>Ga0194038_1000620_pt1 | contig 15598 bp, 22 predicted proteins | sample JunL226m_MetaG_FD_148630 | JGI IMG/M metagenome (GOLD analysis project Ga0194038, IMG submission 148630) | Anoxic zone freshwater microbial communities from boreal shield lake in IISD Experimental Lakes Area, Ontario, Canada - Jun2016-L227-6m | ecosystem: Environmental > Aquatic > Freshwater >... | reverse complement strand
GCAAGCCAAGGATACTCAATGGTATGCAGCGTGCGAGACCCCGCGTACGAGCCTGCATACCAAAAGCCTCCTGCGACGGAAGCCCGCCAAGCAACGTGATACACCTGACAGACGTCAAAACCCGACCTACCCCATCAAGAGAGGAGATTTACTCTCCCCTTATTGATTCTCTCCATTTTGCGGATACCAGGCAAATCTGCCTTAGTAATCCGCCGTATTTCTCACCCTCAATTGGAAGTCTAATAATCCCACCTAAAAATCTAGGGCTGATTAACTTCCTTTCTGCACCAATTCTTAAAAGCGAATGAAGCACATCAAGATGATCGTTTAAAGCATAAATTTTTGATTTTGCTTTTGAACTTGCAGCCTGTATTACCAACTCAGGGAGTTGAAAAAACGCCTGCTCTAGTCTTGCTCCGAATCTATACCTGTGAGATTTTGGAATCTTATCTAAAACGGGCATTGCTTCAATTATTAGCTTTTCACATAAAAAAAGAATGTTTAATCTGACTTCCTTAGTTGCATCCAGCCCACTGCCGTGGACTGGTTTAGAAGAATCAAAGCTCATAAGGAATCACTGACGCCCCGAGCGCCCACAGCGCCATGCGCAAGCCAAGGATACTCAATGGTATGCAGCGTGCGAGACCCCGCGTACGAGCCTGCATACCAAAAGCCTCCTGCGACGGAAGCCCGCCAAGCAACGTGAATCACCTGACCACGGGCATATGCAGAATCCTGCCCAGTATTTACAACTGAAGCATCCCAAGCGTATGCATTAGTAGAGTTACCAATGTCAAACTGTCCTGATAATGGTTCCCATAAGTTTCCCACTGTATCCACAAAGTTTGAGCATGAAACAGACTTAACGACTGCTCCTGTATTGCAAGTGCCAGTATTTGCTGTCATTGTCCATGCAGTGCTGTTATTAGCATCATTACCCTGAGGTGCGCCATAGGACATCATTAGCCACTCTTCAAATGTTGGCTTTCTCATTCCACCGTTGTGCATACCCCTGTGCAAATCTAATTCGTTATAGCCACCAGTAGAAGATACTGGGCTTACGTTATAAAAACTTCCAAAGGTAACCGAAGGCCATGATCCTGACGCTACGCTAAGAAGGTAAATTGAACCCCATACTCCAGCCTGAAATTCAGCCATGCCCTCTGGCGCTGATTTTGGTCTATGACCTAAATCCCATGCAGAATTGCTTATAAAGTCAGTAATTGGTGTGTAAGCTGCATCAAATCTATTGGCGATAGGTCGAACTCTACCAACATGAAATCCGCCTAATTTTCTGCTATTACTTGCAGTGTAAGAGGCTGGGGCAGTGGAATTCTTTGAGGCAATAATTTTAGCTAAGCCGCTTACTTGCTGAACTGCGTATAAATAAATATTATCGCCAAGCGTTAATGCTGATACCGTTCCATCATTATTCCCTGCGGAGTAAGGATTAAAACCATTAATAGCATTGAGAATGTAACCATACCCATTCCCGCCGATATTTAATTGACCAGCCGGGATATTAAGAGTTTGGCCTGAATTAACAGAGATCGAACCCTGAAGGCTAAAGAACCCTGCTGCTTGCGCTGGGATTGCTGAGATTGATCCAATTGCCATTACACACCTTCCAATTCTTTAATAATTGCATTCACTTCAGAAATCGAATAACCGAGCGCAAGCAATCGAGAGCTTTTATCTGTAACTAACTTTATTTGACGTCTTACTAGATCGGTGTCTGTAGGCTCAATTACGTAGTAAATTGGGCTATCACCATCGGGCAACTCGTCAGCAGTAAGCGCCCTATCAAATACATATTTTTTTGATGATTCAATAAGACCAACAAATATTGAAATTACAAGTTGCTTATCTACTTCTCCAGCTATTGCGGAATTTAGAGCAAAATCGAAATCCGCACGGGTTTGGAGAATTCTTGGAATACCATTCATTTCATTTTCCTTATTGTTCAATAATTGCTAAAACACCGCCGATGGTGATTAGTTTGTATGTTGTTGGTTCGTTGTCCACTACTGATTTTGGTGCGCTCTCAATAAGTTGGCTAATCTGCTCCGCAGTAAAGGCCCATAACGTCCACTTAGTAACGGAAGCAGTTGGAGTATTTGCTGTGTTGTTATCTACCAGTGATTTATAGGTATTGCCATCATCACCAATAATGCAATCGCCAGTCATATATGTTTCTAGAGCGTCATAATCAGGCAGACCGCGCCGGCTAAAGTAACGCACTCCATTAGCTAGGTAATTCAGAATCCAGTTAAAACGCTGACGACTTGGCGGGATATTTGAAACAGGCCAACCGATAGCTAATTCAGCATCAGCAGGCTTTACTTTATCGCCCGCATCAGCCCAAGCAGTAAGTACCGCTGGTTTAATAATTGACATTTGTTAATCTCCAAAAATGAAAAAACCCGCCAAAGCGGGTGCGAAGTACCGAATAAAAATCTATCTAAAATTCATTTGCCATAGCGCCACCGCCAATAGTTGCGCCCTCTTCCATAAATCCCTGCGCCCCCACTTGATTGTCAAAACCAAAGAATTGAGCGCCATCAAATACGGCTTTCCAGCCAATGCTTACACCCGCTGGTCTTGGCAAAATATCGAGCGACTTAATTAGTTGTTCCTCTAAGTAACTCAGGATTCGACCAATACCGACACCGAATGACATTGATCCTAAATCTTCAACATAGACGTAATCTGTATCGAGAATGATGGAAAGCGCATTAAGAACGTCATTACCAGTTCCCTTGCAGTAATTTCTTGCAATGGCAGCTTTTATGAGCAATCGAAACTCAGGGTCAGCCAAAACACTGGTAGCAAAAGCTGATTCAGCGTCATCCCTAAATCTTGATCCAACAAAGGAGTTGCCCTCCTCACCAAAAATATCAGCACCATTTTGACCTTGAAAGCCAAAAAATTTAACCGCCATTGATAAAGGGATGATTCTGGTAGCGCCTACGATTTGACCTATCACGTCAAGATTTACGCCAGTCATTAAATCTACGTCTGGCAGTAAAGCCAATTGAGCATAGGCAGACTCATCATTGGCCAGAGGGCTGATAATCGCATCTACATACTTCTGAAAGTTGGTATCTAGTAATGTCACTTATCTCCCCCTAAATTGAAGTGCTATACGTGATTGAGCGATGGACTTAATATCCATTGGCACTAGGCTTACAGAAGATTTGCCAACTAAGATGGTAAAGGTAGTCGCCGCCGAGCTAATGCCATCGCTTGCAGTTACCGTATATCTTAAATTTCTGGACAACTTATTGGGAGCACCCTGAATTATCCCGCTGACTGAATCGATTGATAATCCACTGGGTAATAATGGACTGACATCATATGACAATCCTGACGATGAAAATGCTTGCATGGGTGCAAAAGATACTAATTCACCAACGAATAATGAGTATTCAGATTTATTTATCGTTTTCAGCATCTTTAGCTTACCGTAACTGCAATATTGGCAATGCTAAAAGAGGCCAGCTCTGAATAAGCCATTTTAATATTTGCACTAGATAATGAATCCTGCAATCGCCCAATAGCAAGGCTTGAAACTGAAAAGCCAGCAATTGAGTTGATCGGTTCATAAAGACGGGAATAAATTACCTCCCCACCAATATCTTGATTCGCCAATCCCCAGGCCACGATTGCATTAGCTATATCTGCAGGTGCTGTAGATGGATAGCCGTCTTTTTTGGTGATCGCAATATTTATATAAATAGGTGCGCTGATTGGTCTAGAAAATATGATCGAGTGCGATCTTCCTTTGTTATCAAGCGCAATACTCGATGAGGTACCAAACAAAGTAACGCCAAGCGACTTCAATAGCCAAATCATCTGCGCCACATCAGAATCAGACCCACCAGATACGATGCAGCAAACTGAATGAGGTGGTAAGCCATTGGAATCCGTTAATTCCGTAGCATTTTCAAACACGATGCAGTTAGTAACATTAGCAACGGATAGCAAGCCACCCTCCAGTGAATCTACCATTGACTGAGAAGCAATGGCAACAGATTTAGCGCGCCGAATTCTTAATTCTGAATCCGTTTCTTGTGATCTACCAATGGTCGCGTTACTCGGATTGCTAACCGTTGAAACCCCAAATTGAGGTGTAACTAGCTTTGTAATTGAGTTAGATGGAGCTGATACTGCGCCAATTACAGTGCAGATAATAGCTACAGAAATAGAGCCATCGACCCCGATCGTAGCATCAGCCATTGTCGAGAACTGGTCTTGTGTAGATGGGTTGGAGATCAATGTGCCCGACGGGATTACAGTATTTGCAATCCCTGTAAAGGTAGCCAAACCAATGCTATATGCCCCTGCAATGCGACTAATCCCGTTAAGCTGGACTAACCTAGAAAGACCTGATCCGCTTGCGAGAGAAGGATTAAAGGAGTTGTAAACAGCTTCCGCTAGTTGATCTTCACTACTGATTCCCTCAGAGAAGATGCCGAGCATTTGCCCGTCTTGTGTATCGGGGTCTAAGTTAATACTGGGGCCAAATATGGCGATCATAGCGGCTTGATAATTCGCCAAGATTACATCTAATCCGTCCCGTTGAAATCCTGTGCTGGTTAATTGCGTTGTCATACGACGTTATCCACCTTAATGTTTTCAATCGTTCCGTAAACTGTTGTCAGATTTACGGCAATACTTAACTTTCTTGTTTCGTGACTAAATAACAGATCAAAGCTAGTTATTTCTTTAACGCCCATAGTTCCGAGGATTGACTGTCTAATTAGCGATTCAGCCAATGGGATGTTTGCGGGGTTAATGCAAATATCACTTAGGTAAGGAACTCCAAAGCCATCGTCCAAGAACCATTCGCCCATGATTGAAAGTAGACGGGTTTTGACGTTCTGAGCTACCGCTTCTTGATCTTTGGCATAGTTGGCTAAGCCCTGACCGAAAGTCATGTCATGGTTTGAATCTAAGCGTCTAGTAAGCATTAAATTGGATTCCCTGATTGATCTGAGCCAGCTTTTACGCCAGTTGTTTTATGTGATTTGAGTGAAATTCCACCGCCAGTTACGTCTACAGTAGCGTTTAGAGTCCCATCAAACTTAGCGCTACCATTGCCACCGTTGCCGGGTGATCCAGCAATATTTCCAATTACGGTAGTGTTCCCATTTAGCGTGATATTTGGGCTATTAATTACGGTTCCTTCTGGAGCATTTATCTCCATCGCGCCACTAGCACTCATCTTGTAATCACCGCCTGGGGTCTTGGCCTGTACCGACCCATCAGCAAATAGCGTGATTGAGGCTGAGCCATCCTTCAATCTAAGCTGGGCTGAGTCGGCGCTATATCCACTGACCTTTTTAGGGTTACTGGAGAACCCGACAAATGCGAATCCGTCTGAGTAATCGTGCATCCGATAGTCGGCTGGGGGCGCTGTACTTCCACCTGAGAACCAGCCATCTATGCAGCGCTCAGAGAATACTAATAAGCACTCATCGCCAGCCGTAACAGGCATGGTCATGGCAAAAACACCGCCTTGCAATACATGAACGGGTACATCAAGGCATAAAGGCAAATTAACCTGATTGCCATTGACCATCACCATCTGAATAGTCGGTTGAACTACTGCCGTTTGTACGTCAGAATTAAAACTCACGACAATGCCAGGGCAAGCCGTATGCAAGGATTTAAGGCGATTATCTAAGGCTTGATTTAATGCGCTTCCAAGTCCTGAGATTAGCTGAGCATCTTTCTGTAATAGTTCTCCGCTCATTTTTTCTTACCCTTACTGACTGTTGATCTTCCACCCAATGCAACGCATAGGGCTTCGGTTTGCCATGTTTGGCTTCTCGTATCGCCCTTGTGGGTGAGTTTGAGAATCTTGTAGATTCCGTCTGTATCTAGCTTGGTGGTCTTATCTGTTGCGGGCATATTGCTTGAATCAACCGTTGTGCCTGTTAGTTGGTTACCCTTTTGAGTTTCTCCAACCTTTTGACCTTTTAGTTTGATCGAGTTGTTATCCAGCTTTAATGATCCGTTCGCTCGCGCATTAGGGTTCATCAGAAACTTGACCGTAATACCTTCCTCGTTGATTTCGGGCGAACTGAGCATTCCAGTTAAAGCATTAACTACGATTGCCTCATTAGGAAGCAATAAATCAGTCTTAACGATCTGCAAAACTCCATCTTGAATTGACCAGTTGGCGCCTGATTGGTTGGCTACTTTATGGAGGGCATCCCGAGAATTACCCACTAAGACTTTTCCACGAGTGCGAGCTGCGCCAGTAACTTGCTTTACACCATTGTTTGAAGTGGATGTGAAGGTCTTGGCTACCTGATCGACTACATCAGCATTAGTCGTTCCCGAAGCTAGAACCGTATTGACAAAGGCATTGCGATAGTCGTTATCTCCATCGGCAGCTTCGATTTCAGTAATGAAGTCGTTGCCTTCACGATAGCGGAATACATGAATGATGTTTCCAGTAAAAACCAGCTTTATATTATCTTTATAGCCAGCATTAAGAAAAATATTGGTGTATTCCTTCTTGATCTTGGCTTCGTTCTCAGGGTTTAAGTTGAATATCTTAATGAGGGCTTTATTTGGGGTGTGATCAACGGTCTTAACGATCTCGAACTGAATGCGGAGATTCGTCACTTTTAGACCGCTTCCACCTTTGCCGATAATCACTTCGGCTACCCTGCCCCATTGCCTTACTGCGCCTGAATCACTCATGGCAATAAGTCCTGACTGAACCAGTAAACATTGACCCTAGAGCCTAGATCATTCGCCCCAGCGTCAATACCTGAGTTCGATTCGTCATAAACCATTAGTGCGCCCATCTTTAAATTGAATGGGGCTAGTAAGTTTTGACCTAAAAGAATAGCGATACCCGACACCAATAGAGTGCTACTGGCATCGTCAGTAATAGACATAGACCAAACCCTAGAGCGATCATTAAAACGAATATCGAATTGATACTTTGTATCGCCAAGCTGGGTAACGAATCTCTGGGCTACTGAGGAATTGAGAGGGAGTGTAATGATTGTCATTTTCCGAATGATCCGAATACAGTTTTAAGTAAGGATTGCTTTTTATCTCCAGCAGGAACCTCTGCACCTTGCTTCTCGCCACCATCTTTAGGCTTCTGCGCCTGTCTTGCTTTTGATCTTGGAGGGTAAGTAACTGCCTCAGTGGTGACGATGATTACCTCTCTCAAATCAGCCTCGAAGATTAAAGCGGATGAAGTGGCAGCATCTTGAACGGTACGAATACTTGTGCAAACCATGTTCTTGTAGAGCTTTAATCCTGTTTGAACATCGAATGGTTCTGCTGATTTTTGGAGCTCACAAAGTAAATCGAATGCCCTCTTTGATCTGCTTGTACCGCCTGAGAATTGATCTGCACCAAAGAATCGGGTAATTGGGTTGAGAACGGCATCCGATACACCCGCCTTGATCTTGACCCGCAAAGGCTTCATATATGCGTGGTCAGAAACTGTTACCCCTGATTCAACTGGGTTATCAGTGACCTCTAATTCAGCCGTATGATCCTCTTCAAATACTGCATCAAAGACAAATCCGCTAACTGATCGAATAATGGCAACACGGCCTGTGAGTATGCTAAGTAGGCTCATTAGTTAGCCACCGAATTTTGATGATTTCTAACGGCCTCACGAGTGGCTCGATCGAAGCTCTTAGCCATTACCTCTGGGTTATCAGTCTTGACGTTTACAACTGTGCCTTGGACCACGGTAGTAGTTGATTTGTTACTTACCGAACCTTGATTTGCAGATACCCCAATAACTCCACCAATTGCATTTATTCCACTAGCTTGTGTTTTTGAGGTTTGATTTACATCAACCTGAGAGCTAAACGAACCTCCCACAAACCCCTTGACCTGATTAAATAGATCAACAGCTTTTTGAAATGGGTCAATCACATAATCATGCCAAAGTTTGCTTATCTTTTCACCAATGCTTTTAATGTCATCCCAAAAGTACCAAATTGCAGCACCTAATCCAGCAATTCCAGCGACCGCCAAGGTAATGGGCCAGAAAGCCCAAAGCCACATGACAGCAGTCCTGATACCAAAGGTATTCATTAGCAACATTAAACCTGTCATAGCAGCACTTAAAATTGCCAATGCAGCGGGGAACTGGTTGTAAAGTTGCTCGATTATTGAATCATTACCTTCGACCCAGTTCACTAGATCATCAATGATTAAGAAGATTGCACCAGTCAAAAGACCGTTGATTGCACCTTTTAATAACCTAACTGCGCCTGTCATCAACCCCATAAGAGTAATATTTGAAAGTATGGCGATGCCCTGCTTAACCATCCCAGCTATTAGTTCGTACGTTGCCGTTACTGCCTTGGCTATTGCCACACCAGCGAAGATAGTTAATGCGCCGCCAGCTAGATAGGTCAAGATATTAAACTTTTGAAGAGCATCGACTACGTACATCACACCATTCTTTAGGCGTACAACCCAGTCCCAAACAGTTTCGAGAACTGCTCCAAACAACTTAAACGCCGTAATAAATGTCCCGCTAGTCGCCTTACGCTGAGCGTTGTAAAAGTCTAGGAAGCCATTGAGGATCTTCTCTACTGCTGGGAAAAGATTAACGGCTAGTAACTTAGCTAATACACCGATCACAACACCAGTACGCTTAAATAAGATGTTTACATTCTCAGCACGTTCATAATCTGCATCTGAAAATAAGCCCTTTCCCTCCGCCTCTTCCCGCATTTTTTTGAACGCTTCGCCGCCATCTTTTAGGATTTTGACCATATTAGGGTCAATTCTTAATTTATTTAGATAAGCCAATTGCTCTGCTCTAGGCAAGCCATTGATCTTATCGGCTACAACTCCAAGCATTTCATCAACGGATCGGACATTACCAGAGGCATCTTTAGCGCTTAGGCCCAGCTTTTGAAAGATCATTGCGCCACGGCCAACACCCAATGCAGCTTCACCAGTGATTGAGTTAAGCCCTGCAATACTGGATTTAACCGACTCCATATCAATACCAGCCTCTTTAGCAACACGGCCTAGAGCTTCAACACTTGATGCTGATACGTCATTAGTCTTAGCAAACTCATTTAATTCTGCCATTCCATGCGCGGCACCGCCAACGAAAGCAAGAAGTCCGGCGGCTGCGCCCACCATTACTGCGCCAACCTTTAAAGCGGAGGCGTGGATATTGGTAAGCGATTCATCAAATTGCTTGGCTGCCGTTGTGTCACCCTTGAAAAAGAGTTCTACAAAGAAGCTATCTAGTGCTTGTGCGCTCACTTAATCTCACTTTTTTTCTTGTCTGCGTTGATATTCAACTTCCTCATCCATAGCCTCGTGAAAGTCTGCGAGGTCATTTAGGGTGTAGGAGCCGTCTTTTAATTCGATCAAGGTACATAGCGGCGGGTTACGCATAACCGGACGCATGATGTACCAATTGATATTTGCTGATTCAAATACCTCTACGCTTGCTCTGTTCCTGACAGCGAAGTTAAGAGGTTTTCTGGAAAAAAATCAGCGAAGTTCGCTTTCAGGGCAGCAATAAACACTTGCCAAATTTCCTTATTGCGACCATTGAATGACTCTTCCATTGAGTTGATGCGCTTGCCGTCAATAGAAACACACTTAAAAACGGTCTCCATTGTCTTAATCAGGTCATCGGCATCCATCTTGGAAGCCAATTGACCGATAGCCAAGGCAGTAATGCCCATCTTCTCAGCGCCATCTTTAACCGTTGTCAAAGCTGCGAACAATGGTTCACCGATTACCTTGGCAATAGCTACTTCAACACGCAGGGCATCAATAATGCCAAGAGTGCCAATAGAGATTTGACGACCCCCAATATCAATTTGAGTAGCGGCCATTTATTAAGCTCCTGCCAAAATATCAGCCGCATCGCCAAGCAATGTGTTCAAGTTTTCTACTACGATTTCCCACTCTGTGTCACCAGCAGAAGCGCCACGCTTAATATCAGCAGGCTTAGTGATGTAGCCAACAGTACCGATAGACATATCGTTGCGGTATGTGTCTAAGAATTGAACGGTTACAGGCACGAATGTTTGGGCGCCAGCTTCGCCAAGTGACTGAATAGCACCAAGGAACTTGTTTGACGGGCTAGTAGCTTGCAATTTGAATGTGAAAGAGCCTGATTTATCAGATCCGATAGTCATCATCATCTTGCCATCTGCACCGACTTTATCTTCGATCGAGTTCTTGCGACGTTTGATGTCAAGAACATCATCACCATCTGACCAGTTTGTAATTTCTACGCCATTAACTAAAACAACGCAGTTCTGAAATGAATAAGCCTTCATGTGTAGCTCCAAATGAAAAAGGCCACCCGCAGGCAGCCCAATAAAAAGAAAACCCCGCAAGTGCGGGGCTGTAATGTGTTTCTAAGTGTTCTTAGCGCTCAAATGTCAATGCAATATCGACACCATGAATAGCGCCAGCACCTTTAGCAAGGATCTGAATCGGCGGGGATTTGCGAGCTTCACGGTCTGACTGAGTTTGTGAGGCAACTTTAGGCGCCCAAACGTAGTAGCCTTTTGGCAAGAAATCGCCTGATTTAACCTCGCCTAAATCCATACCGTTCCATGTGCCTGGGGATAGTAATCCGCAATTAGTAGCGGCATCGCAAGCAATGGCTGCTTGATGCAATAAAGCGGCAACACCCTTATCGGTTTGTGGAACCTTAGTGGTACGGGTCAGCAGATAGCCGAATACCTGAGTTTGAATAGTGTTCTGCAACCAATCCAAGCCAATTACTTCATCCAAGAATCGACCATTAGCTACGACACCCTCAGCCAACATCGCGCTATCACCGAAGTAGGTGTAATAGTTCAATTTCTTAGCGATCAATGCTTGACGCTGAGTTTCGGTTACGTTGATTGGAGTTACGCCAGGCTCTTGTTTGAATTTCAGCGTGATAGTGCTGTCCTTCATCGAGAAGTTAGTAGTTAGGATGCGAGCCATTGCTGAAACAACTGCATAAGCATCGTTATCGTCATACTGACCGAATGTGCGTGAGTAGCCTAATTGCTTTAGCTTGTAGCCAATATCGGTGATTGAACTTGCATCGAGTGAAGCTAGTACGTTTGTCGTATAGCCGAATACTTTAGTGTGAGCCTCAGTCCAAGCAGCAGCTTCAAGAATCTCAGCATCAGTAACGCCGCCAGCGATTGCAAGGGTTAAGCCATACCAGCTAGTATTTGCATCGTTAATACGGATCAGGGCATTTGTAACAGTCTCGCCAGCATGAATACTTGCAATAGCGATCTGCTCAGGCCGTGGGGATTGCATAAAGAAGATATTGGCTGCTTTATAAGCCTCAGAAGTAGAAGCCCAGTCAGCAGATACGCTATCCATATCAGAGTAGAAGCTAATTACTGATGTATTAGAAGCGTTTGAAGGTGCTGAATCCGTCAAGATGCAAGCTAATCCGAATCCTGCGCCCTGTGGGAATGTTGGAGATACATTAACGGTAACGCTAACGATTTTAGAAACTGGGATTTTACTCATTTAGATGCCCTTTGGTTAATGATTGATCTATGCCTTTACGTCTAGGCTGATTGTGCTTATGGCCTCAATTAAGTTGCCATGTATGTCTTTTTTGTCTGAATGAATGTCAATCTCTACAGTTCCGTAGGTGTTCAGAACTTCACCTTCCAAAACGATTGCGCTAAAGTCGATTGAAACCTTTGCCTGCTCTTCCCATTCCGTATTAATTACGGCGGTTACATTGGTAACACTAGAAGTCTTTAGAAGCCCCAATCCAAGCTGTTGCATCATGCTTACCGATGAGTCGAGAGAAAGAATTGAAAGCAACCTGAGAGCGTTTTGATAGGCTCCAAGCCTAAAGAATTGAACTGATACGCTACAAGTTCGTTGTCCAACCATGTTGGATTGAATAGTGTTGGTGCCAGCAATAACAGAAAGCCGTCTTTCATCACTACCTTTAGCATCAATGGCAGTAATTAATACCGTTGCGAATGGCTCCGATTTACCTCCCGTTGGTGCGTTTGAATTCGCCTTGCGTACGCTATTAACGGGCATACCCATTACGGTGCGAATTAGAGTGCGAATCTTTAAATTAATGAGGTCTAAATCTGTCATATAGCCATTCCTGTTGCGATTGCGAACCAATAGCCATGCTGTTGCCACGGCTTAGCAAAAGCCACTCGATACTGAGAGCCATTCCATAGAACCGTGTCCGATCGTAGTGATTGACCATCACCCATCAATACATCCTGAGTGCAGTAAATGGTGATCGCGTTAGATTGGCGCTCACCTTCCGGCAAGAATTGAAGAGCATCTTGCGCCTTGGTTGGTTGAATAACCCCGATACGATCGAGCGTTACAGGAGCATCCGACCACTCACCTTCATTGATGAATGAACCAAACATTCGGTTAATCTGAAAAGGCTGTGCGAAATCGGGATCATTGATAAGGTCTGATACTTCAATCATTTAGCGACTACCTCATGTGTAATGCTTTGAATCAATAAGCCAGTATCAATAAGTGCTTTCGAGCTACCTTTTGCTTTGATTGTTGCTGGGTCTAAGGATTGGAAGGCTCCGGCTCTAATGAATTGCTGAACTAGGCTAGATGCCTTCATTCCCAATCGGTCTAAGCTGACTGTTACCGGAAGATTTTGGAGGAATACGCACTTTAAATTTGATTCATTGATCTTATTTAAGACCTCTGCACCTTCCGCTATTGCGTTTCTAAGGAATGGGCGCTCGGGAACTTTGCCCGGAACTCCAAACTCATGTACTGCAGCCACTAAAATTACGGGTGTGCCGTTTGGGTAAGCTAAATTACTAGGCACGCCAACGCGAACCTGCTCATCGCCAATCGTTGCGACAGTGCCTATGAATTGATCAAGCCTACGTTTAGCAATTTCTCCGCCACTTACTTTGGCTGAGATCATGCTATTAGATGACCCGAGCCGATAATTTTCACCAAATAAAGGTAACGCTGACCATAGAGCGTTCTCATAAATGGGTTTTCTGCTTTCTTTTGCAACATCAAGTCCGATGATTGAACTTGAACATCGCCTACTTTCTTCATATTGAAGTCGGTAGATAGTCCACTTGTAGATGTAATGCCTTTCAAAACTAGGGAATGGGCAACATAGCTACCCATTCCTTCGTTCAAGTAATCCCCCCATCGAGACAGGTTGAAACTTGGCAATGCCATATCAAGCTGAGCCTGTAGCACCGTGTCGGTAACTGTCGAAAACTCTGGGAACAGAGCCTTAAATTCGATGGGGGTCATTGATTACATTCCTTCCATGTAGTACGCAGACTTGCTATAGCGCACTTCAACACCGCTGTAACGGTAATCGCCAGGCACGAATACACCACGGCCACGCAATTGCGGAGCTAAGAAGCGTAAAGTTACTGGGATATGCATTACTAAACGCTCTGCGCTGTTTGTGTAGAACAATGCGCGAGTACCCTTACTTGTGCCGGCAGTTTGCAAGCCAAAGCCCGGCAATACTGTAATTTCGCCACCAATGTAATCTTTGTAAAGATTGTTGGCTTTGAAGTATTCCAAGATAGTCATATCGCTGTTATCAGAGCGTGGTGTGCTGTTGATAAGAGCGTATGCAGCAGGTGGCAATACGATTGTGTTTGGCACATCGTTATTTGCTGAGCTGTTGAACACTTGATACAAGCCAGCATTCAAGTCACCAAGAATTTGAGCAGGAGTAGCAGTAGCCCAAGTTTTACCAGACGGTACATTGCCCTTAGAAATACTTGGGTGCTGGAATAAGCCCTTCAAATCTGAGCCTTCGCCATTCAATGCAACATCGTTCATGTGACGGCGATAGCCATCCATTGCCGCTTCCATGCGACCTTGTGGCAATGGGCGCTTAAGGTAAGCGGATTGGATCAATTCTTGTTGTGTGAAGTGGTAACCAATATCACCCGGTGCGATGTCCATTGAACGCTCAGCAACAGTAATATCGACCAAGTTAATATCATCAGACTTGCTTGAAGCACGACGGCCACGAGCTACTGAGTCATAAGTCTGGTAGCGAACAGTCTCAGCCCATTCGCCAGCTTCGCTAGAGATTGGAACTAAGCGCTCATACTGCATAGGTGTGTATTGACGGCTATATACGCCTGCCTCTGTGTAAGCCAATTGACTTACGAGGAATGACATACCAGCAGTTGCATCGCTTACGGCGCGAACTTCAGGAGCTTGACCAATAGTCTGACGCAAAACTGCATCAAAAGCATTGATTTCAGCTTGGCGGGTTACTGCATAAGCATCGTTTGCGGACTTGATAGTAGCCGCATCTAAAACAATTTTAGTCATGTGTTTCTCCAAAAGAAAAACCCCGCATATAGCGGGGCTAGGACGTAAAAAAACCGCCCGTAGGCGGCTTGATTGCGTGATTATTTGCTAAGTGATTAGCGACCTAAAAGGTTGAACTCAATAATGCCAATTGAACCAGCTACTACGGGCTCAGCCCATTTAGCGCCGATGATTGCAACACGACCAGCACCAGCAGCGGCTTTGGACAAAGAACCTAAGCCACCAGCAGTAATGGAGATAACTTGATCGCCTTCAATTGCGTTTTCAGCAGCAGTAACATACATACGGCCTGACTTAGCAACTGGGACAGTTTGGTTAATAGCAAATGAAACTGTGCCATCAGCGTTGTATGGGTGATCTGCATAGCGAATAGCGAAGCCAATGATTGAATCGGTATCAGCAACAACACCATGACAACCAACACCATCACCAGCAGTAGCTACAGGAGCGCCAAAGTCGATAACAGTAGCGCCAGTATTGATTTTGCTGACAGATTGGTAGACATTTTGATCTACGATCGAGCCAGCATAGCCACGATCACGCAGAATGCCGCCTGGGGTATTTAACAAGTCTTGCATATAAATCTCCTAAATGGATAAAACCCTTATCGGGCGGATTGGTTTTGGATAAAGAGGTCACGAGCTGAAATAGCAGGTGCAGATTTAACTACGCCAGCCAATGCATCGCCTACTGCCTTCTCACCGTTTGCAGATTCTTTCTTAGAATCAAGGGAGATAGCTAAAACACCGAATGCGATAGAGATAGCTTCATCACTCGCATCGGCTACGGATTTGCCAGCCAATACAGGGGCAACTACTGCGCTTTTCTCAGCATCAACGGCGATTTGTTCGACAAACTCACGACGAATCTGAGTGCAAGTCTTACCATCAGTCGCTACAGTCGAATGCTTCTTAACTGTTTCGATCATTGCAGCCCAAGCAGGGATCAATGAGTCGCGGATTTCAGGAGTGATTACATCCTTTTTAAGCTCATCCACTTGTGCAGTATGTTCAGCTACTAGAGCCTCTGTCTCTGCTTTATGAGTAGCGTTAAGTTCCTCTACTTTAGAATCCGCATCAGTAGCCATTTTTAGGGCTTCATCACGGTCTTTTGCTAACTTTTCAATAACACCCGCTGTGGTCTCGCTGACCTCAAGAGGGATGCCATCAACTACGATCTTGCGATCAGTCATGGGGATTTCCTTGTTGTTGCCTGCGGGGGCGTTATCGTGAACTCGGCAAGCTGACCCGCATCTTGCTTTGTCTACCAA
>Ga0194038_1000619_pt1 | contig 15615 bp, 14 predicted proteins | sample JunL226m_MetaG_FD_148630 | JGI IMG/M metagenome (GOLD analysis project Ga0194038, IMG submission 148630) | Anoxic zone freshwater microbial communities from boreal shield lake in IISD Experimental Lakes Area, Ontario, Canada - Jun2016-L227-6m | ecosystem: Environmental > Aquatic > Freshwater >... | reverse complement strand
CAGATCGGCGTTCCCGCCGATGCCTTGAGGGCCACCGTCACTCGGTTCAACGCGATGGTGGCCGCCGGATCCGACGCCGACTTCGGTCGCGGCGACGAGGCCTATGACCGGGCGTTCTCCGGCGGCAAGCCGCCGCTGGTGCCGATCGACACCGCGCCGTTTCACGCCGCTGCCTTCGGGCTGTCCGATCTGGGCACCAAGGGCGGACTGCGCACCAACGCCTGCGCCCGAGTGCTCGACGGCCGTGGCCGGGTCATCGGTGGCCTGTACGCGGCGGGCAACACGATGGCCGCGGTCAGCGGCGCCACCTATCCCGGTGGGGGGAACCCGATCGGTGCCTCCATGCTGTTCAGCCATCTGGCTGCGCTGGACATGGCAAAACCGCGATAATTGCAGCCATGTCCCGCGTCATGACCGGAGCGCTCAGTGCCGCAGTCCTCGCCGCCGTCGTGTTGGCGCCGCCGGCGCAGGCGGCCGACAACTGGGCGCTCAACGGCACCTACACCGCCACCTCCAACGGCGAGTGGGCCCGCAACAACGACGTGTTCCACGACGAGCGCAGCGTGCGGGCGATCTGGACCATCACCTCCCGGTGCAGCTACCCCACCGAGTGCACCGGAACGGTCACCAGCGATCAGGGTTGGACCGCACCGATCTATCAGACCGGCGGTGAGTGGTACGTCAAACATGTTGTGCCGCGATGGATGCCGTGTTACGACGGCAGCACTGCCGACGGCTACCAGGTGTTCCGCTTCAAGGCCGTGACGCCCGACGGCGACATGATCGACCCCAACTCCAATACGCTGGTCGGTGAAGACACCACCACCGGCGTCAGCGGCGGGTGTGGCCGCAACCTGCCACTGTTCATCGCCATGCCGTTCAAACTGGTCAAGCAGGGCTGACCCGACGTCACGCGGTGGGCAGCAGATCCTCCCAGGACTGCGCGGCACCCTTACGCGCCATGTCGGACTGCCGGTAGACGCCGCCGCCGGGAGCCGCGAACTGCCCGGTGGCCGGGTCGTAGGTGGCGATCGCGACCGACGGGCCGCCTGATTCGGAATGGCGCGCGCTGGGTTGCACGACACCGGGCGGCGGCGGTGCAACCGCTTCGGCAGGTGCCGGCGCCGGCGGCAGAGCACCGGCGGCCGGACCGATGACCCCGCCGGCGGCCGGCGGCGGCCCGGCCGGCAACGGCGTGCCCTCCATCGGGCCGAAGATGTGGTCCTGGAACGTGGTCCGGTCATCCGGCGGCACGCCCTGCGCCATCAGGTTGGGATCGAACGGGTACGCCCCGCTGGCGTGCTGACGCATCGCCAGTGGCTCATAGGGCTTGTCGCTCTCGCAGATCTCCACCGTCGGAGCCCGCTTGCCGGGCTGACCCATGCACGGGTAGTTGCGGGCGCCGCGCACCGCGATCGGCGAGTCCTGCGGAAGCTTGCAGTACAGGCCGTCGGGTGTGTCGACGTCGGACAGGTCCGCCGGTGACCGCCACGACGACGGCGGCAGGAATCCGACCGTGCACGCCGGCGGGTCGTTCAGCGTCAGGGTGAAGTCGCCCTGCGTGTAGCCGGTCGGGTTGTTGCGCGGCAGACCCACGGCCTGGATCGAGGCGATGAACGGCGGCAGCAGGACGAGCAACTGCTCCAGCGAGGGCCGGTAGGTGAGGCCGATCTGACCGACGGTGGTGAGGTTGGCCAGAAGGATCGGCAGCGTCGGTTTCACCTGCTCCAGCAGCCGCGACGTCTCGTCAGCCGCTCCCGCTCCGTTGGCCAGAACTCCGCGCAGCTGCTCGTCGTTGGCGACCAGCTGGCCGGTCACACCGGCGAGGCTGCGCGCCCACGTCCGCAGCGCATCGGCGGAGACCACCTGACCGTCCAGAAGAGGCTTGCTGTCTTCGATCAGGGTCCGCGCCCGCTCCGCGACGCCGTCGAAGTCACGTGACACCGTCGAGGTGGACTCCAGCAGTGTGGCGAGATCGTCCCCTGTGCCGTTGAGTCCCTTGAACGACTCGTCGAGCAGCTTGTTGAGTTGCTGCTTGGGAATGCTGCTCAGCAGCGCGCTGACCTGGTCGAGCATCGGCCCGACCTTCTGCGGCACGGTGGTGTTCTGCGCGTTGATCACCGATCCGTCGCGCAGGTACGGGCCCGCGTCGGTGCGCGGCAGCAGATCGACATACTGCTCCCCCACGGCCGACACGCTGAGCACGCTCGCCTGCAGATCGGCCGGGATCTTCGGCGACGACGACAGCGACAGGGTCGCCTCGGCACCCTCGCGGGTGGCGCGCACGTCGGTCACCCGGCCGATCTGCACGCCGCGATAGGTCACGTTGGCGAAGCGATACAGTCCGCCGGTGCGCGGCAGCTCGAGGGTGACCGACATCCTGCCGATGCCCAGCAGCGTCGGAACCTGCATGTAGACCATCACCATCGCCGCGATGCCGACGATCGAGGCGACGGTGAAGATCACCAGCTGATTGCGCACGAAACGGGTCAGCATCAGTTGCCTCCCTGCTCCGGCGCCGGACCGGGTAGCGGCCCCATGCCGGGGATCAGCGTCACCTCGGCAGCGCCGGGGCCGGGAAGTGCCGCCTCGGGGACGGGTTCGCGGGGCGCCATCGGAGCCTGTGCGCCGACCGGCGTCGCGGGCACCGGATCCTCGGCTGGTCCGACGCCGGCGACAGCGGTCGGTCGAGAACTGAACGGCGCGTTGAGCGGATCGTAGGTGTAGGTCGCATACCACGGATCGCCCGGCGCGGGAACGAGTTTCGCGCCTTCCTGACCCCAGCTGGTGCCTAGGAACAACGTCTTCTTCAGCCGTGGGACGGTGAAGTCGAAGATGATGTACTGGTTGAGGTAGTCGCCGCGAATCGCGCGGTCGATGGTGCTCTGCCCGTACGGGAACGCGGTGAAGTACGCCAGCGCCTTGTCGAGGTCCGGCCCGACGTCGGCGAGCGCCCGCAGCGTCGGCTCCAGGTTGCGCAGATTGCGGACCAGATCGGCCTGTGTGTCGGTGACCAACCCGTTGGCGAGGGCGCCGAACTCACCCAGCTTCTGCAGCGCGGTGGTGAGCTTCGGCCGCTCGGCCACCAGCACATCGAGAGCAGGCGGGATCCGGTCCAGCGCCCGGGTCAGCACGTCGCGCTGTCCGGCGAAGGTGCCCGCGAGGCGGTTCAGCGAGGCCACCGTGGCGTTGATGCTGTCGCGTTGGGTGGCCAGCGTGCCGATGAAATCGTTGAGTTGGGTCAGCAGGTCGCGGATCTTGGTCTCGCGGCCGTCGAACGCCGCGCCGAGTTCACGCACGATGTCGCCGAGCTGTCCGACACCGCCGCCGTTGATCACCACCGACAGCGCCGACAGCGTCTGCTCGGTGGAGGGGTAGGTGGACGTCTTGTTGAGCGGCAGTGTGGCGCCCGGCGTCAGCCGGCCGCTCGCCGCCTGACCCAGCGGCGGGTTGAGCGCCAGGTGCATCGAACCCAGCAGGCTGGTCTGTCCCACGGTGGCCACCGCGTTGGCCGGGATCACCACATCGGGCTTGACCGAGATGTCCACGTCGGCGTGCCAGTCGCGCACCCGCATCGAGCCCACGCTGCCGACCACGACGTCGCCCAGCAGAACCGGCGAATTCGGTTCCAGCGTGCTGACATTGGCCAACTCGACGTGATAGGTCGTGGACTCGGCGCCCCGGCCGACCGCGCCGGGCAGCGGCAACGAGTTCAACCCGCCGAATGCACAGCCCGTCGCGCTGACCGCCACGGCGGCCGCGACGGCGAGCGTGCGGCTGATAGGCGAGGCGCTCACGGCTGTCCCCCCTGCGGTCCGGGCGGCGGCGCCGGCGGCGGGTTGCCCTCGGGCAGCAGGACGCTCTCCAGGTTCGACGGCGCCTGGCCGGGTTCGGCCGCCGGCACGCCGGGTGGCACCGGCGCGCCCGGATACAGCGCCGGCTGGGGTGCCGCCGGCAGACCGTTCGGTGCGTAGACGCCGTGCGGATCACCCGGCGGCGGCGGATCGCCCCAGCCTGCCGGCGGTGGCACGTCGCCGTCGAGCCCGGTGTAGGCCGAGATGTTCGGCGGCAGTTCGACCGGCTGCGGGCTGCCCTCGCCGCCGGGCGCGAGCTTGGGCTCGGAGTAGACCAGGTTCCACGGGCTCGGCGACTTACCGAGATAGGCATTGAACGGGAACGGCAGGTAATTGAAGTTCACCAGCCGCAGCGCCGGACCGAGATACTGTGCGCACAGCTTGCCGGTCTCGGCCGCGGTGACATTCGCCAGTGAGCCGATGGCCGCGCAGACCACCTGCAGTGGGTTGGAGAAGTTGGCCAGCGCGAAACCGCCCAGACCGCTCTGAATGTCGGGGTCGTAGATGTTGTAGCTGTTGCCGATGGCGTTGGGGGCGACGTGCAGCAGGTTCTTCAGCGCCATCTGGTTGTCGCTGAGGTTGCGCACCACGTCGCCGAGCCGTTCGATCTGCTCGGCGGTCTGGTTGCGGCTGCCGGCGATGAAGCGCTGCACGTCCACCACCGCCGAGGACAGGTTGGTCAGCGCGCCGTCGAGGTCGGACCGGCCGCCGTCCAGCGCGCTCGACACGGTGGCCAGCCGGTCCTGGAACTGGATGATCTGGGCGTTGCTGTCGCGCAGTACGGTGACGAAGGTCTGCAGGTTCTTGATGACATCGACGATGTTGCCGCTGCCTTCGGCCAGGGTGCGGCTCAACCCGGAGAGCTGCTTGATGGTCTCCCGGAGTTTGTCGCCGTTGCCGCCCAGAGCGTTGGCCGCGCTGTCGATGAAGCGGCCCACCGAGGAGGTGGACACCGAACTGTTGGGACCGAGTTCGGTGGCCAGCCGCATCAGCTGGGTCTTGACCTCGTCCCACTCCACCGGAACCCCGGTGCGATCGGTGTCGATCACCGCTCCGTCACCCATCCTGGGTCCGGTGACACCGTCGACTCCGTAGGCCGGCGCCAGGCCGACGTAGCGCGAGCCGACCAGGTTCTGGGCGACGATCACCGCCTTGGCATCGGCGGGGATCGGCACGCCGTGGTTGACCGCGAGCGTCATCTTGGCCTTGGTGCCCTGCGGTTCGATGGCCTTGATGGTGCCGACCCGCACTCCCGACACCCGCACCTCGTCGCCGGGGTAGATCGCGGTGGCACTGGTGAAATAAGCGGTGATGGTGGTGGGCTTCAAGACGGTGGCGCGAACCAGCAGCGTGACACCGGCGACCAGGAGCACCGCCAACGCTGCGGCGAGTGCGGCGGCCATTCTCCTCGAGGCCGTCATGGCTGCCCCCACCGCTCGTAGGGCTGCGGAACACCGTTGTAGGGGAACGGGATCTCCGCACGTGGCCCCGCGTTGTCCGGCGGCTGCCCCGCGTTTACGCCGCGACGGAAGCCCAGTGCGTAGTCGAAGAACGGCTGCAGGATCTGGGCGGGGTTGAGGTTGGCCACGAATGCGTTGTAGAAGAAGCCGTTGTTGACGGCTTCGGCCTGGGTCACCTGGAACTTGGCCAGCCCGGCCATCGCCTTGCCGATGTTGTCGTTGTTGCGCTGCAGCATAGCCGTCACCGAGTTGAGCTTCTCCAGCGCGGGCGCGAGATCGGCCTCGTTGTCGGCGACCAGCCCGCTCAGCTGCTGTGCGAGAGCCGAGGTGTTGGCGAGCAGGTTCACCAGCGCCGCGCGGCGCGTCTCGAGCACCCCGAGCAGTTCATTGGCGTTGAGGATGAGCGTGTTGACCTGCTGGCTGCGCTGGCCGAGGATCCCCGTCACCTCGGCAGCGCTCTTGAGCAGGGCGGCCAGCGATTCGTTGCGGTCGTTGAGGGCGCGCGAAATCCGGCTAACGCCCTCGAAGGTCGGCCCGAGTTGCGGGGACAACCGGTTGAGGGTGGTCGAGAGCGTGTCCAGGGACTGGTTGAGTGCGGCGGTGTCGGTGTCGCGGGTGTTGGCGGTGAACTGGCTGACGGCGTCGGTCAGCGAGAACGGCGAGCCGGTGCGAGACACCGGGATGACCTCGGTGGTGGGCCACGCGGTGCCCTTGCCGTCTGACTCCAGGGTCAGCACCCGCTGGCCGAGCACCGTGGATGTGCGGATGTGGGCGGTGGTGTCCGATCCGAGTCGGACCTTGCCGCTGACCATGAACGTGACCAGTGCCCGACCGCGGTCCAGCGCCACATCCGAGACGCTGCCCACGTTGACCCCCGAGACCACGACGTCATTGCCGGGTGCGAGTCCGGCCGCCTCGGTGAACAGCGCCTGGTGGCGCACCGACGTCGCCCATGTCAGCAACCGCTGCGGCTGCAGACCGACGGTGATGACGAGGAGGATCAGCACCAGGCCGATGAAGCCGGAGCGGATGAGTGCAGAACCGCGGTATCTCAGCATTAGGGCTCAGCGCACCTTCCGGTGTGCTGCATCAGCCACGGGAAGTAGGCCGTGCGTCCCTGGAGGTCGGTGACGCGGAAGGACATGCCGCACAGGTACTGGTTGATCCAGCTTCCGTAGGAGCCGAGCCGGACGAGTTTGCGGTAGTTCTTCGGCGCCTTCTGCAACGCGATGTCCAGCGTCGCCTGGTCCTCATCGAGAAGTGGCGCCAGCCGGGCCAGCTGGTCGACGGTGCCCGCCAGCGGGGGCCGGGCCTGTGTCAGCAGGTCGGCCAGTGACGCGGTGCCGGCATCCAGTGCGCTGATCGCATTACCGATGGGATCCTTGTCCTGCGCCAGCCCGGTGACCAGCGTCTCCAATCGGTCCACGGTTCCGGAGAACTTGTCGCCGTCCTTGGCGATGGTGCCCAGCACCGTGTTGAGGTTGTCGACCAGCTGCTGCACCGTCTGACTGTTGTCGGCCAGCGAGTTGGAGAACGTCGAGGTTTTGGCGAACAGCGACTCGAGGTTGCCGTCCTGGCCCTGCAGAATCTGGATCAGCGAACTCGTCAGCGCGTTCACCGCTTCCGGATTGAGCCCCTGCACAACGGGTTTCAGGCCCCCGAGCAACAGGTCGAGGTCCAGCGCCGACGCGGTGCGATCGGCGGGGATCCGTGATCCCGGCGGCTGCACCTTGGCCGACCCGGGGGTGTCGATCAGTTCCAGGTACCGGTCACCGACGAGGTTGAGATAGCGCACCGCGACCTTGGTGCCCGAGGTGAGAACGACGTCACGGTCGGCCCCGAATCCGACCAGTACGGAATTGTCGGGCTGCAGTGTCACGTCCTTGACGGTCCCCACCCGTACGCCGGCGATACGCACGGAATCGCCGGCCTTCAGCCTCGAAGCATCGGCGAACTCCGCGGAGTACGTGCTCTGGGGGCCGCCTCGGAACTGGCTGAAGATGCCGAACAGAGCCGCGGTCAGCACCAGCATCGCCACTGCGAAGATGGCGAGCTTGACGATCAGGCCTCGCATGTTGATCATCCGCCCGGCTGCCCGATCTGTGCGGTGTTGCGCGGCGGGCCGCCGAGTGGGCCGAACAGCGCCTGCTTGAGACCGTCGGAGTTCAGCAGGATGCCCTGGTTGCCGTACTGCGCCTGATTCGCGCCGATGTCGGTGACGACGTAGGGCGGCCGCACCTCGTAGCCGACGTTGGGCAGGTCGGTGCACTGGGGCCCGCCCTTGGCGGCCACCTTCGGCAGATTGTCGGGGTAGCGATACCGCTCGCGGCCGAGGAAGAAGCCCTGGAGCAGGACCGCACCCGGAACCGGCAGGCCCGGGCCCATCGCCAGCGGAAGCAGTCCCTTGATTCCGCAATTCAGGGCCGGGCTGTACTGGTTTGTGAGGTCCGTCGTCGGCGCCAGCAGATGGATGACGTCGGTCAGCGGTTGGCGGTTCTGCGAGACCACCTCGGTGCCGATGTCGGCGAGCCCGATCGCACTGACGAGCAGGGTGTCCAGGTTGCCCTGTTGATCGACGACGGTGTCACCGATCCGGGCGGTGTTGTCGAGGACGGCCAGCAGATCCGGCGAAGCGTCGGCGAAGGCGTTGAACACCGTCGGCGACACGGCCAGCACGTGGTTGAGCGAGTCGAGCGCCGGGTTGAGCTTGACCAGCGAGCTGTCGAGGTCCACCAGTGCCTGGCCGAACTTGTCGCCGCGGCCGTTGAGTGACTTCGACAACGCGCCGAGCGTCTGGTTCAGCTTGGCGGGATCGACCTCCGCGAGCACCGACACCAACTGCTGGAACACGGTGTTGAGTTCCACGGTCACCCGGTCATCGCCCCGGATCACCTCGCCACCGCGCAACGACGCCGGCGACGGTGCGGCCGGTTCCACCAGTTCCACGAACTTGGAGCCGAACACCGTCGAGGAGGTGATCTCCGCGCTGACGTTGGACGGGATCACATCCAGAGACTTGGGGTCGAGCGCGAGGTGCAGCGCAGCCTTGCCGTTGGGCAGCGACTCGATGGAGGCGACCTTGCCGACCTGAGCGCCGTGCAGTTTGACCTTCGCCTCGGGATTCATCACCAGCCCGGCGCGGTCGGCGATCACCGTCACCGGAACCGTGTTCTTGAAGCTGTCTTTGAACAGCCCCGCGGCGAGCACGACGATTAGAGCCAGCACGATTACGGTCAGCATCCCCGCCAGCGGGCGGAGATAACCACGGGTGCGAAGGTCGCGTGCCGGCATCGTGCTGTTATCCGGCCAGGTTGAAGTTGCCGTTGGAACCGTAGATCGCGAGCGACACAAGCAGCGTCACCGCGACCACCACGACCAGAGAGGTGCGTACCGCGTTGCCGACGGCCACCCCGACTCCGGCCGGCCCGCCGCTGGCGAAGTAGCCGAAATATGTGTGGATCAACAGGATGGTGATCGCCATCAGGACGGCCTGTAGAAACGACCACAGCAGATCGAGCGGGTTCAGGAACGTGGTGAAGTAGTGGTTGTAGAGACCACCGGACTGCCCGAACAACACCACCGTGACGAACTGGCTCGCGAGGAACGACAGGATCACCGCAATGGAGTACAGCGGCGTGATGGCGATCATGCCCGCCGCGAGCCGGGTGGATACCAGATACTCGACGGGCTGGATGCCCATGGCCTCCAGGGCGTCGATCTCCTCATTGATCCGCATCGCACCCAACTGCGCCGTCACGCCGGCGCCGAAGGTGGCGGCCAATCCGATACCGGCGACCACCGGCGCGGAGATGCGGACGTTGATAAACGCCGCGAGGAAGCCGGTGAGCGCCTCGATGCCGATGTTGCCCAGCGAGGAGTAGCCCTGCACCGCCAGCGTGCCGCCGGCGGCCAGGGTCAGGAACCCGACGATCGCGACGGTGCCGCCGATCATCGCGAGGGTGCCTGCGCCCATGCTGATCTCGGCGATGAGCCGGATGACTTCCTTGCGGTAGCGCATCACGGCGGTCGGCACACCGGCGATGGCACGCCCGTAGAACAACGTGTGGTCACCGATACCGCCGAAGAATCTCGTCGGCCGGCGCAGTTCGCGGAACAACCGCGGATAGTTGGTGCGCAAGACGGTCATTGTTCCCATCGGCTCAACCCTTCGTCAGTTGGATTCCGATGGCGGTGACCACCACGTTGACGACGAACAGGGCCATGAATGCGTACACGACTGTCTCATTGACCGCGTTGCCGACGGCCTTCGCCCCACCGCCGCTGATCATCAGACCCCGATAACAGGCGACCAGGCCGGCGATGAGCCCGAACAGGGCCGCCTTGACACAGGAGATGATCACCTCGGGGGTGCCCGTCAGCAATGTGATGCCCGCTGCGAAGGCGCCGGGGTTCACGTGCTGGACGAATACCGAGAACACGTAGCCGCCCAGGATCCCGATGATCACCACCAGCGAGTTCAGCAGCAGAGCCACCAGACCGGACGCCAGCATCCGCGGCGTGACCAGCCGCTGCACCGGGTTGATCCCGAGGACCTCCATGGCGTCGATCTCCTCGCGGATGGTCCGCGAGCCCAGATCGGCGCACATGGCCGTGGCTCCGGCGCCGGCCACGATCAGCACCGTCACCAGGGGGCCGACCTGCGTGACGGCGCCGAAGGCCGCACCGGCTCCCGACAGATCCGCCGCACCGAGCTCGCGCAGCAGGATATTGAGGGTGAAGCTGACCAGCACGGTGAACGGGATCGCCACCAGGAGGGTCGGTGCGAGCGACACCCGCGCCACGAACCACGACTGCTCGAGGAACTCGCGCCAGTAGAACGGCCGCTTGAAGACGAAGCGCACGGCGTCGGCGGACATGGCGAACAGACCGCCGATGGCCTGCATCGGGCCGGACACGCCCTTTTCCAGCGCCACGCCCGGAGACCAGCGATCTGCCGCTCGATTCGCCATCCGCTGGGCGCTCTCTCCCTACTCCGTGCCGATCCCCGCTGACCAACCCCCTGGCTACCTTGGGGCAATCTATGCGATAGATCGACGCAGGGGGACCACAATGGCCGAGTCGACCACCCTAAGGAGCACCGATCCCATGACCCCGCCTCGCTATGCCGATCGCCGCGTCCTCATCACCGGCGGTGGGTCGGGAATCGGGCAGGCATGCGTGCTGCGCATCCTCGCCGAAGGCGGCAAGGTGGTGGCCGCCGACATCAGCGAGCCGGGATTGAAGGACACCCGATCCAAGGCCGAGTCCGCCGGCACGGCCGGCGGGTTGAACACCGTGCTGATGGACGTCGGCGCCGAGGAATCGGTGCGGGCCGGCGTGCGCTCGGCCGTGGACACCCTCGGCGGCCTCGACACGCTGGTCAACGTCGCCGGCATCCTGAGATCGTCACACTTCCTGGACACCTCACTGGCGGATTTCGAGCAGGTGCTGCGGGTCAACCTGATCGGGACCTTTCTGGTGACCCGGGAGGCCTTGCGGGCCCTGCGCGACGGGAACGCCCCGGCGGTGGTGAATTTCTCCTCCACGTCGGCCGACTTCGCCCACCCGTGGATGTCGGCCTACGCCGCCTCCAAGGGCGGAATCAAGGCACTGACCCACACCCTGGCGGCGGAGTTCGGCAAGGAGGGCATCCGGTTCAACTGTGTGCAACCGGGTTCCATCACCTCGGGCATGACTGCCGGCGTGGGCGAATCCAAGCAGAGCATCGGCCCGGGACTGCCGCAGGACATCGACTACGCGTGGTTCGACCGGGTGGCACCCGTCGTCCCGATGCGCAAGGGTGAGATGTTCGCCGATCCGGACGCGGTCGCGGCGGTGGTGGCGATGCTCGGCAGCCCGGAAGCCTTCTTCGTCACCGGTACCGAGGTGCGCATTGACGGCGGGGCTCATGCGTGAGCCCGAATCTGTTGCGGACGGCATCGAAATGGGCAAAGGTTTAGCCACCCAACGACGTGATCGAGGAGAAATGCCCTGACCGAGTCCGCTGCACGCGCCCCCGTCATCGAGATCGATCACGTCACCAAGCGCTTCGACGATTACGTGGCGGTGGCCGATGCTGATTTCTCGATCGGTGCCGGGGAGTTCTTCTCGATGCTGGGGCCCTCGGGGTGCGGCAAGACCACCACGCTGCGGATGATCGCCGGATTCGAGACGCCCAGTGAAGGTGCGATCCGGCTTGAGGGCGTCGACGTTTCGCGGGTGCCACCCAACAAGCGCCACGTCAACACCGTCTTCCAGCACTACGCACTGTTTCCGCACATGACGGTGTGGGACAACATCGCCTACGGGCCGCGCAGTCAGAAGAAGGAGAAGTCCGCCATCGCCAAGAGCGTCGACGAGATGCTCGAGGTGGTGCGCCTCACCGACTTCGCCGAACGCAAACCGTCCCAACTCTCCGGCGGCCAGCAGCAGCGCGTGGCACTGGCCCGTGCTCTGGTCAACTACCCCAGTGCGCTACTCCTCGACGAGCCGCTCGGCGCGCTGGACCTCAAGTTGCGTCATGTCATGCAGTTCGAACTCAAACGGATCCAGCGCGAGGTCGGCATCACCTTCGTCTACGTGACCCACGACCAGGAAGAGGCGCTGACGATGAGTGACCGGATCGCGGTCATGAACGCCGGCCACGTCGAGCAGATCGGCACACCGACCGAGATCTACGACCGTCCGGCGTCGGTCTTCGTCGCCGGATTCATCGGGCAGGCCAACCTGTGGCACGGCCGGCAGACCGGCCGCGCCAATCGCGACTACGTCGAACTCGATGTTCTCGGGTCGACCCTGCGGGCGCGCCCGGGCGACACCACCATCGCCGACGGCGGGAAGGCGACCCTGATGGTGCGTCCCGAACGGGTGCGGGTGTCGGTGGGCGCGCCGGCCGGCGATCTGGCCGCGGTGCCGGCGAAGGTCGCCGATCTGACCTTTCAGGGGCCGGTTCTGCGGTTGTCGCTGGCCGCGGCCGACGGCTCGCCGATCGTCGCGCACGTCGGCCCCGAACAGGATCTGCCGCTGCTGCGGCCCGGTGACGACGTCTACGTCGGATGGTCACCCGACGCCTCGCTGGTTCTTCCCGACGCAGACATTCCGACCACGCAGGACCTCGAAGAAATGCTCGACGAATGAAAGGCACACCCATGACAGACATCACCTCACGGCGCCGGTTCCTCGGCGGAGGCGCCGCAACGGCCGCCGCACTGATCCTCGGTCCGTCCTTCCTGGCAGCGTGCGGCTCCGGTGACAAATCCGCGACGGGCTCGAATGCGCCGGCCGCGCCGCCCGACGACGGCAGCAAGGCCAGCGGCACGCTGCGGGTGTCGAACTGGCCGCTGTACATGGCCGACGGTTTCGTCGCCGCCTTCCAGACCGCGACCGGCCTGATGGTCGACTACAAGGAGGACTTCAACGACAACGAGCAGTGGTTCGCCAAGAACAAGGAGCCGCTCTCGCGGATGCAGGACATCGGCGCCGACCTCGTGGTGCCCTCACAGTTCATGGCGGCCCGGCTGATCGGGCTGGGGTGGCTCAATCCGATCAGCGAGACCCGCTGGTCCAACCAGAAGAATCTGCGCACCGACCTGCTCGACGCCAAGGCCGACCCGGGCCGCAAGTACACCGCGCCCTACATGTCCGGAATGGTCGGCATCGCCTACAACCGCGCCGCCACCGGGCGTGACCTGACGAAGGTCGAGGACATGTGGGACCCGGCGTTCAAGGGCAAGGTGAGCCTGCTCTCCGATCTTCAGGACGGTCTGGGCATGTTCATGATGTTGCAGGGCCACTCCCCCGAGGATCCGACGCCGGAGACCGTGCAGAAGGCGGTCGACGCGATCAAGGAGCAGAAGGACAAGGGACAGATCCGCCGCTTCACCGGCAACGACTACGCCGACGACCTGGCAGCCGGCAACATCATCGTCGCCCAGGCGTACTCCGGCGACGTGGTGCAACTGCAGAAGGACAACCCCGACCTGAAGTTCATCGTCCCGGAGACCGGCAGCAGCACGTTCGTGGACACGATGGTGATCCCGTACACCACCAAGAACCAGAAGGCCGCCGAGGAGTGGATCAACTACATCTACGACCGCGCGAACTACGCCAAACTCATCGCCACCACCAAGTATGTGCCGGTTCTCTCCGACATGACCGGCGAACTGACCAAGATCGACCCCGAACTTGCCAGCAACCCGTTGATCAACCCGTCACCGGAGACGCTGGCAAAGCTGAAGGCGTGGGCGCCGCTGACCGATCAGCAGACCCAGGAGTTCAACAAGGCCTACGCCGCGGTGACCGGTGGCTGATCGGGTGGCCGGCCGCTGATGGCAGGGGTAGCCGGCAGCACCCGCGAGCGCAGCAGGATCGCGCCTTACCTGATGATCCTGCCCGCGCTTGCCTATCTCGGCATCTTCTACGTGGTGCCGTTCTTCTCGCTGTTCCGCACCTCGCTGTCGACGATGGGCGGGTCGGTGTATCTGCCGAAGCTCACGTTCGCCTGGGAGTTCGGCAACTACGCGCGGGCACTGAGTGAATACCGCGAGCAGATTCTGCGATCGTTCGGATACGCCTTCTGCGCGACTGTGCTGTGCCTGCTGCTGGCATTCCCGCTGGCCTATGTGATCGCGTTCAAGGCGGGCAGGTTCAAGAACCTGCTGCTGGGCCTGGTGATCCTGCCGTTCTTCGTGACCTTCCTGATCCGCACCATCGCCTGGAAGACCATCCTCGCCGACAACGGTTGGGTGGTCAGCGCGCTGGGATCGGTGGGCCTACTGCCACAGGAGGGCCGGTTGCTCTCGACAGGCGCCGCGGTGATCGGAGGGCTTACCTACAACTGGATCATCTTCATGATCCTGCCGCTCTACGTCAGCCTCGAGAAGATCGATCCCCGTCTGCTGGAGGCCTCACGCGACCTCTACGGAACCAACCGCCGGATGTTCGGCAAGGTGATCCTGCCGCTGGCGCTTCCCGGCGTGCTCGCCGGCAGCCTGCTGGTGTTCATCCCGTCGGTGGGCGATTTCATCAACGCCGACTACCTCGGCAGCACGAAGACCACGATGATCGGCAACGTCATCCAGAAGCAGTTCCTGGTCATCAAGGACTACCCGGTGGCCGCCGCCATGAGTTTCATCCTGATGGCGCTCATCCTCGTCGGCGTACTGCTCTACACCCGCGCGTTGGGCACTGAGGATCTGGTGTGACGGTTCAGGCCACCACCGCACTGACCTCACCGGGGCGCAGCTTCCGCGGGAGTTTCAAGCTGGGCGACTTCGCCCTGCGGGCCGGCGCCGCTCTCACCCTGGTGTTTCTGTTCCTGCCGATCGCCGTCATCATCGTGTTCTCGTTCAACAAGCCGGCCGGGAAGTTCAACTACACCTGGCAGGGCTTCACCCTGGAGAACTGGGCGCACCCGTTCAAGTACCCGGCGCTCGCCAATGCCCTCAAGCTGAGTCTGAACGTGGCCGCGGTGTCCACCGCCATCGCGCTCGTCCTGGGCACGCTGGTCGCCGTGGCACTGGTGCGCCAGCGTTTCCGAGGCCGCACCGCGGTGGACACCTTCATGGTGCTGCCGCTCACCTCACCCGAGGTGGTGATGGGCGCTTCGCTGCTGACCCTGTTCCTGTCGATGGGGTGGGCGACCGGCTATGTGACGGTGCTGCTCGCCCATGTGGCCTTCGAGATCAGCTTCATCGCGATGACGGTGCGCGCGCGCATCCGCGGGTTCGACTGGACGCTGGAGGACGCCTCCCTGGACCTGGGAGCCAGCCCGCTGCGCACCTTCGTCAAGGTGACGCTGCCGCTGATCGTGCCGGGCATCATCGCCGCCGCCATGCTGTCCTTCGCGCTCTCGCTCGACGACTTCATCATCACGTACTTCGTCAGCGGATCCACGGTCACCTATCCGCTGTACGTCAACGCCGCCACCAAGGCGGCGGTGCCGCCGCAGATCAATGTGCTGGCAACCGCCATCCTCCTGATCAGCCTGGTTCTGCTCGCCGTGGGCACGCTGTACCGCCGCAAGCGGATCGACACCGCATAGAGTTCATGGTGTGTCGGTCGAAGCGGTCCTGACGTCAATTCCGCCACTGGCGGTCTACCTGACGGTCGGGATCATCATCGGCCTGGAAAGCCTCGGCATCCCGCTCCCGGGGGAGATTGCGTTGGTCACCGCAGCTCTGCTCTCCACGCGCGACAACCTCGACATCAGCCCGATCGGCGTCGGGGTGGCCGCGATCACCGGAGCGATCATCGGAGACACGATCGGCTACACCGTCGGCCGCCGGTTCGGCATGACGCTG
>Ga0194038_1000613_pt1 | contig 15682 bp, 15 predicted proteins | sample JunL226m_MetaG_FD_148630 | JGI IMG/M metagenome (GOLD analysis project Ga0194038, IMG submission 148630) | Anoxic zone freshwater microbial communities from boreal shield lake in IISD Experimental Lakes Area, Ontario, Canada - Jun2016-L227-6m | ecosystem: Environmental > Aquatic > Freshwater >... | reverse complement strand
ATGCATCGTATCGACCCAAGCGCCTATGAATTACTCAGAAATTAATTCTTAGGCGTTTTACCAATCATTTTGGCTGCTCTTAAGAAATCAAAGTCCACACCCTTATCGGCTTGCATCACGGTATCTAAAAATAGCTTGTGATAGCCGCGTTCAGCAGTAGGAGAGGTAATTGGATTTTCTTGAGCCCGTTGAGCTAATTCTTCATCAGATATAAGCAGGCTAATTTCACGATTTTTAACACTCAAGCGAATTTGATCACCATTGCGCACATGTGCTAAAGGCCCGCCAATGGCGGATTCAGGAGTGACATGCAAAACGATGGTGCCAAAAGCAGTGCCGCTCATGCGACCATCAGAGATGCGCACAATATCCTTCACGCCTGCACGTGCAAGCTTCATAGGAATGGGAATATACCCAGCCTCTGGCATACCAGGAGCACCCTTTGGCCCAATATTTTTGAGAACCAAAATATCATCTGCAGTAACGTCTAAATCAGGACTGTCGATTCGTGTAACCAGATCCTCGGCATTTTCAAAAACAACTGCCCGGCCAGTATGTTCCATCAGTTTTTCATTCGCAGCGGATTGCTTGATGATTGCGCCACCGGGAGCTAGATTTCCATGAAGCACTGCAATGCTGCCTCGTGGATAAATAGGATTATCAAATTTACGAACAACATCTTGCTTAAAGCTTGGAGCTGCCCCATCAATTTCTTCGCCCAAGGTCTTGCCAGTTACCGTCATGGTATTTAATTTCAGCAGTGGCTTTAACTCACGAAGCAGGGTAGTCATACCGCCAGCATCATGAAAGTTTTCCATATAGTGATCGCCAGAAGGTTTCAGATCTACCAGAACAGGCGTTTCATTTCCCATTCTATCTAGCGCATCTAAATCAATTTCGAGGCCCATACGCCCAGCAATGGCAGCAAGATGAACAATGCCATTGGTCGAGCCGCCAATGGCAAGCAAAACACGCATGGCATTTTCAAAAGCATCTGCGGTAAGCACTTTATCGATGGTGAGGCCATCTTTCGCCATTTGTACGGCGCAAGTACCCGTTTCTTCAGCAATACGAATGCGGTCAGCAGTGACGGCGGGCGGAGTGGCGCCACCAGGCACTGTCATGCCAAGTGCCTCAGCAATGCAGGCCATCGTACTAGCGGTACCCATGACCGAGCAAGTGCCTACGCTGGCAACTAGCTGATCATTGACTTCATCTTTTTCAATCTCATCAATTTCATCTGCGCGGAACTTAGCCCAGTAACGACGACAATCGGTACATGCTCCAACACGTTCGTTACGATGTGAGCCAGTGAGCATGGAGCCGGTGATTAATTGAATTGCTGGAAGGCCTGCAGAAGCAGCACCCATCATCTGAGCGGGAACCGTTTTATCGCATCCGCCAATCATCACTACAGCATCCATTGGCTGAGCGCGGAGCATTTCTTCAGTATCCATCGACATGAGATTGCGAAGATACATACTGGTAGGCGCAGCAAAGCTTTCATGAATCGAGATTGTTGGAAACTCCATCGGCAGTCCCCCAGCAAGCATGACTCCCCGTTTTACAGCCTCTATCAGTTGAGGCATATTTCCATGACAGGGATTGAATGCACTGCCAGTATTGATGATGCCAATCACCGGACGATCTAGTGCGCTATTGGTATATCCGGCACCCTTAATAAAGGCCTTACGTAAGAATAAAGAGAAGCCTTTATCTCCGTAACTCGTTAGACCTTTGCGTAAGCCGCTTTCAGGCTTTTGATCGGATAGATTTTTGGGCTTTGCACTCATGATTGTCTCTTTGTCTCTACGGCGATGTTTTTATTCAATAGTACAGATATCTATTGGTATTTAAGGGGATTATAGCGATACAACTTCCAGAATGCTTACATTCCAGCACCCCAGCGAAATTGCCAAGAAATTCCAATCAAATCATAGTTATTATTGGTTCGCGAGTAGGCTCCAGTGCTGCCATAGATTTTGATGGAGTTCCGCTGATCTAGTGGATAGGAAAAGGTAGCGCCAAAACGCCAATTTTCTTGTGTGCCACCAATAGGATTGCCGTTCAAAAACGTTTGCCCCCCAAAGTAATAGGTAGCATCTGCAGAAATCCATGCTGTATTCGGAAAGTAGTAGATTGCGTGTGTTTGGGTCGAATAGATTGGGTTTTGCGAGAGCGTATTGCCACCTAAGAAGCTACTGTTACTGGTGTAGATTGTTGCTGCTCCAGCCAATTCAAGTCGCCATGGACCTATGGCTTGAGATGCGCCAACACCAGGCTGAATGAACCAGCGGTTAGCGCCGACATTGAGCATTTGTTGGCTGTTGTACTCGCCCCAGGGAATTGAGGCGGCTAGACTAGCGCCGATGATGAGATCTTGCTGATAGTTTTTAAACTGATCCAGTGTAAGGGCTGGCGCACCATAAAGATTAATTGAGGCCTTAATCAGGGGATCTGAAAGACCTTCAGAAGATGCGTTAATAGTTTGTTTGCCAAGTTTTCCTGTACCAGTCAGCTCGGCATAGGGCAACACAATGGAAAGTTTTCCGGACTGACCCCAAGCATCAATAATGCGCGTAAAGCTGACTGCTTCAGTAGTGAGCTTATAGGTTCCGCTAGTAGCTTGACCAACACCAGCACTGACAAAGTTAATCCCAATCGGGGCATTGGAATACGCGCGCGCTTCAATTTCTTGTGCCTGAACATCTGCCCCGGCTACTAGTAAGCAGCAGATAAAAAACCGATGCAGGTAGGATCTCAAGCTTTTAATTTTTAGAAGCGGGCTCATTAGGTATTGATTTATTACCAAACAAGATAGCAACGGTTGCAGAGCTACCAAATGAAATTTTCATGCCAATGAATACTAAATATGGGCAGACAAGTAACCAATACAAAATACACATGGCAAGAATCCGCAGAGGGTCTGCTTGTCCAAATGCCAGCATAGAATCCAAAAAGTGTTTTCCATGCATTAAGCCATGAACGCCAGATTCAAGATAATTTAAAGCGAGCACTATCAAAACATATAGCAAAGATTGTAGAAATAGAGATCTAATGAGTCCATAATTTCTATTCACTTTCAGTGGAAAGATGGCCTGTCCAATTAGTAAGAACTTGGCAGACAGGGCCCCTTTGATAATAGCGAACCCAAATATCGATAAAGGGATTGGTCTTTCATCTAAAGTGGTGGCGATTAAGAAAGATATGGCACAGAACCAAGAGCCAAAGTAAACCGATAGAGCAAAGGCTTTTTTAGCCTCATCCTCTATTTTCTTTTTTAAGCCGTGGTGAGCCATTTGACTCTTTGTAGGTGTATTCATAGCAATATTGTATGTGCTTGAATTCCAAAAGAAAAAGGCCGTCTAAATAGCAACCTTTTCAGATTTGGATCCTTGACCTGGGCTCGAACCAAGGACCTGCGGATTAACAGGCTTGCTGGATCACGATTTAACGCTGATATGCCCATCCTTTATAGATATGACTTAAAGCAAAAATAATTACTAGAAATATAAGTCTGATGATATTCACGGTAAGCATCAAACGTTTCCTATAAAGAAGTGTAATGACGATTTCATAAATCCCCACATCTTTCGATTTGCGCACATTGAGTTTGGAGGCCAATTGTGACTTTTAGAAGACGCTTTTATGACACTAAGGTAATGAGTGGGTACTTCTATTTGCCTAGCATCCCTTCAGAAGAGCAATTAGTTCTAGTTAATACGGTTTACTTGATTTGCATCAACTCCTTCACTACTTTAATTTTTTCTGCCTTTCTATTGTCATATTGCAACTGCAACATCAAAAGAAGTTCAAATTTCTGGAAGTAAAAATGCTTAAAGGTAAAAAAGGAATTGTTTTTGGTGTGGCAAATGATAAGAGTATTGCTTATGCCGTTGCAAAAAAACTTGCCGACGAAGGCGCTTCTATTATTGCATCATGCCTTAATCAAAAAGCATATGAAATAGTTTCGCCGGGATTATTAGCGGTAAATATTCCTGTCCAGGCTTGCAATGTTGAAGACCAAGAGCAGTTGAAAAATTATATTCTCGATGCTGCTGTAAATTTTGGAAAATTCGATTTTATTGTGCATTCCATTGCGTGGGCTCCATTGGAGGATTTGCATGGGAAGGTGATTGATAGTTCAAGTGCCGGTTTCTCTCGAGCAATGGCTATATCTTGCCATTCATTTGCTGAGATTGCTCATTTATGTGTGCCCTATATGAATGATGGAGGGAGCATGGTCACAATGACTTACATTGGTGCCGACCAGGCAGTCCCTCACTATGGCTTGATGGGGCCCGTTAAGGCCGCACTAGAATCCCTGGTCCGATATATGGCACTCGAATTGGGTCCACAAAAAATACGAGTACATGCAGTATCTCCTGGCCCCATTATGACGCGCGCGGCCTCTGGGATCGAAGAATTTGATGTCCTCGTAAAGCATGCTATTGAAAGGGCGCCACTTGGTCGGCTAGTCACAACAGAAGAAGTTGCCAATTTAACTGCTTTTTTATGTGATGACGACTCAAGTGGGATGACGGGGCAAACCATTTATGTGGATGGCGGTTGCCATGCGGTGGCTTAAAGATGCTCCCTGAGAATTCCTTGGGGGATGCGCGCCTAGATGATGACATTCATCAGTTAAATATGGAAATAGTGAGATTGGCTTATTTCTTAAACGTAGATATTGAAAATTCAGTAGTGGTTGATCAATTACTGGAAAAGAATCTGCCAGATGATCATGAGCATTTCTATAAATTAGCCACCTTGAAAGGTCTCATCATGCTCAGGGGCCATATTCATCAATTAAGGAAAGAGCACGGCGTCCCTGATGGCAAGAGCCCTCTAGAAGAGGAGATTTTTCAGAGGCTCCATTTGGGCCACCATCTTTCTGGAGGGCTCTAATTCACCATGAAAAAGGCAATTTCAGTAGAGGCGGCGATCGAGAAGATTCCTAATGGAGCCACTTTAATGATTGGTGGTTTTATGGGGATTGGATCGCCCCATCGCATGATCGATGCACTCGTGGCAGCTGGCAAAAAAGATTTAACTGTCATTGCTAACGATACAGGTAAACCAAACTATGGAATTGGAAAGTTGATCTCTAGCGGACAAGTGAAACATGTTATCGCTAGCCATATTGGGTTAAATCCAGAAACCCAGTCGAAGATGTTTAGTAAACATATCTCAGTTGATTTGGTTCCTCAGGGAAATTTGGCTGAGAGGATTCGGGCTGCAGGATTTGGACTTGGTGGTGTATTGGTAAAGACGGGTATCGGCACTTTGGTTGAGGAAGGAAAGCGAGTCATCAAAATTGATGGTGAGGATTGGCTTTTAGAGCTTCCTATATTTGCAGATTTTGCTCTCATACATGCCCATCAAGCAGATTATCTCGGAAATCTAGCCTATCAACTGACTGCTACCAATTTCAACCCAGTGATGGCTATGGCCGCAAAGGTAGTGTTATGTGAAGTCAACGAGATTGTTCCGGTTGGAATGATTTCACCAAACGATGTCACTACGCCTGGAGCAATTGTGACCGAGCTCATTTCAATGCCTCATAAGCATCACTAAGAAATATATTCATGAAAAATACCCTTTCTCCAAACGAAGTCATTGCAAGACGTGTGGCTCAGGAATTTTCTGAGGGCATGCTAGTGAACCTTGGCATAGGATTGCCAACTCAGGTCGCTAATTACCTACCAAAAAATATGACTGTCTTTTTGCAATCAGAGAATGGCTTAATTGGTCTTGGGGCTAGACCGCCAGAAGGCATGGAAGATGATGATCTAACGGATGCAGGTGGGACTCCTGTTATGGCGATACCCGGGGCAGCGAGAATTGACTCTGTTTTTTCATTTGGGCTTATCCGTGGCGGTCATTTAGATATGACTGTATTGGGTGGTTTGCAAGTTGACAGCCAGGGAAAGTTAGCCAACTGGATAATTCCCGGCAAGATGGCTCCAGGGATGGGGGGCGCAATGGATTTAGTGTCTGGTGCAAAAAAAGTCATTGTCGCCATGCAGCACACCGCTAAGGGCGTTCACAAGATTGTGGATGAATGCACTTTACCTCTTACGGCTACTCGTCCAGTCAGTTTGATCGTTACTGAATTAGCGGTAATTGAGCCGACCCCCGAGGGTTTAGTGCTTAAAGAGTTAGCTCCCGGAGTTACTGTTGATGAAGTCATTGCAGCCACTGGCACCCCCTTGATTATTTCTCAAGATCTTCACGAAATGCATTTACTAGGAATATAAGAGATGGAAACAATAGCCAATAACAATGCCTTAAAGTCCCGTTTTATCAAAAAATGGTCGCTCGCTCATGGTGGGGAATATGAAATTAGGCCTATGGCAATAAATGATCGTGAGGCTGTGCTTGATTTGTTTCAGCACTTATCCACGCAAAGCCGATATTTTAGATATGCCCATGCGATGTCAACTCTGCCTGAGCAATTATTAGAGCAAATTATTAGTGCTAACCAGCCTGATGACTTTGCGTTAGGGGCTTATATTAAAAATGCTGAATCCTCCAAGTGGAGTCTTGTTGGTATTTCTCGATATGTACGCGACACCAATACTGCTAGAGCAGAATTTTCTTTATCAGTAAGTGATGACTACCATCATGAGGGCATCGGCTCACACTTAATGCAGGGAATTTTAGATTGTGCAAGGCTTAATGATTTATCGGAAATATATGGATATGTCATCAAAGAAAATCACGATATGGTGGTATTAATGCGTCATCTAGGTTATGAATTAATGACATATGAGGATGATGCCAAGATATATATCGCTACGAATCAAACTATTACAGCAGCACCCAGTGAAATTGTCACAAAAGCTACATGAATCTGACATTTTTAGACCCTAGAGTTGTAGATCAACCCCAAAGCATTGACCCAATGAGAGGCATTTATGTTTGATTTTAGCCAATATAACCCCGTTTATTCATATAGAAATATTCTACAAAAGAATATGCGCGTAGCAGAATTATCTCGCAAGGGACAAAAGCAATCATTACATAAAATTTCTGAGCTTTCCTCTATTCATAGTCAAAAGTTTCAACAGGTTACCCTTTCGGAGTCAAAAAAAATTGAGCAATTGCTGGAAGAAATAAAAGAAAAGGGTAGTTCGCTAATGAGTTCGAAGCCCCATGCTTTATGGGGTATGTGGCAAGAGTATTTAACTGACTCTACACAGCGTAGTGCGCTAGTTTTTGAAACTTTACGTAAGCGTGGCAATGTATATCTAGATCATATTGAGTCGGGGATGCCTCCGGTATTAGACTTTGCCTATGAAGTCATTATTGATGGCCATAACTTAAGCTCGCCCGTAAATTACATGCTTTTGAAGATAACGCCCCCACCTGGAGTGCTGATTGATGAGAAACGTGCACCCGTAATGATAATTGATCCAAGGGCTGGTCATGGCGCTGGGATTGGCGGATTTAAGCCAGATAGTCAAGTTGGAGAGGCTTTTGCAGATGGACACCAAGTATATTTTGTGGCTTTTAGACCGATGCCTGAGCCATCTCAGACAATTGCCGATGTTCGTGATGCAGAAATCGTATTTTTAAAACATATTATTGAGCAGCACCCGCATTCTCCTAAGCCTATTGTTGTTGGTAATTGTCAGGGTGGTTGGGCAGCAATGCTAATAGCTGCGGCAGTTCCTGATTTAATGGGCCCTATTGTTTTGAACGGCTCCCCAATGTCTTATTGGGCAGGTAAGGTCGGAGATAATCCGATGCGTTATACCGGCGGCATGAGGGGTGGTGCAATGTCAGCTTTAATGCTTGCAGACATGGGGGATGGTTTATTTGATGGGGCAAATTTAGTTGCTAATTTTGAAGCCCTAAATCCGTCTAATAGCTTTTTTGGGAAGTATTACAAGCTGTATTCAAATGTGGATTCTGAGGCACAACGCTTTCTAGATTTTGAAAAATGGTGGGGTGGCTACTGCTTTATGACTGAAGCAGAAATGCGATGGATTCTTGATAATTTATTCATTGGTAATAAATTAGCAACGGGTGAGGCTATTGTGGGTATGGATCGAGTAGATCTAAAAGCGATTAAATCTCCTATTATTGTTTTTGCCTCTCATGGCGATAACATTACTCCGCCACAACAAGCTCTCAATTGGATCCCAGACTTGTACGCCAGCGTAGAGGAAATCAAAGCCCGCGGTCAGAGAATTGTGTATATGCTCCATGACTCCATTGGCCATCTAGGAATATTTGTTTCCAGCCAAATTGCTGGGCGTGAACACGTCGCCATTACTGATACTGTGCGTGCTATTGAAGCCCTATCTCCAGGGCTTTATGAAATGAAATTGAATGACGAGGAGGATCGAGTACATATTCGATTTGAGCCACGTGGAATGGGTGATATTTTGGCTTTGGGCGATGGCCGAGACGATGAGCAGTTATTTACTGAAGTCGCTCAAATGTCAAACATCAACACTGAAATATATGATCGCTTTCTCCGTCCTACTGTTCGGAATATGGCAAACCCTGAGACTGCAGCATTAATTCGTGAATCTCATCCACTTAGAACTCAGCGAGTCATATTTTCCGATAAAAATCCGTTTATGCCTATGCTCGATGGAGCAGCAGAAAGCATAACGCAAGAAAGAAAGCCAGCTAGTAAAGATAACCCATTCACCATGGCAGAAAATCTAGCTAGCGAGCTGATTGAAACTCAGCTCAAACTCTACAGCAATATGCGCGACTCAATGACAGAGACTTGCTTCTTCTCGATTTACACATCGCCGCTAGTTAAGGCCATCATCAGTCCTAAAGAATCTGGGTTGCCTAAACATACCAATGTGGATGTTCGTCAAATGCCTGAGGTTCTTAATGCATTGGCTAATGTAGTTAAGGGTGGCTTAGCTGAGGGTGTCGTGCGTATCTTACATTTATTAAATGATGCTCGGGGGTATGTACGCAGAACGCGCTTAGAGCGTGAACTGATTGCCTTAGGCCACTCTAAGTTGTTCCCTGACATGGATCATGAGGACATCGTGAAAATCGTACACCAGCAAGCACTCATTGTGGATTTTGAACCAAAATTAGCCATGGATACACTTCCCGTTTTACTAAATACACCGACTTCTCAAAAGAAGGCGCTCAAATTGGTGATGGCTATTGCTGGGCCGCGCGAAACCATGCATCCATTTGCCCTGAAGATGTACGGGCAAATTGAAGAGTTACTTTGCTACAAGAACACCCATTCCAACTCAAGGGTAGTGGATGAGGAAGCAGGGGATGCTGAGTTGGAAGCTAAGGTCTAATTATCATGAATGCGCCAGTGAATGGATTAAAGAATCGAACATGGGACGAGCTTAAGGTGGGGGATACTGCCTCCATTGAAAAGCGAGTGACTTCTCGAGACCTTTTTTTGTTTGCTCATGCCTCTGGCAATCTTAATCCTTTGAACATTCCCTATTTAGATGTTCAGAATGAAAGTAGCACCTCGGTGGTTGCTCCTTCTATGTGGCTTGGAGCTCTTATTTCTAGCGTATTAGGAAATATTCTCCCAGGCCCAGGCACGCTATATCGCTCTCAGGATTTTGAATTCATGGGAAGAGCGCATGTTGGTGATCTTCTGCAGGTTACCGTCACGCTATTGGAAAAGAGTATTAGCCCCAGCGTTGTTTTTAAAACAATTGTTACTAATAGTGATGGCGTGTGTATTGCTTCAGGTAATGCAACTGTTGATGCACCCTTGGAAACTATTTATCTAAGCCCCAATGAATTACCAGGGTTGCTGATGGATCAATATGATCATTTTGATCGATTAATTTCAGAGGCTAAAAAATTAGAGCCAATGCCCACTGCAGTCGTCTGCCCAGATGATTCAGCATCATTAGCAGGTACTTTAATGGCGATGACGGAGGGACTCATAATTCCCATCTTGATTGGATCACGCCAAAAAATACAGATTGCTGCAGATGAGGCTGGATTAGATATCTCCACCATAGAACTGTTGGATATTGCTGATCACAAGCTAGCTGCAGCGAAAGCAGTTGAGCTAGTGCATCAGAAAAAAGTAAATGCCATCATGAAGGGAAATATCCATTCGGATGAATTGTTATCGCAAGTAGTTAAGAAGGATGGGGGATTGCGAACTCTCAGGCGGATATCACATGTCTTCGTCTTAAACGTCGCAAGTTTAGAGCAACCTTTATTCATTACAGATGCGGCAATTAATATTGCCCCAGATCTAGCTACCAAGGTTGACATTATTCAAAACGCCATTGAATTAGCGAGGGCATGCGGCATTATTCAGCCCTATGTTGCGGTACTCTCTGCCGTTGAGACTGTAAGTTTTAATATTCCATCTTCGATGGATGCAGCAATCTTAGCCAAAATGGCAGACCGTGGGCAAATTACTGGCGGTATAGTAGATGGGCCTTTAGCTATGGATAATGCAATTGATATGGGGGCGGCAAAAATCAAGCACCTAACATCACCCGTAGCGGGAAAGGCGCAAATACTGGTCGTTCCCAATTTAGAGGCAGGCAATATGCTTGCCAAGCAATTAACGTTTATCTCTCACGCCCAACCAGCAGGCTTGGTTTTGGGTGCGCAGGTTCCTATTATGTTAACGAGTCGCGCTGATAATGAGCGCGCCAGACTCGCATCATGCGCACTGGCACAGCTGTACCACGAGTTTCAGATAAATGGGTACTCTACATTTACTTTAAATAAAATTAACGACTAAGTTTTACTATTGTGAATAATCCAAATAATCTTCACGGTAAAGCAATACTTACAGTTAATGCCGGTTCGTCCTCAATCAAATTTTCATTATTTTTAGTTCCTCAGTTAAATCAAATCATCGCAGGACAGATAGAGGGAATTGGAGGGGATGCTAGCTTTAAAGTGAAATGGTATCCCGAGAAATCTGAGCAGATTATTACCTGGCCTTCAGATGAGGAGCCTCGGAATCACCGAGAGGCATTGTCATACCTAATTCAATGGCTACATGAGCAAGCAAGTGAGATTGAAATCATAGCTGTTGGACATCGCGTAGTTCATGGTGGGCAAAAATATAGCGCGCCCACTTTGATTATGGATGAGGTAATGCAAGAATTGGAGGATCTAATGGTCCTTGCGCCATTACATGAACCTCATAATTTAGCTGGCATCAGGGCAGCCCAAGAGAGTTTTGGCGATATTCCACATGTAGCTTGTTTCGATACCGCTTTTCATCGAACCCATTCATTCGTAGAGGATTGTTATGCCATTCCTCGATATTTTTATGATCAAGGGGTTTGTCGTTATGGCTTTCATGGCTTATCTTATGAATACATTGCCGAGCAATTAATAAAGATGTTTCCAAAGGAATCTAAAGGGAAAGTGATTGTTGCTCACCTTGGGAATGGTGCATCGATGACGGCATTAAAAGGCGGGGTTTCAGTCGCCTCAACGATGGGATTTTCATCTCTAGATGGATTACCTATGGGCACTCGCTGCGGGGAAATAGATCCCGGGGTGCTCCTTTATATGATGCAGCATGAAGGTTTGAGCGCCCACGAGATATCGGAGATTCTCTATAAAGAATCTGGGTTAAAGGGGTTATCAGGAGGTCTTTCCAATGACATGCGCATCTTAGAGGCTTCACCCCTTCCTGAGGCGAAAGAAGCAATTGACTATTACGTTAGAGAAGTTAAGCGTGAAATAGGAGCTTTAGCTGCCCTTATGGCAGGTTTAGATGTATTGATCTTTACTGGTGGAATTGGTGAAAATTCAGTCACTATTCGCGCTAGAATACTAAGAGAGATGTCATGGATAGGCATTGATTTGGATGAAGAGAGTAATTTTGAGGGTGAAACGATTATTTCATCCGATTCTTCAAGAGTTCTTTGCTTGAGAATTAATACAGATGAAGAGCGAGTTATAGCAAGACATGCTTTTGAATTCACAAAGCAACTGCTTTAAATATGCCGGTTTTTCAAGATGTAAAATTAATTTAATGGATTTTAATTCTATGAGTCTTTATAACAATATCTTAAAGAAAACTAAAAAATCTGGATCCCTTGATCTTATGGAGTACAGAAAACTTTCCAAAAAAGAGATTGATGATTTCGGAGATGAGATTCGATTTTGGTGTACTTATGGCGATGGTAAGTTAGATAAATTAGGCAAAGAAAAGAAGGAAAAATGAAGTATGCCTAAATCACTATTTCTCTTGCGACATGCAAAAGCTGTTACGGGAGGAATGGTGATTATGGATCAGGATAGAGCTTTATCCGATAAAGGCATTAGGGACGCGAATAGGCTGGCCAATAAGTTGGCTAAAAAAGATATCTCCCTCGATCTTATAATGCTTAGCCCTTCAGTTCGCACAATTACTACCGGTCAAATTATTGCAAATAGATTGCGCACACCGCATTCTCATTTAGTAATCAATAATGCGCTATATGGGGCTGAACCCATGGCCTTACTTAAAATAATTTCTGCTGTATCAAAGAAAATTGATACGCTAATGCTCGTGGGGCACAATCCTGGGCTAATGAATTTAGCATCTATTCTCGCTGGAGAACCAATTTTGCTGACCACTTGCACATTAATAAAATTCAATTTTGATTTTAAAGATTGGCATGATATTTTGACAAAAAGAGCATCAAAATTTAACTTATTAAATTAATCCAATTATGGAAATTAATGCCCGCAAATATTTAAGACCTAGAAATCAAGCCACTCTTTCTAGACGACAAGCCGGAGACGATTGAGCGCTTAATCCTAGATTTTTTATTTACGCAGGCAGGTATTGCTTTTCTTCTGAGAAAAGAAGCGCCATTGGATCCAAACGCTTAAAGGTACCACCTCAAATCCACTGAAGCGACTTGAGCCCAATGTCACGCTGGGTTTGCTAGGTATTGCAATACCTATTTTGGCACTTGAACTTCATCAAAATCACGAAGCTGTATATAAGCCAAAAGACTGTATGTAGAACTGTCATCAAGTCTCTATATAGTCAATAGATTAAAGTTAATGAAATTTTCGAGCGAATGATAGACGTGGCCCAATGAAGATAAAGTTTTTTGATGTCCTGATGGGGCTTAAAGCAGATGTAATTCGATCGATACGGCGCCCCAGTAATAATCCTGAAATAACTCATACGCTCGAGAGATTGGAGGGTATTAGTGCGTCAGAGAGTGAAATTGAGAAGCTGGCAGCTCCCGAGGTATTAAGAATTCAATTGCCTAGGCCAGCAGTCAAAGTGATAAGCGTTGCTCCAAAAACTCACTTTTTTCAGATCATAGATAGTAACGGGCGGCGAAAGATTGCCTATACAGTCTCCGGTGATATGAGTGGGAATAATATTCTCTTATGTTTACCAGGACTACTGGAAACCAAAGAATCTTTTATGGTGATTCATGCATATTTTTTAAAATTTGATAATTGTAAAATTATTAGCATTGATTTATCTGGAAGAGGTGAATCAGATAATATTGATGATCATGAGTCATATAAAATGTCTCTTTACTTGTCTGATATTAGCCGACTAATTAAAGAGCTTATAGGAGTCAAAGGAAAATCAACTCAAAAATTGACTATTCTTGGCACTAGCATGGGCGGTGTATTAGCTATGTATCTCACCCAAGTTTTTGGTAAAAAGATTTATGGAATCCTTCTGAATGATATCGCTCTAACGGTAAATTGGACCTCTTTATACGCGCTATATAAATCAATGAAAAATGATCTAGGCTTTCGGGAAGTTCGCGAGCTTGCAAAGGATTTAAGTGTTGATGAAAGAGCAATTTCCGATGTTCAACTCCCGGGACATTTCGACCTCTCTTACCAGGCGGATGTATGGGGCATGAATTTTCATGAGGCCCTAGAGGGTTATAACGGCAAAGTAGGTCTTATTTACGGAAGCGACTCAAAGATATGTACGAAGCAGCGTGTTGAGGAGGCCGTTACCTTTATGCCTCATTTAAAGACGCTAGAGGTGATTAATGCAGGACATCCTGCGCCATTTAATCTCCAAGTCTGCGAATTTATTCAATTGGAAATGGGTGTTTAGAGCGCTGATTCAGTCCTTAGGCCGATGGCTCAAATGAAAAGCCCCTGAATATGCATTCAAGGGCCCTATTTTTGGTGGGTCGGGCGAGATTCGAACTCGCGACTAACCAAATGCAATTTATATAGGATCTTCAATATCTTGTATAAACCAACTCTTATTAGGCATCTAATTTAGGTGCGCGTTAATCATCGAAAGATCCTGCTCTGAAATCTCTCCCGAGATTGCGGCTAGACGTAATCGATTGAGTAGATAATTTACTTTTTCCGTATAAAGCGCATAGTCATTAGCGATGAGATCGCTTTCTGCACCCAAAAGCTCCATGGTGGTACGTGATCCATTTGTATAGCCAGCTCGAGTAGAGTTAAGCCTTGCTTCACCAGTCTTTTGGGCATTTGATAGGGCGTTTAGCTTATCTTTTGCGCTATTAAGGGAATACCAAATCGATCTTAGGGTTCTCTCAAGATTCTGCTCGGATTTACTGTACTCAGCCTTAGTTTTTTCAATCAATAACAATAACTCTTCTTGCTTGGCTGTCCGGTATCCCCCGGTATAGAGAGGGATAGAGAGCTGCAATCCCACGAGATAATTATTGGTTGCTGTATTACTAGCAGGGCCAAAATTGCCAGATCCACTCAAGTTATCTTTTGTAGATTGGGCTACTGCATCTAGCCTTGGAGAAGTGATAGCGCCATACTTTTCAGCCTCTTCTTTTGCCACCTTTTCTTGGATAGAAAGGATTTGTAGTTGAATATTCTGAGACTTTAGCTTTGCTAAATAGGTTTCAATGCCTGGAAGTGTAAGTTGGCTCGTATTTAAGCTTATTTTTAATTTATCAACATTCACAGCACTCCCAAATAAATCTTGTAGAGCAAGTTTTTTGATTGTCAGATTGGTATCAGCATCTAAGGCCCTTACTTTTACAGTATCCAATCTTTCATTGGCTTCCTGCATATCAGTTTGACTGGCATCACCAAGTTTGAAGCGCTTTTCAATTTGTTGGCGAGTATTGTTAATTGCTGCTTCTTGCTTTTTGACTAATCTGACCGCTTCTTCAGCGCTTAACACATCGAAATAACGTTCCGCAACCAGTAAAATTAGATTTTGGTTGGCTACATGAGCGCCGAGAGAAGAAGCATCTGCTGAAAGATTCAGTTGCCTACTTTGGGCAAGGCGTTCACGGTTATATATTGATTGTGTAGCGCCGACGGTATACCGGTTCACAAAACCATTATTGACTGAGGTATTGAAATTAGCGCCATTAAACGTCCCCATTCCTGGGGCATAAAACTGCGCCCCCGTAGTGGTGGTGTTGTAACTCATGCTGCCAGTCAGGGCAGTTAAGCTAATGCTCGGAAGCCATAATGAAGTTCCCTGGTCGCGTCTTTTTTCGCCAGCCATCTGTTCATAGCGACTAGCAATGAACTCTGGATCTCTGTTCTGAGCTTCTCGCCAAACATCCATGAGACTTGTTGCCATTACAGGATTGGTCAATATAGCAAGCAGAGCCATCATAGCTGCCGCCAAAGGTTTTAAATATAGAGGTTTCATTGTGGACCTTAGAATTTATGCGTCAGCTTTGAGGCCTAATTTACGAACAATACTTTCCATCAGGCACCATTGAGTCAAGCCACTTTGTAAGAT
>Ga0194038_1000611_pt1 | contig 15707 bp, 26 predicted proteins | sample JunL226m_MetaG_FD_148630 | JGI IMG/M metagenome (GOLD analysis project Ga0194038, IMG submission 148630) | Anoxic zone freshwater microbial communities from boreal shield lake in IISD Experimental Lakes Area, Ontario, Canada - Jun2016-L227-6m | ecosystem: Environmental > Aquatic > Freshwater >... | reverse complement strand
CAAAGGACAGCATAGTCAAAGCAAAGGTTCAATCCGGACTGAAAATCAGAATTATTGCGCCACATCCTGATTCTGTTTATGTGGCGCAACGGGAGCGTGATGAGAAAGAAATCCCTGGGCAGATACGTCAAACGATTCTTCACCTTGGAGCATGGGTTGATGAATTGAAGAGCATGAGTCCTGATGCTGCCGGTGTTCAGATAAGATATTACAACAGCCTGCCAGAAGATTTTTATTTCAGGGTTGACGATTACATTTTCATTGGCCCATATATGTACGGGATATCCAGCCAGCAAACGATTTCATACGAGTTCAAGGGGCCGTCTTACGGGTTCATTTACTATCGTGATTACTTTGAAAGATTATGGAATGATTCAGCGTTTTGCACGGTTGACTGTCAACGATCCCTACCTTGAAGGGATAGGGGTTTTACGCTACGTCTTATGATACAGAATTTTTCTGTCAACTTAAAAACCAGAGGATACCATGAACTTATATGATCAGGATTTTTATCAGTGGACACATGAACAGGCTGATCTTATGAAGGCAGGGGCGCTGTCACAGCTTGATATTCCAAACTTGATTGAGGAAATAGAATCAATGGGGAAAACTCAAAAACACGAATTAGTCAATCGTCTTGCAGTGTTACTGATGCACCTTTTAAAATGGGATTATCAACAGGAGAGACGGAGCCGCAGTTGGGAGCTTACCATCAAAGAACAGCGAATTAGGATCAAAAATCATCTACTGGAAAATCCTTCTCTGAAGTATTCAATATCAGAATATATTTCAACCGCATTTGAAATCGCAGTTGTTAAAGCTCTGAAGGAAACCCGACTGCCGGATTCAGTATTCCCAGAAACCTGCCCCTATACTATTGATCAAATCCTGGGGACAGTGGCATATCAACGGCCCCTGTAAAGGGATGTGGTGCTTTCGGGCGGTGGTGGTATAAAAACATTTGAGGATTTAAAACAAAATGACGAGATTTGTCCGCAATATATTGGATGGTGTCAGTTCCACAATCGAATTATTCCCTTCACGGAAGCCTATCAGGCGGATATCGTATTTATCCAGTACTGATGGTTCCAGATCGGTTTTTGATGTGTTGCATAACGATTGGCGAAGGGTGGGGGATGACCTATCGAAGGTAATTGGAAAGGAAAAACCAAAATAATGATCAAGAACGGCTTAAAGGCATCCGACGATAAAACAAGTAAAGATGCCTTTACAAAGCATGGGAATAAGCATATTTTTGAAAGTGCAACACCTGTATCTGATACAGTGCCACCGCCTAAGCCGCCCGATACATTACCGCCAGTGGCAGGGATCAATAAGAAAAAGGAATAACGATGACAGAAAAAGATAACTTTGAGATGTTGCTTTTCGGGGTCAGGCGGTCAGTAAAATATCATTCAAAACGCCGACAGTTTTTTGATCGTATGGACAAAACGGTTAAGATTCTTTCCACAGTAAGTGGCATGGGGGCTTTCTCAGCGGCTATGTCAAACGTTATCGGTAATTATTGGGTAATGATATTCGCTGCTTCCATAGCTATCATGTTGACAGCAGACTTGGTAATAAGCGCATCTGAAAAAGCGCGGCGTCATTCTGATTTGATGAGAAGATTCGTAAATCTTGAACAAAACATGATTAAAAATTCTGAAGTGATATGTTCCCAGAAAAACATAGAGTTTCAGAGTGAACGTTTAGACATCGAAGCTGAAGAGCCAACTAAATATGATGTTCTTGATATTATTTGCCATAATGAGATTGCAAAGGCAATGGGCAGAGATGATTCGATTTACAAGATAGGCTTTTTCCAAAGGTTGTTTAGAAATCTGATTGATATAAGTCCCCATTATATCAAAAAGTGTTAATGAATGGGGAGGCTATATGATTGAAAAAGAGGATCATCCGCTGTCTTTCCCAGAAGACAATAGTGATAATCTCACAGCAATGTTTGATTATTTCGACAATATAATTGACAATTATCCTAATGAGATTGTCAGGCTTGATCCAGCAACCGTCGCACTCTCCAAAAAACTGGTCGAAGGAGTGGAAGCTTCTATATGACCCTCCAGTGGCAAATCTTCAGGGGCAACACCGGATGAACGCATCATCACATCCCGAACTTCCCTACCGACTTGATGAGCGGTATCCTTGGCTTGTGTTAACCCAGTGGCTTTTGTTCTTCTCAGCCTCTCTGATGTTTGGGTGATGCGGAAAGTATTCGCTGCAAGTTCCGTAAGGCCCATAAAATCGTACAATGTCTTTCCAATTGGAGCGCCCTTATGTTCTTGGAGCCTTTGCAATGACATATTGTACATTCCCCTGAATCCAGAATCTTTAAAAATAGCATAATCGGAACCTTGCACCAAACCTGCGTTTTTTGCCACAGCCCCAAGCTGTTTCTCAACAGATGTCAGCTTTGACCTTTCTTCAATACGAGATATCCCTGATTCGGATAGCTTTTCTTCTACCAAAACTTCTGCAATTTTGGCCAGGGCAATCTGGGCGGATGAAACGCGCGGTTTTTTCGAATCTGCCTGCATTGCTATAAGAAAACAGGCAAATCGTGTCAGCTTATATGATTTCGTACCATCCGGGAGGTCATAAGGAAGAAAGGCTTCATCCGTGTCGATGCCAAGCTGCAAACAACTACCCATAGCCTTCTGGATGACTGTTTTGAAAGACGGCCATGTCTCATACCCGAGTGCCACCATGAACTCATGAGCAAGCCAGTAGTGCATCCCATTTTCTTTGGCGGAACCCTCGAAATGTTGCATATCAAACATGTTGTGTCTTCTTTTAAAGTTGGTTGCCTTATCTGCAAGCGATATCCTCTCATATAACAAACAATGATGGCCCGGTCAACTTCGGTTGATCTGGCCTTTTTTTGTTTTGAAAATTGAGTTCGATCACCCCCATCAATTCGTTACTGACAAAGGGTTGAAGATTGTTTGCATCTAAAAAACTCGGCATGTCGATCACTCTGTTTCCAGTACTTATTTTCCCACGCTGCGGTCTTTAGCGGCCTAAAAACAATATGGTCTATGGGAATTCCCATAGACCTACTCAATCGAAAAGTTTCTTGTAAATCAACATTGGATGGCACACGACCACCGGGTCTTCAGCAGTTGCAGTCTTGATTACCAACTCAGAGAATGTAAGGTTGAGGATACGGGCCAGCTTGAGAAGCTTATCTGGTCGTGGATATGCTTCATTGCGAAACCATTTGGACACCGATTCACGGGATACGTCCAAATCCCTGGCAAGCTTTGTTTGGGAAAGGCCGAGTTCCTGACTGCGGTTGCCCAACTTCTCTATATTAAGGGTATTTTTCATGGATAAAAAATATATAACTTGTCAACTTTTGTCAACTATTTTTACACAGTGATTTTATGCCTACACAATCTCTGCATTGATTTTCTGCAAGGACTAACTCATTACTAATATAGTGTTTTATTGGTATTACCCCCCATATATTCTGCAAGGTCGGCAATCTTCGCAATACCGTTCAACTTCGATTGATCAATCCTTTTTTTTGTCCTGAAAAATGATCCCATTTTTGGTCACAAATTAATCATATATATTATACAGTTAGCTTATAAACACCATAAAAAATGATAACGGTTATGATACGGGTTTTGTACCGCTGTTGTCAACGTTCACGATCTCCTGCTTATTCCTGCTTTTACATCTATGGGTACTCACGCATTTCTTGTTGGTTTTGCATCTTTCTTCTTTTTTTAAAAAAAAATTCATCATAAAGAGTGATAAAATAACTTGACAAAAATTCATCTTATTGATTAATATATACCCAACATAACAACACCCCAACACAGATTCTTGAGCACTCTTGATTGAGCGCGTTGACGGAAACTGGGTTTGCCATGGATGAACCTGCGCTGCGGGGAGGCATCAAGGCAAGTTTGATCACTGGACTGGGCAGGGATGGAATGAAAGAGGGTATGAAAATGAAAAAGAACGTTTTGGATTCTGAAGAAAAATCACTCGTAAAATTAATTAAATTTAGAATGACATCGCTTGGTTGGAGAGCAAAAGTTTTATCTGATAAAAGTGGAGTCAAGTCATCAGTTATATCAAGGTTATTAAACGGTAGTGCGAATATTGGTGTCGAGAATATTTTCAAATTATTAAACACTTTGGAGCTTTTAAACCATGGGAACAGTGACGTTCCGGATACTATACAGGAGGCCAGTATGAGTGGAAAAGACGATATGGGAATATGCAAAAAGATGGGTATCTCAGTCATGGACTGGCACGAGCTTTTATTAAAAATGGAGCGACTGGACGCCAGAGAGTTTAACCTGGTGGCGATGCAGTTGATCAATAGGGCGGTGATAAAAATGGAGCAACCATGATTGAGATTGAAATATTGAAAATGCAGCATCAGATCGTGTCCACACTATGGATAATCGCGGCGCTGTTATTGGCCCCGATTAATAAACTATCCGCATATATGTTATGTGGCGTTGCAATTTTCTACGCAATTAAAGGATTTTTGGTGTGAAATTCCACAAACTTAACCCACCGGCGACAAGCCGGCCATCACCCGCGCCAATAGCTGACACCGGCACCTGCTCAACCTGCAACACCCGGCCAATTGCCGGGTATGTCCTGGGCAGCGGGCAGTATCTCAGCCGGACATGCCTCCAGTGTTACCGGAGCGCAGGCATTGATTCGCATGAGCGCATGTCGAGAGCGCACGGGGCCTATAAACAATCACGCAGTTAATCCACAGCCCGGATCTCCAAGCGCCTCCCCGGCCAGGTGCAGTAAACCAATCTCGCTCGTATGCCGGGCGGCAGTGTTAAATCTGTCATTGGTTAGAAAGCGAGTAAGGCTGGGATTTTTTTCAACCACGAATAAACATAACAGGAGAATCAAAATGATACGGACAACAGGAAAATTTTTATGGCTTTGGAGCAAGTTCGAAGACGCAAGAAGCCGCTGGATACTGTTCACCGAATGGCTAACGGTCACCGAGTTGATTGATGAACGTTTCGATCTTGAAACCAGAATTGATTTAGGAGGGCCAGATGGAGCAGCCTTACGGACACTCTGATAAGAGCCGCCTCGCAGTCCAGAGCTTCGAGGCATCGGGTTGGAAAAGGTTTAAAACATTACCCCGACTGGGTCGCTGGATAGTGTGCAGGAAAAGTGAACTGAAAGGGCATCTGTTAGATTTTAAAACGATATTCCGTAACGGTAGAATTGTTAACGGATGTTATGAAAGATAAAAAAAGGGGTGAAAATTATGCTTATTGACTTGAGTTTAAAAAATGGGTCGCTATATGCCGGCTGTGAAGTTGAGTCGATCGCCGGGCGGCTAAACTTATTGACACAGGTACCACAGGCCGTGGAGATAGTCGGAACCAACATCGGGAATATGATAACTACGATACCGCAGTCGGATCGGAGTTCTGTGACCATCACTGGCCCGATGGCCGTGTGGTCGTATTTGATTGTTTTTCATGCTGTTGTTCACGCCTTCGCTGAGGTGAAATATGACGATGGCCGAGGTAATATTGTTGTCATTGCCAGGCACGGAGCAGTGCAGAACTAAAAACCATTAACGCCCCTGCATGGAAAGATGCAGGGGCAACTTCAAGGGAGGCACCATGGATTTATCTTATGAGATTGAAAAATACCAACATCAGGGGGCCAATATCCTGATGCCGTCAACGATGATCGGCGGGCTGTCTGAGTTCCACACGCCTGTGATTGAAATAGTGCAACTGTCTGCTAACCCGTCTGATGGAGACGTTTACAAGGATACGCAATCTGGTAAGTTTAGACTCACCAAACAGGCATTGGTGAAGCTCGCTAATTGTGCCGGTATTAGCTGGCACCCGTATGAGACCAAGCGTGTGGATAACCGCAGCGACAGAAACTATGTGGCATACCAGGCGGTGGGCGGCATTCGTAAAGCTGACGGCTCTTCCATTGCGTTCAAGGCCGAGTACGATATGGATTTTGAAGTTATTCAAGAAGAACTGACAAATCAATATACAGCCAAAGCACAGCAAGGCAGCGATGAACACAAGAAAAAATACATCGAAGACAGCGTAAAAAGAGAGATTCTGTTCAAGCGCAAACACAAAGTGAAGCTTTGCGAATCAGGAGCAATGAACCGAGTTATCCGGTCCCTGCTGGGCCTGAAAAACGGCTACACGGCGGCTGAACTCTCAAAGCCGTTTGTCACTGTCAGAATTGTAATCCGTCCCGACTACACGGATAAAGACGTTCGCCGTCAGATGATGTCCGCTGCGGTTAAGTCCATGACCGGGATTTATGGCGATGAAATGGGCAGTATGGAAAAGCCCCAGTACGGCAATGGCCATGACGTGATTGATATTCCGTCCGACGACGATGGCTATCAGTATCCTCCATGCGATATCCCTGACGTGATGGTTGATAGCGCACCAGCTCCCCCGCAACCCCCGGTTGTCATGATGAACAGCCAAGAGATAGACTTTTCGAATTGTGAGGCGGAAGAGCAGATTGCAGTGCTGGAAAGTTTGATCATCAAAAAGAATTACGACTCAAACGCGTTTCCAAAACCTATGGCTGAATTCAACGAGAAAAACCGGATTAGCTTGTTCAGAAAACTGATTTCTATGCCGGATGCTGTGACGGCCAAGCCTGTTGACACACCGACGATTGAACCCGGATACACAGATACAGTGCCTTTCTGATAACCCCCAAACACAGGAGACCATACGATGCGAATTCTTCACTTTGCGGACATTCACGCCCGCGACAACGATATCGACGAGATTGAAAAATGCCTGAATGCAATCGTTCAGGCAGGTTGGAATCACAGCCCGGACCTGATTGTATGTGTCGGTGATATTTTCGACAGCCAGAATGTCAAGCTGGATTCAAAAGCCGCCAAACTGATTTTTAACGTGTTCACGCAATTGGCGGACATAGCGCCGGTGGCGGTTGTCATTGGCACACCGAGCCATGACGGCACGGCAGCGGAGGTGCTGAAACACGTTAAGGCGAAACATCAAATCAGGGTATCCAAGCGGCCTGAACAATTCCTGCTGGTACGCCGGAATAACGGCGCGTCATTCATTGACGACCCGATGCTGGCAGAAGATGACGGGGTGATGGCTGTTATCAGTATGGTTCCGACACCGACAAAGCAGTTTTTCAACTCTGCATCTGACATCAAAGGCAGTGACAACGAGATAGCTCAGGCAATGGGTCAGATGTTCGGGGGGTTCGGGGCGCGAGCTGCGGGCTTCCCCGGGGTTCCCCATATTTTGGTCGGTCATTTCCAAGTCGGTGGGGCATTTATATCTGAGACCCAACAGCTTGCCGGACTGGATATTGAAATCAGTAAGGAGCAGATAGGTTATGCCCAGGCCAATGTTGTAATGCTTGGCCATATTCATCTACGGCAGCAGATCGGAATCAATATCTTCTATTCAGGATCAATATACCGGAAGGATTTTGGAGAGTTGGATATCAAAGGATTTTACATCCATGAGATTGACTGGGCTGGTGCCGTGACTTCCCGGCCAGTCGAAACGCCCACCAAAAAGCTGATTAAAATCTCAAAGGATTTTACATCCAGAAACCACATTGAAGAAGCCAATGAGCTGATCGAAATTACCAGCAATGATTATGACGACATCGACGGGGCATACATCAGAGTTGAATTGAAGTGTTACCAGGATGAAGCCGGGAAACTCGACAAGGCAGCCATAGCGGCGATATTCGACGGGGCGGCGGATGTCGATGTCAGAATTATCCGGGTTCCCAGGGAGAACGTGCGGAGCGCACACATACTGAAGCTGGTGACTTTGAGGGAAAAACTACAGGAAATGGCGAGATTGAAATCAGAGTTGGTTCCTGATTCGGTGCTGATGAAAGCTGATTTTCTTGAGAATATGACACCGGATCAAATTATGGCCGGAGCGATTGGGGGTGTCGCATGAAAATAACGTCTTTGAGGCTGAGGGGATTCACCGGAATAAAACGAGGTTTAAATCTTGAAGACTTGACGCTGGACTTCTCTAATCTATCTGGTCTCATCGCGCTATCAGGTGAAAACGGTTCGGGAAAGAGCACCTGTATTGATTGCCTTCATCCGTACCGCCAGCTCGCCAGCCGTAACAAATCATTACAGCACCATGTATTCCTGCGGGATTCGCTGAAAGAACTATGCTTCGAGTATGCAGGGGATAGCTACCGAACTTTGATCAAGATAGATTCGGATTCAGAGCGGACAGAAGGGTTCATCTTCAAGAACGGCCAGCCCCAGGTAAATGGCAAAGTTTCAGAGTACGACAAATACATCACCGGCCTGTTCGGATCCAGCCAGTTGTTTTTCTCTTCTGTCTTCTGCGCCCAGAACGCTGAAAAGATTTCAGACATGACCACCGGAGAGCTTAAGAAGCTGTTCAGCGAATTCCTTAAACTGGAAAGGCTGGTAGAATTCGAGAACACAGCGAAACAGTGTGTGGCGCTTCTGACGGCCAAGGCGGACGGCATCCAGAGAGACATCCAGGCTGCAAAGAAATCCTTGGAAGGGCGGGAACACCTGGACGGAAAACTTGATAACACAGAAGCCAACATGAAGGAAACAAAGCTGATTATCAAGATATTGACGCAAGAAATGATCGGCATGGAAAGAGAAATAGAAGCCGTTCGGGCAAAAGCGGAAGAGAATAGAACGAGCATGTTGCGAATCAAGGACATGCAAGCCACTATTTTGAAATTAGATGCTGAGGAAAGTGCTGATACTGCCACAGCAGAAAAAGAGCTGTCAGTTTTGCGGGAGAAAACCATTGCCATCATGAACGATGTCAAGGCATCGGAAAAACTGCTTGAATCGAAACCCGCAATAGAAAAAGCAATTTTTAAAGTGAGGGTGCTGGAAGCCGAGATAGCAGATAACGCCAATAGGGTAACAACTATCTACAGCGAGCAATTAATCCCACTGAATGATCAATTTAAGGCAACCGTAGCAGAATTAGAGGCATCGAAAAGTCGGTTGTCCGCCGTCATTAGCAACCCAGATGTTCGGGTTATGGAAGCCAAGATCAAAGGATTGAAAGAAAAACTGCATGATCTTGATAAGAAAGACCCGGCATGTACCAGTACGATATGCTCATTTATCACCGGGGCTCTGCGGGCGCAAGATGCACTCGTAGAACTGGAGCCCATGGTGCTGGCTCTGAAAAAAGAACTTGATGCAAAGGCAGCACTCGAACACACAGCAGGTATCATTAAAACCCAGGAGATAACAGAAATCCTATCAAAACTGGATGCAGCCGGAACGGTCAAAAAAGAGATTGAGGCTAAATCAGCGGTGTTGAAAACGAACTTGGCGGCTGCCCGAGTTATTGCCGTCGATCAATCAAAGATTGCGGTAGCAGAGGCCAGGCTGGATGATTTGCGGCAGAGAAAAGAGGAAGCCATCACAGACGGCAAACGGATTAAAGCCGCCTGGGATGAAAGGATTGCAAAAAAACGCGCTGAGATAGATGCGATCTGTCTGGAAATGAAGAACGCCAAACAGAACGTTGATGTCCTGGCGGAAAACAGGCTGTCAGACATTCAATCTGTATTGGCGTCTCACCGGGCCAGAATGGATGAGGAAACGTCGAGCATGGCCAGGCTGGAGGCTGCAAGAGTTGTTATCGAAAAAGAGATTGCAGCCAAGGCGGAGGTAGAAGCCAGAATATCCGCATTGGGTACTGAACATGGTCAGATAGTAAGTGAGACGGCGGAATGGCTGTACCTTAAGAACGCATGTTCGAAAGACGGCCTGAGAGCGCTTGAGATTGATTCTGTTGCACCAATTATTTCAGGGTATGCCAATGACCTACTCACACAGACATTCGGGCCACAATACACGGTGAAGCTTCGGACACAGGATGAAGAGACAGGCAAAGAGGTTTTGGACATCCTCACGATCCGGGAAGACGGGTCAGAAGTCAATATCGAAAACCTGTCGGGCGGGGAGCGGGTGTGGTCGTTGAAGGCCCTGAGTCTGGCAATGACGCTGATAAGTAAAGAGCGGTCAGGTCGAGATTTTAAATCTATGTTCTGCGACGAGAGTGACGGTGCGCTCGACACAGGTAATGCAATCAATTTTGTTCAGATGTACCGGTCACTCATGAAGATTGCAGATATAGATACCTGTTTCTTTATATCACATAAGGAAGAAACGATAGGGCTTGCTGACCATGTTTTGACCTTTGGAAATGGAAAAATCGTAATTGATTGATAAGGGAGGAATATGGATGGATGTTGAAATCGTTCAAACAGAAGAAGCATCGTTAAGAAGATCACTTGAAGAAGAGAATGATAGGCTCAAGGCAGTTATCATCAAAATGCAGGCTGGAGCAAAACTGCTACGGAAGGCGCTGGATAAGGCAGCAGATAGGGCAATAGATAAATATATTTCTGGCATTGGAATTGATTAGAAAGGATATTCCCAATGAAACAAGAGTCACCAGAGGAAACGATTGTACGATTAACGGCGAGGGTGTTTTTGCTCGAATCCCTGCTAACCCAAATATCAAATGAAGTAAAAAAGATCATACGGGTTATGGATAATGGGAAAGTATGATTGGCAGGATATACCGTCTGTAGTCGCTTTGTCCGAATATCTGAAATCCGTCAAGCACCACGGTCTATCGCTTGTGTTGCTTGACGGTGGGCCAGCGCTTCATTGCCAACCCGGAGTGATACCTGCCGATAAGGATAGGTGGAATGCACTTGATAGGGCTGTCGGGATGTTCCGGGCCGCTGAGCATGATCTTAAACACTTGATCGCAAACAGAATGATAAAAATTCCGGGACATCCGGGCTGGAAATAAAAGGAACCAATGACTAAAAAAACGGTGGAAAAATCTCTGAATCAACTGCAAAAAGACATCAAGACGAAAAAGACAGTCGGGAGCGTGCTGGAATGTTGCCAGTCATGGACAGAATCGCTCATGAACGTTGCAAGGATAGAGGAAGAGGACGATTACCTGACTGGACTCAGAACGTCACACACGGGAGGTCAACGATGGTCGATAGTGGCAACGGTACTGTAACCGACGAAAATACGGGGTTGACGTGGCAGCAAGAAACGCCGGAACCTATGACATGGATTCAAGCTTTGTCATATTGTGAAAAGCTGTCGCTGGCAGGCTACACAGACTGGCGGCTGCCTACCATCAAGGAATTACAAAGTCTGGTGGATTATAGCCGGTATAATCCAGCGATTGATACGACTTATTTTCCAACTGCGGTTTCGTCCCTTTATTGGTCTTCTACTACCTACGCAAGCAATACGCTCCTTGTGTGGGGCGTGTACTTCTACAACGGCCACGACTACACTAACTATGAGAACGGCAAATTGTATGTCCGCGCTGTTCGGGGTGGAAAACCATGATCGACAACGGCAATGGCACCATCACAGATGAATCCACCGGCTTGATGTGGCAGCAAGAAACAGCAATGTTTATGGCATGGAAGGATGCTTTGTCATATTGTGAAAAGCTGTCTCTGGCAGGCTATACAGACTGGAGTCTACCGACTATTAAAGAGCTGAATAGCCTTATTGACGACACAGAAGATGGCCAAATGATAGATAAGACGTATTTCCCGCGCATAGTTCAGTCCAATTATTGGTCTTCTACCGAAGCCGATAACATAGATCTTGCTTGGTGCGTTAATTTCGACCACGGGTCGGGATATGCAACAGATAAAAATGGTCATTGGTTTGTTCGTGCTGTCCGGAATGTTTATGGGGTCGTACAGACTAAAAAAAAGCAATTAACACTGTTTTAAAGGGTAATACCAAATGGCACATCCAAAAATTGAAAAACTCTACAAACGAATCCCTTCTTTTAAATGCAAGGAAGGATGCGCGGACTGCTGCGGGATTGTCCCCTGGGCGCGGAGCGAGTGGGAACCTATTACAGACAAACGAGAGCAAACATCAACAGAATGCCCTTACATCAGTGAAACAAACACATGCTCAATCTATAATCAACGGCCTTTTCTTTGCCGTATATTCGGTGCCGGCAAAGACCCAATGCTAAAATGTCCGCACGGTTGTGGACCGGAAAAGCCGCTTTCATGGCAGAAGGCAAAGAAGATGACGGATCGGTATCACAGTTTGATTGATAAATAGATGGCACAGTAGATATGGGTGAATTATGGCTTTGAGCGAGGAAGAGAGGAAAGAGAAGGCGAAGGCACGTAGCACGGCATGGTATGAAGCCAATTCTGAGAAGGCGAAGGCGCGGGACAAGGCTCGGTATGAAGCCAATCCTGAGAAGGCGAATGCGCGGAACAAGGCTTGGTATGAAGCCAATGCTGAGAAGGCGAAGGCATTGAACAAGGCGTATCGTGAAGCCAATCCTGAGAAGGCGAAGGCGCGGGACAAGGCTCGGTATGAAGCAAATACTGAGAAAATAATCTTACAATCGTTGAAAAGTAAAGACATAACAGACCCGCCAGAAGAATTGATAGAGTTGATGGTTGCAAGAAGAGAAGCAAAAAGAACATTGAAGAAAATGAAGAAATGGAGAAAAGAAAATGACCCAACTATCACAGATGTTCAAGGAATCGAACACCAGAATGAAATACCTGATGGACTACCTTGAATCAGGGAGCCAAAAACCGGATATGGAAGTTATTGCAGCAACTCAGCGTGAGTTTGAAGGACAGACCAAGGCACTGAATGCGTTGGTTGGTGTGTACGCCATACAATCAAAAAACAAACGAGCTATCGCCGGAATGGAACGGATGAACATCATGGATGATACCACGGCGATAGACTTGATGCTCAGTGACCCCAATACCGATAAGGTTAGATGCCCGTTAGTTGATGGGCTAATGACAAGAGCGGAGTGCCTTGATTACTCAGGGTCAAATGGTGACGATTGCCGGGGGTGTGTGATCGACCGCGCGACAAAGAAAAAGCTGTTGCCAGAAACAGAAGGCCGATAAAAATGCTACGAAAACACCAGAAAAACACAGATGAAGTTATCCGGGCAATAATCGCCGGGGATACTACGGATACGATCATCCTGAAAGCTGTACCGGGGGCGGGCAAGTCTGCAATCCCTCCGCTCGCCTCCAAGCTGATTGACGCCGGACTTGCGGATGCCATTCTGTGGGTCTGCCCTCGCAAGTCCCTTCAGGATCAAGGTGAACGTAATTTTCTGGACCTGTTTTTCCGCAACCTTCTGGGGCACACGGCAACCGTCCGGGCAGCGACCAATGACGTTGACCCATGCCGGGGGCTTTCTGGATTCATAACCACTTATCAAGCATTGGGCGTCGATGAAGCCAATACCGTCTTGAATGATTTCCAGAAGAAACGTTATATCCTGGTGTTGGATGAAATGCACCATTGCGAAAAAGACGGCTTATGGGCAAAAGCCATTGCCCCCCTGGTGGAACTGGCGGCGTTCAAGGTTTACATGACCGGGACAATTCAGCGGGGGGACGGCGGGCAGATAGCGTTCATTGATTATGACAGTAATGCAGACGGGAACCTGGTTCCGGTTATGACGAATTCCGCCACGACAAAAATCATCGAATACACCCGCACGGACGCCCTGATGGAAAAGGCCATTATCCCATTGCAGTTTCACCTTCATGACGGGTTCTGTGAATGGCAGGATGAAGAAGGCCGGACGCGCAAGGAATCTCTCGGGGAGGTCGCTGATCCGGACGCCGGTGCTGCGCTTTACACGGCATTGGCAACCGAATATGCAGATGAACTGCTTGGATTGGCCTACAGCCATTGGATAAAACATTGCTACACATTCCCAGGGTCGAAGCTGTTGATCGTGACAGCAAGTCTGGAACATGCGAAAGCCGCCTGTGACTTCTTTACCCGGAAACGCAACCGATTTGCGCTGGCAACAAGTCATGATTCAGCAAGCGCCCAAGATGCGATAAGGCAGTTTAAGGGTCGGGGGCTTGATATTTTGGTGTCGATATCTATGGCCTATGAGGGGCTCGACGTTCCCGGAATATCTCATATCGCCTGCCTTACTCACATTCGATCCGAACCATGGATTTCCCAAATGATAGGCCGCGCCGTCCGTGTTGACCCCCGGTTCCCTTACGAATCACAGACAGGTTTTATCTTTGCCCCGGATGATCCATTCTTCCGGAAAATCGTCAAGGCGATCAATGCCGAGCAGCTCCCGATAGCAAAAGCAGCATCAGAGAAAGCCGCCAAGGGAACACAAAAGGGATTGTTCGGTGAAGAGAGAGAATTCGACAACATTTACAAGATCACGCCCATCGGGTCCCGGTTGACAGGCCAGAGGGAACTCAGGTTTTCTGGATGCACCCCTGTTGCGGCAATCCATAACGAGCCTCCAGTCAAAACCCCATCAGAAATAGAAGTTGACCTGCTGGTGGCGATTGAATCCCACGTCCGGGCCTATTGTTTCGCCAACCGGTACAATCCAAAGAAAATCAATACAGAAATCAAACAGGAATTCGGCGGGAAACCCAGGGCGCTCATGCACACAGAAGAGCTGGATAGGGTATATGCCCACCTATTGGAACGCTATCCACTTAACAGCATCAGGGGGACGGGTATCCCACGATGTCCGACCAAAGCGGCACCCTGGCCGTAAGGAACTGAAATGAAGAAATGCCTTTTTTGTGAAGCACAAATACCAGAAGCAAGCGCAAGGACAAGGTTCTGTTCTGACGCATGTTCGAGCAAAGATAGAAATAATCGGCACAGAAAACCGATTGTAGCTTATGAAGCGATACCCTGTAAAAATTGCGGGAAAATGTTTACACCAAAGCAAGGTAATTCTGTCGCCTGCGGCAGACCAGGATGCAAAGCCGTCCGGGTGCCGGTGTTAAAACATAAAAAATGTCTGGCTTGTGGAAATGAAATAACGACAAAACATCGGAAAAAATATTGTAGCGACCGTTGCGCGAGCAAAACGTGGGGGAAGAAGTATAAAGACAAATCATGTATTTATTGTGGGGAAATGTTTACCCCGAAGAATAGTAGAGTGCAGACATGCCAAAAACCCGTATGTTTGAGAACTCATTATTTGTCTCAACAGAAGGCCCGCAATTTAGCAGAAGCGGGATGCGCACAATTAAAAGAACGCAGGATTGCGAAATGCCCTCGCTGTGAGCGTTTGTATGAAAAAACATTCATATCCGGGTGGTTAGGTAGGGGCACACCTCGGTTTTTTTGTAACTGTTGCAGTATGGGATATGTAGCGAATAATAGTGTATATAACGAATATGCCGTGAGGATTTAAAATGAGATCGCTCGTCAATATAACTTCAAAATTAGCTATGGCGTCCGCTATAGCGCAGATGGGCATAGAAAACGCCACTGACGATAAAGCGGCAATGGAAGCTTATAAACAGATGGATGATGCGGCTATGTCTGCTCTGGCTGCGTTTCCTGGGGCATTAAGCGATAAAGAATACACATTTGTTCAAAATAGATTGTCAAAATTTATAGACAAGGTTGGTTGGGATGACGCATCACATGATGTTAAGAAATTGCTTATATTCAATACGGAACAAATTGGTATCATTCTTAAATGTTGTGGAAAGTGAAAATTTTGTTTGCAAATAGTATATCAATGATTGTATAAACTGATTCAAAATGAAACCGGAAGATGTTACCAAAATTTTGGAAAGTATTCAACCAGAAC
>Ga0194038_1000609_pt1 | contig 15729 bp, 14 predicted proteins | sample JunL226m_MetaG_FD_148630 | JGI IMG/M metagenome (GOLD analysis project Ga0194038, IMG submission 148630) | Anoxic zone freshwater microbial communities from boreal shield lake in IISD Experimental Lakes Area, Ontario, Canada - Jun2016-L227-6m | ecosystem: Environmental > Aquatic > Freshwater >... | reverse complement strand
CGGAAGCAGGGTGGCAAGCCCTTTGGAAAGAGCTTTCAGTAGGGATTCATAGCGGAACCTGTGGTATCATGATCCATCATCAGCGAATGAATGAAACAGCCTTTGAATTTCTGAAAGTATTTCTGGAAGTCATAACACAGAATTCCCTTATACTGCCGACCCATTTCAAAGATATGTTGAATGCTTAAGACCATTGTCATCACCACGATTTATCCGGTATCGCCATCGGTTCGAAAATGGACGGACTTTACCGACTGGAGAGTAGTGGTCGTCGGCGATAAAAAAACACCTGTGGACTGGAGCTGTCATCCGGCAACGTGTCTGTCGGTAGCGGATCAGGAAAGTGCGCAATTTCAGATCACCCGGATGCTTCCCTGGAATCACTATGCCCGAAAGCTCATTGGCTATCTGGTTGCCATTCAGCAGGGTTCAGAAATCATTATGGATACCGATGATGACAATATGCCCAGGTCAGACTGGTCCATTCCTGAATTCGACGGCGACTACCTTATGACATCGCCTGACATGGGTTTTATTAATATTTACAGATATTTTACGGATCAGCACATCTGGCCCAGAGGATTTCCCCTTAACCGGATTTTTGATCCGGCTGCGCGTTTGGCTGCTGGTTCCATGCAGACAGCGCCGGTCAGGGTCGGTATCTGGCAGGGACTGGCTGACGGAGATCCGGATGTGGATGCCATTTACCGCATGACCGTAAATACCCCTTGTTTTTTTGACTCCAAATGTCCGGTGGTTCTGAATACCGGAACAGTGTCTCCCTTTAATTCTCAGAACACCGCCTTTATCAAGCCACTGTTTCCACTGCTGTATTTGCCGGCTTCGGTCAGTTTTCGGTCCACCGATATTATTCGTGGGCTGGTGGCGCAGCCGATTCTCTGGAGCGCCGGCTATTCACTGGGGTTTACCGGGGCGACCGTTGTCCAGAACCGCAATGAACACAATCATCTGTCTGATTTTGAATCGGAAATTCCCTGTTATCTATATCCGGAAAAAATAATTGATGTAGTTGAAAGGGCGGTTTCATCCCGTTTTTCAATTGAAACCAATCTTGTTAACGCTTATGAAAGTCTGATTCGACATAACCTGATCCCAAAATGCGAGATGGATCTGCTTTTGGCATGGGTGCAGGATATTCAGAACATGGCTGTAATGCAACCATGAATGATTCACTTCATGGCGCCATGCTGATTACGGATATGGACGGAACCCTGCTGAATTCAGACGGAAGCCTGACAAGGCAGGATATGGATGCGCTTTTCAGTCTTGGGCGCAAAGGGGTGGTCCGGGCCATTGCAACCGGCCGGTCCCTGTATTCCTTTAATGCGATTGCCGGAAACCAGTTGCCCGTGGACTATGTCATCTTTTCGACCGGAGCTGGGGTCATAACTTTCCCGGATGGCCGTCTGATCCGTAAAATTCATCTGGATGCCGGGGCTGTTTTATCTGCTGTTCAGATATTCATGGAATTTGGACTCGATTTTATGGTTCATCAACCCATTCCCGATAATCATCGGTTTGTATATCATTATACAGGCAGAGACAATCCGGATTTTCACAGGCGTCTTGCGCGCTACAGCGAATTTTGTAGGCCGCTTGACAATTCATCTTCCAATATCGGATCCGCTTCGCAGTTGCTTGCTGTTGTTAATCATGATAACAGTGCATCCGTGCTAATGGCGTTACGGTCGAAATTGACAGGCTACAGCGTCATTCGATCCACTTCGCCTTTAGACGGCAAATCCACCTGGATTGAGGTTTTTGCACCTGGCGTTAGTAAAAGCCAGTGCGCCGCATGGCTCGCCGACCGGTTGAATATTGATAAGAAGCTTGTTCTGGCTATAGGTAATGACTATAATGATCTGGATTTGCTCGAATGGGCAGGGACTGCTTTTCTGGTTGATAATGCTCCCGATGTACTGAAAAAACGATTTGCTTGCGTAGCATCCCACGATCATGGCGGTGTGTCGGAAGCTATTCATTTGTGGCTGTCAGATTTTACACTGAATGATGAATTGTGAATTTAAAAAAACATTCAGCCTTCACCATTCGTTTTTGCTTTTCATTCATAATTCATAATTCATAAAAAGGAGGTTTAACGTGACTGAACATTCCTGTAACAGGTCTAAAGATTTTGAAACTGCTCTGACTGTGGGCAGAACCCCCAACATTGTGCAGTTGTTTCCCAATTCAAAAGCACTGATTGTTAGTGGAAAATATATTGACCGGGCTATGCTGGCCAAAGGTAAAGCCATTGCGATGGCGGCGAACGGGAGAAATATATTTGTCATTCGGGGTGCGCTTGCCGCCGCTCAGCGGGCCAATTCCGTTATTATCATTGAGATCGCCAAGTCCGAAGGAACTTACTGCGTAGTCAACTTCTGGAACATAGCCCGGCAGGTGGATGCCCTGTGCAATGAAATGGGCATCACCATTCCGGTCGCTATTCATGCGGATCACTACGGAATAAAATCTCAGGATGACGTTGCACAGGCAATTGTTGAGATCCCAACTGTTTTCGAGGCCGGTATCACATCCATTGCCGTTGATGCCTCGCACATGCCGGATGACCAAAACCTGCTGGCCAATCTTGCGCTGGTTCCATTTATTCCCAAGTGGGCGGGACTTGAGACCGAGGTGGGTGAAATAAAAGGCAAAACCGGTCTATCTACGGTGGATGAGGCTCTGTTTTTGATTCGGGGGTTAAATGCTCACGACATCTTCCCGGATTGGATCGCCCTGAACAATGGAACCACTCATGGCATTGAAGCTAGCGATCAAGGGATTCAGGTTGGTTTGACTCAGAGCATTCATGATGCGCTGACTCCTTACAGCGTTTCTGGGGCTCAGCATGGCACATCAGGAAACAGCTCGGATCGACTCAGGGAAATCGCCTCGCTGACCCGAACCACCAAGGCCAACGTGGCGACGGCCCTTCAGATGATTTCCTGGGGGCTTGAAGTCAATGATTATTGAAACGCCATTCTGGATTCTGATGGAAAATTCATCAAGGTTAAGGGTCAAGGTGTTACCGAGGAATTGTGGCAGGAGATGGTGGCATATTCGGATGCCAAGGGCCTTAAGAAAGGTGATTATAAAAAACTTAACCTTCCGTTTGAAAGCAAACTCCTTGCTCAGCCAAAGGCGATTCGCGACCGTATGTCCAAAAGAGTGGAAGATTTTGTTTATAAGATGTTGACGACAGTGTTTAACTCAGTTGACACGGCTCCGCTGGCCATAGAGGCCATTCTCAGGGCGAATTCTTATGATCCGGGGCCAAAGGCCGGACGGATAGAAGCGCCTTCAGATTGGACACCCGAAAAGATTGCCGTCCGTTTTTTATCTGTTGAAGCGGACAAAGGCGCCAAGGGCGACTTTGATGATTAATGCTGTTTGTGTTCTTACCCTGGAACTTTCCCGGGACCGCCGCACCCCAGTGCGGCTCGTGTATTCATTGATAAACTGCGCCAATTTTTTTCGTCATAATCGCCGCACTGGGGTGCGGCGATCCTATAACCAATTCAGGAGATTCGTATGTCTGAAAAAATGATCATTCCCGATGAGTTTCAAGGATCGATCAGGCGGCTATTGAACAGGATTCCACCCGAGCAGCGGGATGACGAAACGCTTCTATCCGCCCTGCTGGTGTATTTGAAGCTGGGCGGAGAAAAACTGGCTCGCCATTATATTGAAATATCCAAAAAAGTATTTCCGGATCAGATGGTACTGATTAAAAAGCAGCTTCACGATGATGTTGATGAAGAGGAAGATTCAGATGAGAACCAGCCGGATGAAGCTGAAAGAGATGAGGAATTCGTAGCTGATTTCAGTAAACCAGATTCTGATGATTTTGCCTGATGGATGTGGCTACAACATCATATTTTGGCGCAGGATGTACTACGGCAGACCGGTACTCTGGTTCCTAAGCCGATGTGCCTGGGAACCAGAGTAAAAGTGCAAATTATGGCAATTCAAGTATCATTCTTAAATTTCATCGAACGCTCTTGTGCCCGCTAATCACAACTAAAATCGAAAGGATTCACCCCCTTTGACAAAGGGGGGCCAGGGGGGATTTAGGAGGCTATCCACCTGAAAAATCCCCCTCGGTCCCCCTTTTCCAAAGGGGGAAGTATCATTTTCATATATGGGGTGATCGAATTTAAGAAAGATACCAATTCAAAGTATAATTATGCCAGTTTTTTCAATACGCCTTTCAGCTCTTCAACGGCAGCCGCTGATTTCTGAAGTGCGACTTTTTCTTCGTCCAGCAGTTTGATCTCGATGATTTGCTCAACGCCTTTGGCGCCGAGTTTGACGGGAACGCCAATAAAAAGATCATGAAAACCATATTCCCCTTGGAGCAGAACTGCGCAGGGCAGTACCTTTTTCTTGTCTTTCAGGATGGCCTCCGCCATTTCAACCGCTGCGGATGCCGGAGCATAATAAGCGCTGCCGGTTTTCAGCAGACTGACGATTTCTGCACCGCCGGTAGCCGTTCGTTTGACCAGGGCATCAATTCGTTCCTTGGACATGAGTTCGGTAATCGGAATGCCCGCAACCGTGGAATAGCGGGGCAGGGGAACCATGGTATCGCCGTGGCCGCCCAGAACAAAGGCATGCGTGTTTTCCACTGACACATTCAGCTCCATGGCGATGAATGCTCTGAAACGTGCTGAATCCAGTACCCCAGCCATGCCGATAACTCTGTTCTTGGGAAATCCGCTGGCTTCATACGCTACATGGCACATGGCATCCAGCGGGTTGCTGACAACAATAATGATGGCATTGGGTGAATATTTCGCCACTTCCTGCGATACTTTTTTGACGATGCCTGCATTGACGCCAATTAGATCGTCCCGGCTCATTCCGGGTTTTCGGGGAATTCCCGCGGTGATTATGACGATATCCGATCCTGCCGAAGCTTCATAGCTGTTGGAGCCAGTGAGGTGTGCGTCATGTTTTTCAATGGGTGCTGCTTCCGCCAAGTCCAGGGCCTTACCTTGGGGAACGCCTTCAACAATGTCAATCAGAACTACGTCGCACAACTCTTTTTCCGCAAGTCTCTGGGCTGCTGTGGCCCCCACATTTCCAGCGCCGATTACTGTTACTTTCTTGTCCATTACATGACTCCTTGTATGGTGATTGGTAATTTGTTAACGAAAGCTGCTCATTATACTTTGAGCGGCAAATGACTAAGTTTTTTATTCACCGCAAAGACGCAAAGATCGCAAAGAAAATATTCAATGGAATTATTGTTTTCCTTGCGTCCGTTGCGTCTTTTTTTACTCGGTTGTGGATTTCAAACATAAAAACTTTGTTACTGTAAAGAGCATTTTACCGATTGTCCATGAAAAACACTTTGTTTTAACTATGTGTTATTAAAGATAAAAACTAATTATAATGGATATTGCAAAATTGAATCCGTCAGACAATAACAATTAATAACCCATTGATATCTAATACATATCAGTATCTGAAACAATCGTCAAATTTCAAAGCGAAACAATGTTTCTTTTTTTTGATATACGAATGGTTTTGTTCTGTCAAGCAGAAAATGGTGTTGGGAGTCTGCCTGCAGAATAACGGTAAAAACAAAAACGTGTTTAAACGGGTGTACGGGCCGGTTTTCCACGATAAGACTGCCTATTGCTGGCGACGAAAGCCATCTTGGCCGCCACCGGGAAGTCCGCCGTGTCCAGCACCACCGATATTGGGAACACCGCCGCCTGTGCCGGGAATGACTCCTCCGGGACGACCATCACCGCCGCTGGTATTGGGTAAGCCGCCTACGCCACTCTGACCGATTTTATCGCCCTGAATCGTCTGGACGGGCTTTTGCGCCGGTACGTTTTGGCCTGGACGTCCACGATCACTCTGCTGTTTCACTGTACTGCCGCCAGGGTTTATACTCTCGGTGCCGCCGGGAGGCCTGTTCTGTTCACTGGGCTGGCGATTGTGAATAATACCGACATCCTGTCGCTGTTCAGAGCCTGGATGATTCACCGGCTTTCCCAGTTGGTCCGTGCCGCCCGGACGATTCACCGGATTTACCGGTCTGTCAGTTATACCTGGACGATTCACCGGATTTACCGGTCTGTCAGTTATACCTGGATGATTCACCGGATTTACCGGTCTGTCAGTGACACCCGGATGGTTCACCGGAATTACCGGTCTGTCAGTGACGCCCGGATGATTCACTGGATTTCCAGGTCGATTCGTACCGCCCTGATCAACCCCCCTGAAATCTTTTCTGGGGTCTGCTCCTGGGTTTCCCGTTTGCCCACCAAACTGCTGACGCAAGCCGGGGTCCCTGTACGCCACGCCTTTTCGGTGACCTGGGTCGTGCCGCCACACACTAAGTTCATTCCGGTGACTCGGGTCGTGCCGCCACTCACCAGGTCCATGTCCGGTATAAAAATTGTTGATTGTTACGCTCCGAGCCGGATGTACATATACTTGATTTCTGGCCCAATTGACATTTCCCCAGGCATACCCCCAGGCGACTCCTGCTGTCAGCCCGACACCAAAGGAAATAACGCCGGCTCTGGCTACAGCATAACCCGGTGGATGATAATAGTACGGGGGGTAAGCTGGATACCACCATGGGCCATACACCACAGTCGGGTTATAAATTGGAACATAGATGATCTGGGGACTTGCGGGTTCGATCACGATTGTATCTTCCTCCACAACTACCACCTGCTCGTACGTTGTTGCGAGGTTACCCAGAGTATATGCTTTGGCTCGAAGGTCCTGAACCGTGTCCATCACCTGCTCTTTTTGTCCGAGAAAGGCATCTCCAATATCCTGGGTCCACTCCAGTTTGTCGCTCAACATGGTCAGGATCGAGGGAAAGTTCACTAATGACTTGACGCTGGGATCCCAGATCTTTTTATCCAGAACATTGGCCATCTCATCGGCTCTCAGGTTCGGGTTTGCACTTACCCACCGTGCGGCCTGCACCACTTCCAGGGGGTAGGTGGCAGCCATGAGTACCTGCACAAGAAGTGAATCCGGGTATAAAGCGATCGGCGCAAGCATTTGATCCAGCTCTTCCTGTCGGAATATCGGGGGAGCGGTATCTGCGTCCTGGGCGAATCCGCCAGCAGGAATTAAGAGTGACAGAACAAGCAAACACAGAAATGCTCTCATCAGCACTTTTTTCATTATATGCCTCCTATTTTTTTGGTGCGTAACCGAACACAAATGCCTAAAGACAGCTCCCATGGGCATTGCTCAACGCTTAAGATCAATAATCTCCAGTCGATTGTTTGCCTTCGGGTACTTCGATGAAGGGCCTTCGGTGAGCAGGGCGAAATCTCCTGGAAGTTCATGTTTTGGCAGCCATTGGCGGATATATGTGTTCCAGTTATCCGGGTGTTCGGGTTCGTGTACGGGATGCACGCCCTGCGAAAACTGAAGGGCCTGACATGTTGACTTCAGCGAGCTGACCGCAATGGTCCAGACCGGCAGACGAAATCCGGCGATTCTTCTGGCGGTCTCGCCGCTGTGGGTTGGTGTGAAAACAGCGGCCGGCAGCATATATTCCAGACAGGTTTCCACGCTTAATGCGATAAGATGCGCCGGACGAAGTTTACCTGCAAGGTTGATTCCCGGATACAGTTCCTTTACCGTGACTGAAGGACGATGCGGCTCCACGGCTGCGGCGATTTTAGCAAGTGTTGTTACGGCATCCACGGGATATTTCCCCATTGCTGATTCCGCTGAAAGCATAACACAGTCTGTTCCGTCAAGAATGGCGTTTGATACGTCCGTAGCCTCAGCCCGGGTGGGGCGCCGATTATCCGTCATGGACTCCAGCATCTGGGTTGCTGTGATGATGGGTTTTGCGTTCATATTCGCCAGGTGCATCAGTCTTTTTTGTACTACAGCGATCTGCTCGAAGGGAACCTCGACACCAAGATCTCCACGGGCGATCATGATTCCGTCGGCAGCAGCCATGATCTCATCAATATGCTCAAGCGCTCCGGAGCGCTCAATCTTGGCGATGATAAAAGGGGAATATCCCAGATCGCTTGCAGCCTTCCTCACCTCTTCGATGTCTGATGCCCGCTCGACAAAAGACTGGCTTACAGCATCCACACCGTTCTCGAGAGCGAACTTCAAACACTTGTGATCCCAGTCGGTGAAGGCGCTGATGCCAAGATCAATGTCCGGAAGATTCAGGCCCTTGCGGGAGCGCAGCTCGCCACCCACCCTCACTTTGCAGTACACATCGGAGGGTGCGGTACTGATGACCTCAAGCTGGATGAACCCGTCGTTTAAAAACAGCGTGTCTCCCGGTTTCACGGCCTGCGGCAGACGGTTGAAAGAAACCGAAACCCTGCTTATGTCGCCGATGATATCTTCAGTGGTCAGCGTGAACGGATCGCCGACCTTTAATTCAATGGGTTCATCAGCGATCTTTCCGATGCGCATCTTCGGACCGGAAAGATCCGCCAAGAGCGTCAGGTGCCGCCCTGTCTTAACCGATGCCGCTCTAAGATTTTCGATGATGGCTTTGTGTTCCGAAAAATCCCCGTGTGAGAAATTTAGGCGGGCGATGTTCATTCCTGCAAGCAACATGCGTTCCATCACTTCGGGAGATTGTGACGCTGGGCCGATAGTACAGACAATTTTGGTTTTGTGTGTGGGAAGTTGCATTACATGTCCTTGAAAATTGGAAGTTGGAAAGTCGGAAAGCTGAGAAGAGCCGCTCTTCCGCTTTTCGGCTCTTCCACTGTTTTAGCTATTAATCCGTCATTGAAGCGATTTGGTGACGATATTCTGCGCTGCTTCCAGGATAGCATCCAGATGCGCCTGGCTCTTGAAACTTTCGGCATAGAGTTTGTAGATATTTTCCGTTCCAGAGGGTCTGGCCGCAAACCATCCTTGCCGCGTAACAACCTTGAGGCCGTCAATGGGTGCGTCATTCCCTGGGGCGCGTGTTAGTTTGGCTATAATTGGCTCACCAGCCAGTTCCGTTGCAGTCACGACCTCAGGGGTTAATTTTTTGAGAGCGGTTTTCTGCGATGGCGTAGCCGGGGCATCAATGCGCGTGTAGTAGGGAGTTCCATGTCTTTGGGTGATATCCTGATAATATTCTCCCGGATCTTTTCCGGTTCTGGCGGTGATTTCCGCGCTAAGCAGGCCAAGGATTAATCCGTCTTTATCGGTCGTCCATACCCTGCCGTCTTTTTGAAGAAAGCTGGCGCCGGCGCTTTCTTCTCCGCCGAAACAGCAGGAGCCGTCAAATAATCCGGGCGAAAACCATTTGAAGCCGACCGGGACTTCGAACAACCGGCGTTTCAGCTCATGCGCCACACGATCTATAAGGCTGCTGCTGACCAGGGTCTTGCCGACCATGGATGCCGCAGACCAAAGAGGGCGATGCGTAAGCAGGTAATGAATGGCCACTGCCAGGTAGTGGTTGGGGTTCATCAATCCCGAAGATCGGGTGACGATCCCGTGACGATCCGCGTCCGTATCGTTTGCAAAGGCGATCTGATACTGATCCTTGAGTCCGACAAGGCTTGCCATTGCATACGGGCTGGAGCAGTCCATACGTATCTTGCCGTCGTGATCGACGCTCATAAACGAAAATGTCGAATCCACCTTTGCATTCACGATGGTGATGTCAACGTTGTATAAGGTGCGGATTGGCTCCCAGTAAGGTACGGCAGCGCCGCCAAGCGGGTCAATGGCAATCTTTATACCTGCTGCACGGATCGCATCCATATCGATGACGTTTTTAAGGTCTTTCACATAGGGCAGGATAAGGTCTTGCGGGTGAGTGGTGTCCGCCTTCATGGCCGCAGTGAACTGCATGCGTTTAACGCCGGCATTGTCCTTTAGTATCAGTTCGTTGGCCCTGTTCTGAATCCATTTTGTTACATCGGTATCGGCCGGGCCGCCGTTTGGCGGGTTGTACTTGAAGCCGCCATCCTCCGGTGGATTGTGCGATGGCGTGACTACGACACCATCGGCAAGGTGATTCTTACGGTCGGTGTTATAAACAAGGATTGCTCGTGAGATGACCGGCGTTGGCGTTACACCGTCATTTTCCTGGAGGATGGTTACCACGCCGTTTGCCGCCAGAACCTCGATAGCGGTTTGCTGAGCAGGTCCGGACAGTGCATGAGTATCCTTTCCAATGTAGAGCGGACCATCAATGTCCCGATTTTTCCGGTAGTCGCAGATGGCCTGTGTTATGGCCAGGATGTGTGCTTCGGTAAATGCGCCGTGGATCGGTGATCCGCGATGTCCGCTGGTGCCGAAGCTGACCAGTTGATCGGGGTCATTCAGGTCTGGCTTGCGATTATAATATTCCAGCTCGATTTGGGCCGGATCAATCAACATCTCCGGCGGAGCCGGTTTGCCTGCAAGGGGGGAAATCGCCATTCATATTCTCCTTTTTTTGTCTTCGAGCACTTCCATAAAGGCTTGACTTAAAATGAATAATACCATAATTCATTTGATATTTGCAAACATGAAACAAGTTTAATGGTCGAAATAATGATAACACACGAAAAGATAGCTAAAGGATGTTCCGATGCGTAAATTTCATTCCTACGGTCCTGTAAATGCGCGCAGCCACTTTTTCGCGCCCCGCACGGTTTTGGTTGATCAGTGTCTGAATTCGCTGATTGGCAGTGACAATGAAGACGGCCATTATTTTACATTATGGGCACCACGGCAGACCGGCAAAACCTGGTTAATGCATGAGGTTCAGGGGCGGATTCAGTTGATGTATCCGGAACAGTTTATTGTCGGCATGATGTCGATGCAGGGGCTGTCTTTCACTACAGATAAACCGGTTATCGAATTTCTAAAAAAAGTTCCAAAGCTGTTTCTGGATACTTTTTCAATGGATATCAAGCCTCCGGAAACTTATGAGGAATGGACATATCTTTTTCATCGAACAAAAGGTGTATTTCAAAAACCTCTGATTCTGTTTATTGATGAATTCGACGGTCTGCCTGCTGTAGTTATCGATCAGTTGGTGTCGCTATTTCGGGACATGTATTTGAACCGAAGCCAATATTGTGTTCACGGCCTTACCCTGATCGGTGTCCGTGCAGTATTGGGTCTGAACAGCCTGAGAGGATCGCCATTCAACATTCAGAGAAGCCTTCATGTTCCCAATTTTACGCTGGATGAAGTCACGGACCTGTTTGATCAATATCAACAGGAAAGCGGTCAGATAGTTGAGCCGGAAGTTTCGCAGAGCGTGTATGAATCCACAAACGGTCAGCCGGGTCTTGTAGGATGGTTTGGGGAGCTTTTGTCTGAAAAGTACAATCCGGGTCAGAATGCATCTATTGACGCATCAATATGGAAAACGGTTTTACGCAAGGCATTGTTTGTGGAATGGAACAATACCGTATTGAATCTGATTAAAAAGGTTCGATCTGGATATGTATCACACATACTGAAACTGTTTTCCAGACCGGATGTGCCTTTTTCTCTGGATGCAGGCTGGTGTGGATATCTGTATCTTAATGGCGTCATAATGCCGGAAACATCAGTTGACAAAGATAACAATCAAGTTGAAGTCTGCCGTTTTTCCTGCCCGTTTATCCAGAAGCGCCTGTATAACGCGCTGACAGATGACCTGATTGGAGATCTGCCGATGCTGGCGGTTGATCCCTTGGATGATCTGGCGGATGTGTTTGAAGGAGAAACCCTGAATCTGCCGTCACTTCTTGACCGGTACAAGGCGTATCTGGTTCGAATGAAGGCCAAAGGACTGAATCCCTTTAAGGATCAGCCCCGAAGAGCCGATCTGCATTACACCGAAGCAGTCGGGCATTTCCATCTTTATGCCTGGATGAAACAGGCAGTTGAAGATGTGTGTGTGATCAGTCCGGAGTTTCCAACCGGAAACGGCAAAGTTGATCTACACTTGAAATGCAGGGATAAATTAGGAATCATTGAGATAAAAAGCTTTAGAAGTCATGCCAGAACACAGACTGGTATTTTGCAAGCCGCATCTTACGCGCGCAGCCTGAATCTAACATCAGTAACAATAGCCCTGTTTGTTCCGCTGGATGACGTGTCTGTTCTGGCGTCACTGTCCAAAGAAATCCAATGCGACGGGGTAGTAGTAACGGTTGTGGCCATCGGGTGGACATAAGATGATTTTGGTATTCTTCCGTCCCCAAAAGTAGTTGGTACATTTACCCCTTTTTGGAATTTGGACAATTTACCCGCAAGAAACACACAGGAGCCGAGAAAATGACAACATATCAAAGCAAAGTTCACAACAGCACCTGGATGGCTTGGGTTCTGCTATCTGCCGGGCTGATTGTCACAATCTATGCCTCTATTAGTGTGAGAACAGATATTGATGCCGAAGCAAAAATGGAGTTTGAATTTGCATGCCGCCAAATCGAGCTAAGGATAGATGCTCGGATGGGCACCCATGCACAGATATTGATGAGCGCGGCTGCATTTTTTAGTGTTTCGGATGAGATTACGCGGGAGCAGTGGCGTGACTTCGTTTTGCAACAAAAGGTTGAGCAACATCTTCCCGGCATACAAGGCATTGGCTTCTCACTGGTGATTCCCCGAGAGCGGCTTGTACAGCACATACAGGAAATCCGCAGCCAGGGCTTTCCTGACTACAATGTGAGGCCGGAAGGCGATCGGGAGAGTTATACTTGAGACCGCATAAATTTATGAATTCAACAAATTAGGATCGCGCAATAGTTTTGCATGATAATTTAAAAATTGCGCAATATAAAACTTTCATTTTCACAAATCTATCCGGTCTCAAGTATAAATATGCCAGTGATGAACGGATTTGATGCCACGAAAAGAATAAGGAATTACGAGAACATAGTGATGACTAATGAAGAAAATAAAATGATGAATTATCTCCCATCATTTTATTCCACCATTCCAGTTATCGCTATGACCGCCAACGCCATGCAGGGTGACCGTGAGCTTTGCCTGGAAGCGGGCATGAATGATTACATAACCAATACCGGTGTCGCCCCAAGCGTTGGCGGAGATGCTGGAAAAATGGCTTCCAAAAAATGGTAGCATGTGACATAGAAGTTTGGATTTACTATAGCAGGAGCCTTGATTAAGTGAATGATATTGCGAGAATTAAAAGATACTCTCAGATAGAAGAAAAATATAACATCATTTCTCATGCCGTTGGTTTCGTTTTAAGCATTGTCGCTTCTGTTTGTTTAGTTAATCGTGCAATTTTTTATGGAGATGGTTGGCATATTTTTAGTTTTAGCCTTTTCGGGGCAAGTTTAATTATTTTATATGCTTCATCTACTTTTTATCACAGCGTTGAAAAACCAGAGCTTAGGATAAAATTAAGAGTAATTGACCACGCATCTATTTATGTTCTTATTGCTGGAACCTACACTCCTTTTACGATTGTTACTTTAAAAGGTACAACAGGATGGGTGATTTTCTGTATTTCTTGGGGATTGGCTTTAACCGGCATAATTTTAAAACTTTTCTTTATTGGAAAATATAGTATCTTTTCAACAATAATGTATATTTTAATGGGCTGGGTTATTGTTTTCGCCATAAAACCATTAATTCACAATTTGCCATTGAAAGGTTTGATATGGCTTTTTTCAGGTGGAGTCTCATATACAATCGGTGCAATATTATACAGCTTTAAAATGATTAAACTAAATCATGCCATCTTCCACATATTTGTGCTTATCGGTAGCTTTTGCCATTTTATGTCCATATTCTTCTATGTTTTACCAGGTGATTAAGCCGAGTACGTCCATGTGCAGGTCATTCCATGGTTGATATTTCCTTATCTGTCCAGGAGATAAGCTGCTCAGGGTGGTCAATTTTCGGTTATCAAAACCATTCTATCAACAAACATCCGAATAGTTTTTCCAATCGAATCATCAAGTTGATCGAAAAGGTATTCGAGTGATCCTTGAGATGTCTCGTTGGCGGTTGGTGCGAGAGACAAAACGCCCTGAACAGTGTTGCTCGGCCTTTGGACGTGGTCTTCAGGCGAACCATAAGGCACATTGACCTGCCAATATGGTCGCTCTCCCGGATGGATAATCCATAACTGATCTGCAACATTTCGAAGCCCTATACTCTCAAAAAGTTGACTCTGATATTTCTCTACATCATTCCAATGTACTTCCATAATTCGTGAGGTGTACTTGCAGTCAATGACTATACCATATTCAAGGTTCGGAGACTCTGTTGTTCCAGATAATATTTCGATGAAAATATCAGGCACTAATGGTTTACTGCCCCTTAATGTTGAACGAATAAATCTACTACCGATCTTTTCAGCTTCGGTTTTTGTGAAAAAGGTTGGTTCGTAGTGAATCGCGACTTTGAAACCGTTTTGGGCCAAAAAAATTATGTGATCACCGGAATTGATATTTAAAGCATATCGATCTTTGTTACTTGTAGGATTCAGGAAAGGTGCTTCTGTCGTTGCAGATAAGCATAAACGTTTTTTTAGGTAAAAAAAGATTAAGAGAAAAATCCAGTATTCGTAAAGTTTTGAAGTGTCCTTGAGCTTTTGTTCAAGAATTCCATTATCAAATATCAAGCCATTATTGCTTATGAATTCAATCATTACAGAGTAGGCATGCGAATAAAAGAGGTCTTTCATGAATCTTGGCGTTGGCTTTAAATCAAGCTTTGATTTGCTAACTCCTTCAAGGAAAACAAAACGTTTTGGATATAGGGATAGCCGTCGCTGTATTTTGCGACAAGAATCAATTGATCTTTCCAATTGAGTTATTCGTGGAGCATCTTCAAGGTCCCATAACGAGATTTTTCCTTTTGGAGCAAGTCTCCTCCATTGTTTATCCCTTTTTATGGTATCAATTTGAATTTGAGCTTTACTTGCAACGAGAGACGACCGATCGGCAACCCAGTTACATAATGCAGATATCTGCCGATTTTCCCAAATATCAAAAGTTCTTTCTTTTCTTTGAATTTCACATTGAAATGGCCTTCTATATCCTTTTTTTCTGGGATCTGATCCGCTACGAGTCATTTGTGCAAGCGATTTTGGTGTGAAATTTTCTTGGCCATAACAAAGCGATTGAATATTCGTAACCGTTAAGCGATTGCCCGGGTCTCTGTTGATTCGTTCGAGGATAGGCTCAAATTGGCTTAAGAATTGATTGATAAGGAGATATTCTTCAACACCGGATAATTCATCGACAGACTTCGTGGCTACCCAACCGAAGAAAGAGCTGGTTTTGGAGACAATATCAAGCAGGAGACCCCTGGATATTGTAGAAATATCCTGGAGCATTATTTTGTACTGTTGCCTGCTGATTTTACTGGGATAACAGAAAACTTCAACTAAAAAGACCGCCTGCCAAATATTCGAATCTTTACTTCTTACTTCGAGAACAATTTGTACCTTGCCTATACAATTGGAGAGATATTGCGATTTTTCCCATTCCATAAATTGTCTATAATTCATTGCATCAGGAAGCTGTTTATCCCCAATATGAAGACGAAAATCAACATGCTCGGGATAATCTTCTATTGTAAAGCTCAAGGAATCCGTTTCTTCCAGTGCTTCATTCAATAAAAATACTCGATACGTTGATAAATCAATCTGTTCAGAAACCAGATTGTTGATACCCTTGTGGATGATAAACAGCATTTATTCCTATGCCATAGAATAATTGAAAAAATCCATTGCGATCGGAGCTTCAGCAATGAGTTTGATTC
>Ga0194038_1000607_pt1 | contig 15776 bp, 10 predicted proteins | sample JunL226m_MetaG_FD_148630 | JGI IMG/M metagenome (GOLD analysis project Ga0194038, IMG submission 148630) | Anoxic zone freshwater microbial communities from boreal shield lake in IISD Experimental Lakes Area, Ontario, Canada - Jun2016-L227-6m | ecosystem: Environmental > Aquatic > Freshwater >... | reverse complement strand
GATCTGCTCAGCGCGCTGGAGAAGGCCTCGGGCCGGGACCTGTCGGACTGGGGCCGCCAATGGCTCAAGACCACCGGTCTGAACAGCCTGCGGCCGGAGTTCGACATCGACGCCGACGGCAGGTTCACCCGGTTCGCCGTCCGGCAGGGCGGTGCGGCGCCGGGCGCCGGCGAGACCCGGGTGCACCGGCTCGCGGTCGGCATCTACGACGACGCCGAGGGCAAGCTGGTGCGGGTGCACCGCGAGGAGATCGACGTCGACGGCGAGCTGACCGACGTGCCTGCGCTGCAGGGTGTGTCCCGCGGGAAGCTGATCCTGGTCAACGACGACGACCTGACCTACTGCTCGATGCGGCTGGACCCCGAGTCCCTGCGGATCGCGCTGGAACGCACCGCGGACATCTCCGAGCCGCTGCCCCGCACCCTGGTCTGGTCGGCGGCCTGGGAGATGACGCGCGATGCGGAGTTGCGGGCCCGGGACTTCGTCGGCCTGGTGATGCGCGGCGTGCACGCGGAGACCGAGGTCGGGGTGGCCCAGCGACTGCTGCTGCAGGCGCAGACCGCACTGAACTCCTATGCCGACCCCTCCTGGGCCGCCAGGAGCGGGTGGCCGGCCTTCGCCGACCGGCTGCTGGATCTGGCGCGGGCGGCGGACTCCGGTTCGGATCATCAGCTCGCCTACGTCAACGCGCTGTGCGCATCGTCGCTGTCCGCGCCGCACCTGGTGCTGCTGGCCGATCTGCTCGACAACGACCCCACCCGTTTCGGCCTCACCGGCCTGCAGGTCGACACCGATCTGCGGTGGCGCATCGTGACCGCACTGGCTGCCGGCGGCCGCATCGACGCCGACGGACCGCAGACGCCGTTCATCGACGCCGAACTGGGGCGCGATCCGACTGCCGCGGGCCGCCGCCATGCCGCTGCCGCGGCAGCAGCACGCCCGCAGGCCGACGTGAAGGCCCACGCCTGGCGGGAGGTGATCGAGGACGACACCCTGCCCAACATCACCGCGCGGGCCATCATCGGCGGTTGGGTGCAGCCCGGCCAGCGTGAGCTCCTGGCGCCCTACACCCAGCGTTACTTCGGCTCGATCGCCGCGGTGTGGGAGCGTCGCTCCAGCGAGGTGGCGCAGACCGTCGTCGTCGGCCTCTACCCGCACTGGGATGTCAGCACCGAGGCGCTGCAGGCCGCCGACTGGTTCCTCGGAGGACTGCACGTTCCGCCGGCGCTGCACCGCTTGGTGATCGAGGGCCGGGCAAGTGTCGAGCGGGCGTTGCGGGCGCGGCAGTTCGACGCGCGCTAGGGCCGGACCGCGTCCGACATCACCCGGATGGCGCTGACGAGCCCGCCGATCAGGTCGCCCTCACGGAACTCTGACGCCGCGGTCGAGACGCCCAGCGGGGCCGCTGACTCGACGCCGCGACCACGCAGATCGGCGCCGTAGACCACTTCAATCGCCTGTTGATCCGGCGAAACCGCAAGCAGCACAGCATTGTTCGGCGTCGGCACCGCCGCGAGCAGTTCACGTGCCCGAGCGGCGGTGTCCTCACCGAGATCGCCGATGTAGACCGCGAATCGGGATCCGGACCGGCGGCTGCCGTAGGTGAGGGCGTCGTCGATGCGTACCAGGTCCATGGTCGAGAACGGGTACCGGTCGGGACGCTCGTCGGAGGCGATGGACAACCGGCCACCCGAGGTCACCGCCCAGCCGACGGGCAGGCCGGCCGGATCCCGGCGCGCGATGGCGTCACCAGTGGCCACTGGCGCCGCCCCCCACGCTGAACCCTTGAGCGCCGTATGCACCGTGGCCACCCCGAACGACTTCGTCGATCGCCGCCCACAGAATCGGCGGGTGCGTCCACTTCTGCGTCAACCGGTAGAACGCGCGCGGTTTTCCGGCACGCAGATGGAAAGCCACGCCTAGACCGTATCGCGGGTCAGGCGGCACCTTCTCCGAGGTACCTCATCCACGCGGGGTCGAGTTCCTTGACCGTCGCCAGCAGCCGCCAGTGCTGGCCCTTCGGCGGCGTCGGAGACAGGCGCAGCGTCCAGCCCAACTCGGTCAGCAGTTTGTCGGCTTTGCGGTGATTGCACGTCGAGCAGGCGGCCACGCAGTTCTCCCAGGTGTGCTCACCGCCGCGACTGCGGGGCACCACGTGATCGACGGTGTCGGCCTTGGCGCCGCAGTAGGCACACCGGAACCGGTCGCGGTGCATCAGGGCCGCCCGCGTCATCGGAATGCGTGCCCGGTAGGGAACCCGCACGTAGCAGCGCAGCCGGATGACCGACGGCACGGTGAACGCCCGTGTTGCGGAGTGGATGACCGGCCCGCCCGGGTCCTCGTGCACCACATCGGCCTTGCCGCAGAGCACCATGACCACCGCGCGCCGGATGGGCAGCGCGGTGAGCGGTTCGTAGGTGGAGTTCAGCAGCAGCACCCGCCGGCGGCCCCAGATCGACCCTTCGGCGGGGCCCCGTGAATCAACCCGGGAGTCCACGCTGTGCAGGGCGGGGCGCGCGCCATTGCGCGTGGCAGTCAGCCTGCCGGGGCTCCGTTTGCGCTGCACCATGCAACCTCCGCAGACCAGTCCACCATGGATCGGCGGGAATCGCACGCGTATTCCGCCGGAGTTCAGGTCGTGTTCAATGGTGGCGTGGACGCGGATCCGGAGAGCTTCTACGACGCCGTGGGGGGTGCTGCGACCTTCCGAGCCATCGTCTCGCGCTTCTACGAACTGGTCCGCGAGGACGAGGTACTGCGGCCGCTCTACCCCGAGGACGACCTGACCGGAGCCGAGGAGCGGCTGCGGATGTTCCTCGAGCAGTACTGGGGCGGGCCGCACACCTACTCCGAGAAACGCGGCCATCCGCGGCTGCGGATGCGGCACGCGCCGTACCGAATCGGCTTCCTGGAACGAGACGCCTGGTTGCGCTGTATGCACACCGCGGTGGCGTCGGTCGACTCCGCCACCCTCGACGACGACCATCGCCGCGAGTTGCTCGCGTACCTCGACATGGCGGCTCAGTCGATGGTCAACTCGACGTTCTAGCCGAGAAGCGCGATCTGGCCGGGAAGCGCCTGGCGCGCGAACACCGACCCGAAACGTGCGTCGACCCGCAGCCAGGCCGACGTCGCGCGTACTCGCACCACCTCCTGCGGCGGCAGCGGGTCGGGAAGGAAGCCGAGCGCGCTCAGCGTCTGGGCGCACTGCGTCGGCACGGTGACCGTCGTCGAGCCGTCGGTGACCTCAAGTGTCTGGGACTCCTGCAGTGACATCAGGACCGCGGCCGGGACGTCGTCGACGTGGACGAAACCGTTCTCCGGCGGAAGCCCCCAGCGCCACGCGAAATCCATCGGCGGGCCGGTCTGGCCGCTGCCCAGCTCTCGCGCACCGCACGTCACGTCCGGTGGACTGAGTTCGGCCCGCAACACCAGGCAGGCCAGCATGTCGAAGGGGGTCTTGGCCCATGCGGCCACCATGCCGTCGGCCCGGACCCGCAATCGGACGACGGCACCCGGATCGAGTCGTAGGAGACGGTCGGCGAACAACGCCAGATCGCGGCGCTGCGAGGGTTCTGTGATCAGCAGTTCCGTCATCGCAGCCAGCGCTGCAGAAACTCCCGATGAGTGGCCGAGAGCCGGACCAGCCGCTGTTCGGCGATGTGGACCGCGGCCAGCTGCGTCTCGGCGATCACAGCCGGCTTGGAGTCCGCGGCCGCGTTCACCGAACGCACCTCGTAGCCCAGGGTGAAGTCGACGGCCCGCAGGCGCTTGGTCCACATCGTCACCTGCAGCGGCGAATCCACAAGGCGCAGTTGTCCTTTGTAGAGCACCCGCACCTCGTGGATGAGCAGTCCGATGGTCTCGATGTCATCGGCGAAGGGCTCCTTGAGGAAGTCGACGCGCGCCTCCTCGAGGATCGTCACCATTGTCGCGTGGTTGATGTGCTGATAGCAGTCGATATCGGACCAGCGCACGCGTACGCCGGTGGTGAAGCCGTTGTCCACGGGTCAGCCCATCGTCTTTCCGGTGTTTCGGGTCATGCTGCGAATCTGGCGGGCCGCCACCGACAGGGTGGCGAGGTCCCGCGCGTCTTGAGCGTAGATCTCCGCCAGGGTGCGCCGCGCGCGCTGGACCCGCGAGCCGTTGCTGCGCTCCCATTCGGCGATCTTCTCCTGCGCCGTCTCCTGCGGTTCTCCGACGGCGAGCACGTCGAGACACAGCGCGCGAAGCGAGCCGTAGACGTCATCGCGGACCGCCAGTCGCGCCAACGCATGCCAGCGATCATCGCGCGGCAGGCCCGACACCGCGGTCAGCAGCCCGTCGGTGCCCAGGTAGTCCATCAGCGCGAAGTAGGTGTCGGCGACTTCGGCCGGCTCACGCTCGGCGACGTCGGCGATGTCGATGACGTCGAGCAGGCTGTACTGGTACAGACCGCTGGCGATCGCGTAGGCCAGATCCTCCGGCGCTCCCCCGGCGGAGAACTCCGCAGCCTCCTTGGCGACGATCGCGCGATCGTCCCCGCGCAACCACGTCGGCATCTGCGGCGCGAGTTCGGCGACCCCGGTGGCGAAGCGGGTGACCTCCGCGCCGACGGCGAGCGGCTGCGGCCGGTAATTGAGCAGCCAGCGGGCCGCGCGGTCGAGCAGACGGCGAAGGTCGAGGGTCATCCGGTCGCAGACCGCGACTGAGGCGCCACCCTCCCCGGCCGCCCGGATGCGCCGCCAGGTGCGTTCGATGCCGAAGATGCCGTCGGCCGCGGCGAAGGCCCGCACCGCGTCGAGGTATCCGACGCCGGCGTCCTCGGTCACCCGGTAGGCGAAGGTGATGCCGCCGACGTTCACCAGGTCGTTGACCAGCATCGTGGTGATGATCTCGCGACGCAGCTGATGATTGCGGATCTCGGGGGTGAACTCCTCGCGCAGCCGGTCCGGGAAATAGCGCGGCAGCCGGGCGGCGAAGGCCTCCTGGTCGGGCAGGTCACTGGCCAGCACCTCGTCCTTGAGCGCGAGCTTCACATGTGCCATCAGGGTGGCCAGCTCCGGCGAGGTGAGCCCGGCGCCGACCTCCTGGCGGCGACCCAGCTCCTTGTCCGACGGCAACGCCTCCAGTTCCCGGTTGAGCCCGCGCTGCTCTTCGAGCTGACGGATCTGGCGGCTGTGGACGTTGAGCAACGCCGCGGCGTTGGCGCGGCTGGTGCCCATCAGGTCGTTCTGATCCTCGTTGTCGGTCAGCACCAGTCGCGAGACGTCGTCGGTCATCGAAGCAAGCAGTGCGCTGCGCCTCCCCGCGTCGACCTTGCCGGCGCCGACCAGGGAGTCCACCAGGATCTTGATGTTGACCTCGTGGTCGGAGCAGTCCACACCGGCAGAGTTGTCCAGGGCGTCGGTGTTGATCCGGCCCCCGTAGAGATCGAACTCGATGCGGCCGAGTGCGGTGACGCCGAGGTTGCCGCCTTCGCCGATCACTGCGGCGCGCAGTTGGTTGGCGTTCACCCGGACGGTGTCGTTGGCGCGGTCACCCACGGCGGCGTCGGACTCGGCCTCGGCCTTGATGTAGGTGCCGATGCCGCCGTTGAAAAGCAGATCAACCGGGGCGCGCAGGATGGCGCGGATCAGATCGGGCGGCGTCATCTCGGTGATCTCGTCTCCGAGACCGAGTGCGCGGCGCATCTGCGGTGTGATCGCAATGGACTTCTGGTCGCGGCTGAACACTCCCCCACCGGCGCTGATCAGTTCGCGGTTGTAGTCGTCCCAACTCGACCGCGCGAGTTCGAACAGGCGGCGACGTTCGGCGAAGCCCGATGCCGCATCCGGATCGGGGTCGAGGAAGATGTGCCGGTGGTCGAAGGCGGCCACCAACCGGATGTGCTCGGAGAGCAGCATGCCGTTGCCGAACACATCGCCGCTCATGTCGCCGATACCGGCGACGGTGAAGTCCTGACGCTGGGTGTCCACGCCCATCTCACGGAAGTGGCGCTTGACCGATTCCCACGCACCTTTGGCGGTGATGCCCATCGCCTTGTGGTCGTAGCCCACCGAACCACCCGAGGCGAACGCGTCGCCGAGCCAGAAGCCGTACGAGCCGGCCACTTCGTTGGCGATGTCGGAGAACGCCGCGGTTCCCTTGTCCGCGGCGACGACGAGGTAGGCGTCATCACCGTCATGGCGCACCACCCGCGGTGGCGGGATGACCGCTCCCGTCGCACGATCGACGTTGTCGGTGATGTCGAGCAGACCGGAGACGAACAGCCGGTAGCACTCGACACCCTCGGCGCGCGGATCCTCGGCGGTCTGCTTGACCACGAAACCGCCCTTGGCGCCGACGGGGACGATCACCGCGTTCTTGACGGCCTGGGCCTTGACCAGACCGAGGATCTCGGTGCGGAAGTCCTCTCTGCGGTCCGACCATCGAAGGCCGCCGCGGGCGACGAAGCCGAACCTCAGATGCACACCCTCGACGCGCGGCGAGTACACGAAGATCTCGAATCTGGGCCGCGGCAGGGGCAGCTCACCGATCAACTCGGGATTGACCTTGATCGACAGGACGTCGCGCGACCTGGCCGAGGCGGGATCGGTCACGAAGTAGTTGGTGCGCAGGGTGGCCTCGATCATCGACGCGAAGGCCCGCAGCACGCGATCGGTGTCCAGGGAGGTCACCGCTTCGATGTCGGCCGCGACGGCGTCGGCGGCGGCGCGCGCGTCGCGACCGTTGGCGGCCGAGTCAGGATCGGACCCAGGATCGGACCCAGGATCGAACCCAGGATCGAACCCAGGATCGAACATCGCCTCGAAGAGCTCCACCAGTGCGCGCGTCGTACCCGGGTTGGCCGCGAGCACCGACTCGATGTGCGACTGGCTGTAGGGAAAGCCGGCCTGGCGCAGGTATTTGGCATACGCGCGCAACACCGTGACCTGATCGGCCGTCAGGCCCGCACGAAGCACCAGTTCGTTGAACCGGTCAACGTCGACGCGGCCGTGCCAGATGGCGGCCAGTGCGTCGGTGAACCGGTTGGCGGTTTCCTCCCACTCCACACCCGAGGCCGGATCCGGCATGACGGCCTCCGGCTGATAGATCCGCACATCCATCCCGTCCGGACGGGTGACGGTGAAGGGGCGCTCCTCGAGCACCTCGACTCCCATGCACTGCAACATCGGCAGCAATCGACTCAGTGATGCGGCGGCGCCACCGAGGTACCAGGTGAGGAACGCCTCACCGTCGGCGGCATCAGCTGATGGGCCGGGTTCGAGCTGCAGGCGCACCGAGTCCTCGGTCAGCGACTCGATGACGGCGATGTCGTTGACCGCCTCGTCGGGCCGCACCGCCTGCTTGAACTCCTCGGGCAGGGATTGGGCGTAATGCGCCGCGATCGGCGGGTCGAGTACTCCGGAGTGGCCGAAGTCCAGCAGTCGGTCACCCCAGGTACGCGTCGCCGCGGTCAGCAGGTGCCCAATCCGCTCGCGGTTCTCGTCAGAGGTGTCGATATCGGGGTGGCCGCCGGTGTCGGGTAGTCGGACAGTGAAATGAACGACAGCCCAGGGCGATTCGCTGACCCGCGCGGCATAGTCGATGCCGGCTCCATTGAACTCCCGGACCAGGATCGCCTGAATGGCCAGGCGGACCGCGGTGGTGTAGCGATCCCTTGGCAGGTAGACCAGGCAGGAGACGAAGTGGCCGAGTTGATCGGCCCGCAGGAAAAGCCGCGTGTTCCGTCGCGACGCCGGGTCGATGACCGCCTCGGCGACGTCGAGAAGTTGCGTCGCATCCAGGGTGAACAGTTCCGAGCGCGGGATGGTGGCGAACACGTCGAGGAGCAGCTGGCCCGGGCGGCTCGGGTCTCCCGCCGTCATCGCCAGCGCCTCGGCCACCTGCTGCGACACCAGCGGGATGTCGAGCACGTTGGCGTTCATCGCCGCCGCGGTGAACAGCCCCACGAAGCGGTGCTCGATGTCGGGCTGCTCCCGGACCACCACGATGTAGGGGTAGGCGCCGTACCTCAGGAAGCTGGGCATGGTGGCCTGCGCCAGCACCAGCATGTGCTCGTCGTCGCTGAGTTGCGGCAGCACCTCGGTGCGCAACCGCGCCACCCCGAGCCTGCTGCCCTCCACCACGGTCGCCGCGCCCGCCCGCACGCGACAGCGCTGCGCGCCCAGGAGCACGAAATGGCCGTCGCACAACCAGCGCAGCAGCTCCGCCACCGCGGCCGGGTCCGCGCCGGCGAACCGGGTTCCGTCGTCGGCGGCGATCGTCTCGGCGAGGCCGCGCAGCTCGGCGGCCAGTGCCGGAGAGTCGGCCGCCACCGCGCGCGCGTCGGCCACCACCATCGGCAGCAGCCGGACGGCCTCGTCCACCGCGCGCTGATCGGCATTGGGAGCCAGCCGCAGATGGATCCACGATTCGTCCATGCCGTCGGAGGCGCTGCCCTCGGAAGCGCCGCCCTCGGAAGCGCCGCCGGCCGGGGACACCTCGAGCAGGGTGCCGTCGGCGTCGCGGCGGACCCGAAGCACCGGATGCATCAGCCACTCGTAGCCCACGCTCAACCGGTGCAGGAGGACCGTGACCGAGTCCATCAGCATGGTGGCCTGATCGGTGACGATCTGCAGGGCCGGCCCGAAGCCTCCGGCGTCGTCGGCGCCGTACACCCCGATCAGAGTCTCGCCCGGGCTGCGGCGCCGCGCGAGACGTTCGTGCGCGGCGATCAGCGCATCTGGGACCGCCGGGCTCGCGCCGCCGTGCGGGGCGCGGAAGGTGTTCCGGTAGCCGGTTTCGAGCACCCGTGCGCCGCGGTCAACCGTCACACTTGGGCACCCTAGTCGCGGGTCAACCGCCGGTGGGTCACTCTGTGCGGACGGGCCGCCTCGGCTCCGAGTCGCTCCACCTTGTTCTCCTCGTAGGCGCCGAAGTTGCCTTCGAACCAGAACCACGTGGCCTCGTTGGCGGCATCACCCTCCCAGGCCAGGATGTGGGTGCAGGTCCGGTCCAGGAACCAGCGGTCGTGCGAGATGACCACCGCGCATCCGGGGAACTTCTCCAGCGCGTTCTCCAGTGAGCCGAGCGTCTCGACGTCGAGGTCGTTGGTGGGCTCGTCGAGCAGCAGCAGGTTGCCGCCCTGCTTGAGGGTCAGCGCCAGGTTCAGCCGGTTGCGCTCGCCACCGGAGAGCACACCGGCGGGCTTCTGCTGATCAGGACCCTTGAATCCGAACGCCGAGACGTAGGCGCGCGAGGGGATTTCGTTCTGTCCGACCTCGATGTAATCCAAACCGTCGGAGACGACTTCCCACACGTTCTTCTTCGGGTCGATGCCCGCGCGGTTCTGGTCGACGTAGCTCAGCTTGACGGTGTCGCCGATCCGGACCGTCCCGCTGTCCGGTTTCTCCAGTCCGACGATGGTCTTGAACAGGGTCGACTTGCCGACGCCGTTGGGCCCGATGACTCCGACGATCCCATTGCGCGGCAGGGTGAACGACAGGTCCTTGATCAGCAGGCGGCCGTCGAAGCCCTTGTCGAGGTGTTCGACCTCGACGACGATGTTGCCCAGCCGCGGACCGACCGGGATCTGGATCTCCTCGAAGTCGAGCTTGCGGGTCTTCTCCGCCTCGGTGGCCATCTCCTCGTAGCGCTGCAGGCGCGCCTTGCTCTTGGCCTGGCGGGCCTTGGCACCCGAGCGCACCCAGGCCAGCTCCTCCTTGAGCCGCTTCTGAAGCTTCTGATCCTTCTTGCCGGCCACCTCGAGGCGCTCGGCCTTCTTCTCCAGGTACGTCGAGTAGTTGCCCTCGTAGGGGTAGGCGCGGCCACGGTCGAGTTCGAGGATCCACTCGGCGACGTTGTCCAGGAAGTAGCGGTCGTGGGTGACAGCGAGGATGGCGCCCTTGTAGTCGGCGAGGTGCTGCTCGAGCCACTGCACGCTCTCGGCGTCGAGGTGGTTGGTCGGCTCGTCGAGCAGCAGCAGGTCCGGCTTGGAGAGCAGCAGCTTGCACAGCGCGACGCGACGGCGTTCACCGCCGGAGAGATGAGTGACCGGCTCGTCGGGTGGCGGGCAGCGCAGCGCGTCCATCGCCTGCTCCAGCTGGGAGTCGAGGTCCCACGCGTCGGCGTGGTCGAGTTCCTCCTGGAGCCGGCCCATCTCCTCCATCAGCTCGTCGGAGTAGTCGGTCGCCATCAGTTCGGCGACCTCGTTGAAACGGTCCAGCTTGACCTTGATGTCGCCGAGGCCCTCCTCGACGTTCTCCCGCACCGTCTTGTCTTCGTTGAGCGGGGGCTCCTGAAGCAGGATGCCGACGGTGGCTCCGGGCGCCAGGAGGGCGTCGCCGTTGTTGGGCTGGTCGAGCCCGGCCATGATGCGCAGCACGCTGGACTTGCCCGCACCGTTGGGGCCGACCACGCCGATCTTGGCTCCGGGCAGGAACGCCAGCGTCACGTCGTCGAGGATGACCTTGTCGCCATGGGCCTTGCGGACCTTGCGCATGGTGTAGATGAATTCCGGCACGGCGACCATCCTAGGTGGCGGTCACGCCGGCGATGACCGGCGTGACCGCCTTCGCCGTCAGGCCGGGACCGCGACGTCCTCGGTCTTCTGCTCGGCGTCGGTCGGGCCGTCCTGCGCGTTCTGCGGCCGCGGCTGCTGCTCGATGCGGACGATGGCGCGGGCCAGGTCGGGACCGACCGCGCTGGCGCGCATCTCCAGCGACGATCGCTTCACACCGTCGGAATCCTGGTACTCGCTGGTGTGCACCGCTCCGACAGCGATGACCGGCGCCCCCTTGTACAGCCCGGCGCCCACGCCGGTGACCAGCTTTCCCCAGCAGTTGACGGTCATGTAGAGGGTCTGGCCCGGCTCCCAGGTGCCCTCGGCGGTGCGACGGCGGGAATTGCTGGCGACGCGGAAGCTGATGACTTCCTGATCGCCGACGACGCGGCGGCGCAGATCGGTGATGATCCGGCCGACGACGGTGATGGGTGTCTCGAACATTTCTGTGTCCTAACTCTCGGTTGCGGGTTTCGCACCTCAAGTGGGCCCGCGGGCACCGACGAAACAGTCGTCACAGGGGCGCCAGCCCGACCGGATGTGAGCGAGTACCGGAATGGGGATCACTCAGCGATTGGCGGCGTCACGCCGGGCCAATTCGGCGAGCATCGCGTTGTAGGCGGCCAGATCCGCCTCGTTGTCACGATCGGCGGCGCGATCCAGCCGGGTCGCGGTGCGCCGGTCACTGCGCTGCCATTGGATGAGCAAGGCGAGCATCACCACGACAAGGGGGATCTCGCCGGCGGCCCAGGCGATCGACCCACCGAGGTGCTGATCGCCCAGCAGGTCTGTGTGCCAGGGCAGGTTCAGTGACCGGTAGAACCGCTCCCCCAGGACCGTGGCCATTCCCATCAGGATCACCCCGAAGAAGGCGTGCAGCGGCAGTGACGCGAAGACCATCCCGATCTTGCCGATCTGCGGTATCCGCCGCGGAGTCGGATCCACTCCGATCACCGCCCAGTAGAAGAGATACCCGGTGAGCAGGAAATGCAGGTTCATCAGGATGTGGGCGGCATGGTGATCAACGGCGGCGTCGAAGAGGCCGCTGAAGTACAGCCCGTAGAAACCCGCGACGAACATGATCGTGGCGACGACGGGATGGGTGAAGAACTGCGACCACCTGCTGTGCAGGCCGGCATGCAGCCATTCCCTCGGTCCGGGCGCACTGCCCTTGCCCGCCGGCGGCAGTGCGCGAAAGGCAAGCGTGGTGGGTGCGCCGAGCACCATCAGGATCGGAGCCAACATCGACAGCAGCATGTGCGCGGCCATGTGCATGCTGAACATGGCGGGCATGTAACGGCCGAGTCCGGACGAGGTGGCGAACAGCAGCACCGCGCAGCCGAGCAACCAGGCCGCGGTGCGGCCCGGCGGCCAGGCGTCTCCCCGCCGGCGCAGCCGGATCACCGCCGCGATGTAGAGCGCGGCGAGAATGATTGCCGCACTGCCGAATACCAGATCGAACCGCCAGTCGAACAGAATGCGCGCCACAGTCGGCGGTCCGGCCAGGTCGTAGCCCAGCGCGACCTCCGTTGCCGAGGGATTGAGCACCCGCGGCGCCGGCGGGGGTGTTCGCCCGAGGCCGACGGCGATGCCGAAGGTCAGCCCGAACACCAGCGCCTCGACGAGCGCCAGGCGCAACAGCGGTGTCCGCGCCTGCGGGTCTGCCTGTACGGCGGCGACCGCCGTGCGCCGCTGCCGCCATCCGATCACCGCCAACAGCAGAAGAGCGGTGAACTTCGCCGTGATCAGCAACCCGTAGCTCGAGTGCAGCAGATCCGACGGCCGGATACGGACGGCGGTGTTGATCACCCCCGTCAACGCCATCGCGATGAAGCACCACAGCGCGACGGCCGAGAATCGCCGCGCGGCGATGTCGGCGTGCTCCCCGCCACGCCATGCGTGCGCCAGCAATGCCAGCAGTCCCCCGGCCCACAGCGCCCCGGCGAACAGGTGGATCAGCAGGCTGTTGGTGGCCAGATCATGTGATCCGCCGGCAGCAGAGTGACCGGTGAGCCCCAGCGGAACCAGGGTGAGCAGGGCGGCGGCAAGCAGCACCGGCGTCGGTGACCAACGCAGCACGGGCGAGGCGGCGATCGCCACGATCAGTGCCAGGATGGCCGTCCATCGCCATGCATTGGCCGTGTCGACGAGTCCGGCCACCCGCCAGATCTCGGCGGGATCGAGATGCTCGCTCAACGGCTTGCCGGAGACGTCGGAGATCGTCAGCGGAACCAGCAGCACCGCGCAGGCCGCCCAGCCGATGGCGGCGATCCGTGCCGTCCGCAGCGCGCGGTAACCGGCGACGTCGAGCACACCGCTGTCCTGAGGGGGAACCATGAAGGCCGCGAACAGAAACCCACCGACCGCCGTGACCGCAGCGATCTCACCGGCGGCGCGCACGAACGGTAGACCCAGCGTCGTCGCCGGACCGGGATCCGGCAGCCCGGTGGCACTCAGCGCCGTGGTCAGTGACAGCGCACCGATCCCGGCCGCCACCAGTCCGGCGATCCCCGCGACTGCGACCAGCACGGGCCACACAGCCTTGCGCGTCACCACCCCAGCCTATGGAAGTGCCACGGCCGGGGCGGTGTCAGGGCGCGTCTTTGTATTCGACGTCGAACTTGTCTTGCTCAATGGTGGTCAGCGTCACCACGTAGCCGTGCTTGTCACTACCCGTGACGGCGGCGCACTCGACGGTGTTGCCCGTCTTGCCGACCACATCGTCGGTGCAGGCGACGGTCTCCGCCGGCTTGCCGTCGGCGTTGAGCTTCTGCAGCAGCACGTCCTGAACCTGCTCCTTGGGCCACAGCCGGTGCACCGCGGTGTCCATCTGCAGTCCGTTGACGTCATCGACTTCGACGACGCGGGTGCTGACCACACCGTCGATGGTCACCTGACAATTCACCGTCGCGCCGATCGTGCCCGACAGGCCGGAATCGCACGTGACCGCACTCGCCGGAGCCATGCTGGCGACCAACTGCGCCACCTGATCCTTGCTCAGCGCAGGCGAGATCTCGTAGACGACATCCTTACCGTCGATGCGCTTGACCGTGGTCACCGCCTGTTCGGTGGTCCCGTCGGAGAGCGTCACATCGCAGGTCGCCGACTTGCCGACCTGACTCTCCAGCGCCTCCTTGCACACCACCGACTTGGGCGGCATCGTCGTGCCCGCGAAGTCCTTCATCAGCTTGTCCTGCAGGCCTTGGGCGCCCATCGGCGGCGCCGAGGTGTCGTCCTGCTTCGATGACGAGCAGCCGGCGATTCCGGCGGCGAGCAGTCCGAGCGCGGCGACGCCGGCTGCAATCCGTGATTTGTGAGCCATGGGTCCTCCGAACGCTTCTGTTGACGCTGGCGACACTAACAACTCCCGGTGCGCCAGCACCGGCGTATCGGTCAGTTCGACCGGCCCTCGCGGAGGTAGAACTGCTCCCTGGCCAGTTCTTGGACCCGGTCGATGTCGGCCCGGATCGACTGCAGTTCAGCGAGGAACTCCCGCCGGTGCTCACGCAGACCGCCCGATGGTTCCAGCAGCTTCTGGTCGGCGGCGACCTGCCGGCCGGTGCTGAACAGCAGGGCTGAGACCGACTCGGCGCTCACCCGGTTCTGAGCGGCATACTGGCCGCCCACCCCGAGCGCCTGTTTGCTCAGCTCCTTCTCGCTGATGTCAGCCGGCGCATCGCACAGGACGTCGGCCACGATCTCGTAGGCCTCGATGAAGGGCCGCAGCATCGCCGCCGCCATCAAAGGCCGCTTCGCACGCAGAAGCGCGTCGACGCCATCGGGTCCGACGGCAAGCGCGCTCTCCCAGCCACCCGTCCAGTCGAGCTCCTCGGCGATGTTCCCCCGGAACGTCGCCGAGTCCGCGAAGTAGAAGTCGAACTTGAGCAGCGAGCGCAACCGCATCGCCTGCGCCCAGAACGCCTCGACCCGCTCGCCCTCGGCGCGCGCAGCATGCATCAGCGCGAGCTCGACTATCGAGGTCTCCAGGAAGGCGTGGATGAGCGAGTTGCGGTAGAACGCCGCCTCTAATTCCTGTTCGGGGGCGATCCGCCAGACGGTCTCGTGGCCGCCCTCGACCTTGGTCACGGGGTGTCCGGTCGAGAGGGCGTCGACGGCGGCGCGCACACCGTCGGCGGAATGCAGACGCAGGGCGCTGTTGGTCATCGGTGTCTTCTTGCGTTCCAGGTAGTCAAGCGAGTCCTGCAGTGTGTGGTGCAACTGGCCCAGCGTCAGAGCGCGGCCATGGGTGGCCAACAGGACCGCCGAGACCAGCGCGGTGGCATTGATCGGGGTCGAGCGCAGGATCCGCCAGGACACCTCGATCGCCATCTTCTGCATCGCCAGCCGTTTGGCCGCCTCGTCCGCCGCGATCGGGCCGCCGGGCTCACCGAGGTACTGACGGACCGACACCGCTTCTGGGAAGCGGACGTAGATCTTGCCGTAGTTGCGCTCGCCCTGCGCCTTGACGAAGTTGTACAGCCATTCCGCACCCTCGGGGACCTTCTCCCCGCCGCGGGCGTACGCCGCGTACTCCGCGGTCTCATGGAGCTGATCGAAGCTGATCGACGTCGGCTGCAGCAGAACGTCCTCGCTGCGGCCGTCGAGATAGGCGTCGGCTACATAGGACAGCAGACCGAGCTTGGGGGGCAGCATCTTTCCGGTCCTCGACCGGGTGCCCTCGATGGACCAGCTGAGATTGAAACGCTTGGACACGATGTAGCCGACGAACTGCCGAAGCACGTACTTGTACAACGGATCGTCGAGGCGGCGACGCAGGAAGATGACGCCCGCACGGCGCATGAGCGGGCCCATGAAGCCGAAGGACAAGTTGATCCCGGCGAAGGTGTGCGCGGGCGGCAGTTTGTTCTCCTGCAGTGCCACCGGCACGATCACGCCGTCGAGGTAGGACCGGTGCGACCACAGGAACACCGCCGGGTGATCCTCCAGCGCGGTGCGCATCGACTCGATCTGGGCGGAGTCGTAGTCGATCCGCGGATCAAAGCCCCTGCTGAAGATCGCCCGCCCGAGGTTCGGGATCAGGTCCACCGAGAATCTGCTCCAACCGGTGGCGAGCTCGTTGAGCATCTCCTCGGCCTTCTCGGGAGTTGCGCCCGGGATGTCCTCCAGGCCGTTGATGAACCGCGACGACGTCATCAGCTCATCGGTGATCAGGCGCGGTGACTTGTAGGCCGGCCCGAGCAGGCGCAGCTCGATGCGCTCGATGGCCAGGGAGGCGCGGCGCAGCACGAAG
>Ga0194038_1000604_pt1 | contig 15827 bp, 12 predicted proteins | sample JunL226m_MetaG_FD_148630 | JGI IMG/M metagenome (GOLD analysis project Ga0194038, IMG submission 148630) | Anoxic zone freshwater microbial communities from boreal shield lake in IISD Experimental Lakes Area, Ontario, Canada - Jun2016-L227-6m | ecosystem: Environmental > Aquatic > Freshwater >... | reverse complement strand
AGTATTTCCGTATCTGTTGACCAATAACGTCGTCAATGTCAAAAAGAAACTGAAAGAAAAGGGATATACCCTGCTGGAGCCAATGGAATGGTATATGGATCAGCTTCCCAAGGCGGAAATCAAAGACGCTGAATAGTTTCATGGTGTAGGGGCGACCGGCGGTCGCCCTTCGGTGGGGTCGGCGACACCCTTCAGTAGGGCGACCGCCGGTCGCCCCTACGCCATTATGTTTTCAATGGTCATAATTGCGCTTTTGAACCCCCCACACCAACCAGAGCATAAGGAAAGCCGATAAAGGTAGGTTATTCAATGTGGATCAAATGCTGGGGATCACGGGGTTCAATTCCGGTTAGCGGAGCCGAGTATCTAAAATACGGTGGCGATACAACCTGTGTGGAAATTCATTCTGGCAGTGGCGAGATCATCATCGTGGATGCCGGAACAGGGATTCGCAGACTGGGCAACCACCTGATGAAAGAAAACAGTCTGAAATACCACTTTATTTTTACCCATGCGCACTGGGATCACCTGATGGGGTTTCCTTTTTTCAAGCCCCTGTACTCTGAAGATGCTTCGCTTCACATGCACCGCTGTCCGTTTCAGAAGACTTTTGTTGAAACCATGCTTTCTAAAGTCATGACACCTCCCAATTTCCCGGTACGATATGCGGATGTCAGGGCGAAAATAGAATATGAGCAGGCATGTCCTTCCCGGTTTGACATTGGCTCCGTTTCAGTTATTCCCATCCAGATCAGCCATCCCAACAGCGGCAGCGGCTACAAATTTATCGAAAATGACAAACAGTTTGTTTTTCTTACCGACAACGAACTGGGATATGTTCATCCCAATGGATTGCCCTTTGAAGCATTTCGGGATTTTTGTGAAGGCGCCGATCTTCTGATTCATGACGCCGAATACACGCCTGATGAATACCGGACAACCATCGAATGGGGACATTCTGTTTACACCGATGTCCTCAAGCTGGCTGTTCAGGCGGACGTGAAGCAACTGGGACTTTTCCATATCAATCAGGAACGAACTGACCTGCAAATGGACATCCTGGTTGCCGATTGTAACCAAAAACTCAGAGAGCAAGGCAGTTCCATCAACTGTTTTGCAGTCGCCAAGGATATGGTTTTTAATCTTTGACAGAATTTGATCGAGTTTTGCTTTTGAAGTGAAAACAATCAGAGGACAGATGTTTTTTCTGTTATCTGTCGTCCGTTATCCGTTATCCGCTACGAGGGTTTACTGCTTTTTATGAAAATCTATTCCTATCCATCTACAGTTGCTGAAAAACGGCTTTCGGTCATTGAAAGCCGAGTGCAATCGTTTAACCAGAAAGATCAACGAGCTGTCGCACGCATCATTGAAGATGTGCGCAAAAACGGCGATACAGCCCTGATAAATTATGCAAACCGATTTGATTCACCCTGTCTTAAAATCGAAACCCTTAAGGCGAGTATTCAGGAATATGAAGATGCCGCCAAGCGGGTAAGTCCTGAATTCATGGAATCCCTGAACCGCGCTGCACACCAGATCGAATCTTTTCACCAGAAACAGTCTTCAAAATCCTGGATTGACACCCCAAGGCCCGGAACGCTCCTTGGGCAGATCGTTAATCCCGTTGGTGCCGCAGGAATATATGTGCCTGGCGGAAAAGCAGGCAAGACGCCTTTGGTTTCAACGGTTTTGATGTGCGCCATTCCGGCCAGGATCGCTGGCGTATCAACCATCGTCATGGCGACGCCATCAACTCCGGACGGCACTGTCAATCCCCATCTTCTGGTTGCAGCCAGGAAGGTCGGAATTGATGCGGTTTACAAGGTCGGCAGTGCTTGGGCGATTGCAGCAATGGCTTATGGAACTGGAACTGTTCCCAAATGCGATGTCATTGTGGGGCCTGGAAATATTTACGTTACTCTCGCCAAAAAAATGGTCGCCGGAACTGTTGGCATTGATATGATCGCAGGCCCCAGTGAGATTCTGATCATTGCCGATGAATCCGCAAATCCCGAATTCACGGCAGCCGACCTGCTGTCTCAGGCCGAACACGACCCGATGGCGTCTGCAATACTGCTAACCCCCTCGCCAAAAGTGGCTAAACAGGTAGCAGATGCGGTAAGCAGACAGATAAAGAACTTGACACGCCAAGACATCGCCGAAGCATCGCTAAAAAACTATGGCGCTATTTTTGTGGTTAAAGACATCGCCTCTGCATTCGATCTTGCTAATGTGATGGCGCCGGAGCATCTTGAGCTGCACCTGAATTCCCCTCTGGAATATATAGAACGCATACGAAACGCCGGCGCTGTTTTTATGGGCCATTATACGCCGGAACCTGTGGGAGATTATATAGCAGGACCCAATCATGTCTTACCCACATCAGGAACAGCCCGGTTCTCTTCTGCGCTCTCAGTGGATCATTTTATAAAAAAAACCAGCCTGATTCACTATTCAGAAGCGGCTTTTAGGCAGGAAGCCCCTGATATCATCCAGTTAGCGGAAATTGAAGGGCTTGGCGCTCATGCACACTCCGTCAGGGTTCGGCTGGCCTGATCTTCAAAACAGACCAAGCTACAAGACCTTGACCAAAGATTCAATAAGTTGCTGCAAAGCTGGTGAGCTTTTTCGCGCAACATCAAGTATTTCCTCAATTGTCGCCGGAACCGGATTTTCAGGGTTATGAACGTTGGTAATGGTTGAAAGTCCTATGATTTTCATTCCCGCCTGCACTGCTGTGATGACTTCCATGATGGTTGAAAACCCGACTGCTGATGCGCCGATGGTTTGCAAAAATCGTATCTCTGCAGGGGTTTCCAGGGAAGGACCCAATAGGCCGGCGTAAACGCCGGTCTGAATGGGAATGTTTAATTGATTTCCAAGGGTTAAAGCCAGTTTGACAAGTTCCGGATGATATGCTTTGGCCATATCGGGAAAGCGGTTCCCCCAATCAGGATCGTGGGGACCGACCAGCGGATTTTGACCGGTCAGGTTAATATGATCTTGAATTATCATGATATCACCGGATGAAAACCGGGAACTCAATCCGCCTGCAGCATTGGAAACGATAAATCTCTTTATGCCCAGTTCCTGCATAACCCTTACCGAAAAAGCGACCTCTTGAGGGGAATACCCTTCATAAAGATGAAATCTGCCTTTAAATACTGCGACTTCCCTACCTTTAAGATCGCCGATCAGAAGCTGCCCAGGATGCCCTTCCACGGTTGAAACCGGAAAATGCGGAATATCCTGATATTCAAACTGGGCGTGTATTGAAACGCCGTCCGCACATTCTCCCAGTCCTGTACCGGTTAAGATAGCGATTTCGGGAATCCGAAGAAGATGCAACCGGATATGGCCGGCTGCGGCAATTGCCTTTGTCTTTAGAGAATTCATTGTAGTTCCTTGATAGATACCAGGTATGGCCATACTGGCCATACCTGGGCTTTGCTCCCTCTCCAGCGGGGGAGGGTTGGGGTGGGGGAAACGCTGTCACGCCAACCACTTGCCCTCACCCCGGCCCCTCCCGCTGGGATGGGTAGTGAACGGTTACTTACCCACTATATAACTCATGGAAGCTTTCACAGTCAAGAACTGGTGAACGAGTGTATTGACAATTTCCAACAGTTATGACATGTTACAAAGTAAGAACAAAAAATTAAGAATGCCAAGTGCATGAAGTGTTTTGAACAATATAAATTTCATGCCATATTCTAAACCTATGATGAACTGGTGTTTTCCATGAAGTTATCCGAGATCAAAAATTCGTTGGATGCAGAAGTCTTGTCTGGCCATGACCAACTGGGCATTAGTATCGCTGGAGGATGCGGAACCGACCTTATTGAGGATACATTGTCGGCTGTAGCCAAAGGCGCAGTCTTTCTAACGGGATTGACGACAGAGCAGATGTTAAGAGCAGCCACGATTGCCGGAGTTTCAGCCATTGTGATTGTTCGGGGAAAAAAACCTGATCCCAAAATGCTTGAAGCCGCGGTTACATCCGGCATCCCGATTCTACGAACGCACCATTCATTGTTTGTGGCCTGCGGACGATTATACATGGATGGCCTTAGAGGTCTGGATGGCTCATGGTGATTAACGCCATCTCTTCCCGATCACCGTCTCCTTGGTTTTACGATGCAGTCAAAATTGCATGATCATCTCTTCAGGTTGAATATCTCTCGGAATGGCTCCCAGCTCCCGCTGAATCCGGATACAGTTTTCAAGCCCTTCCAGATCGATGGCGGCATTCGGCTCCAGGTTGGGTAAATGCCGGTTCAGGGCGCTCCGAAACACCGCTGGCTCCACGCCAAACATTTTGCTTCCCAGAGGAATGCAGGCTTCCGGATCCGCTGCCATTTGCCGAACAGTCTGCCGGTAGCCGGCCATCAGGGCTGTCAGTAGGTTGCGATTGTCCTGAATCCAGGAATCGGCGGCAAAGATGCCGCCCCACTGGTAGCGCGGAAAGAAATCCCCGACTCTTGCCAGCACATTAAAAAACCCCTTGCTTTCACCCAAACTCAAGGCTGGTTCCACCATGAAGCCGACATCGATCCGGGCGCTGGTAAAACAGGCCGAATCGCCGTAGGCGCTGCCAAGTGGGACCAGCGTGGCTTCAAGGTCGGGATCAATTCCCTGGGTTTGCAGCAGACACCGGATAAAATATTCATCACAGCTTCCCCTGGACAGAATGCCGATTCTCCGGCCTCTTAGCTCTGCCAGCAAATGGATACCGGGTCTGGCTACCAGAAAATGATCCAGGCTTTGAATAAAAGTGCTGCCGATAATGCGGGCCGCAAGGCCCTGGGAAAAGGCTGTCAAAAACGGGGGAAGGCCGATCTCGCCCACATGAACCCGGTTGTCCCGTACGGCCTGAAGCAGTTCCGGTCCCCCGTGATGTACTTTGACTTCCGGGCACACCCCCAGGCATTGAAAAATACGTTTTTCCACGCCGTAAACCAGCGGAAAGCGTTCGATCCAGAATGAGGGCGCTCCCCAGAGAACGGGAGATACTTTCATTTATCAGTCCGATGTGGATTATTTTGTATCGCGAGTTTTTAATACAGAAAGTTAACGCCCATAGCTGCAATTTCATCTTTGATTTTGCGGAACATATCCAGATGTTCCTGGGTCGGAAGCGCTTTGGCCACATCGTAACACTCGTGGTATTCGCAGCCCATGGGCGCATCTGCGGCAAGGTCCTCGTAGGTTGCCAGTAGCCGGTTGGCGATTTCGTTGATTTCGGCGCGGCTCATGCCCTGATTGGCCACGGCATGGCCGGCTTCGATCCCCAGTCGCGCTTCCAGGGGGGTGGCCCGGTTGCGGTATTTGTTGCGGGTGGAGGCCATCTCCCAGAGATGCCAGCCTGAAACCGTGGAGACCATCGCATGGACCGCCGTTTCCCGGAAGAGCATCTCGGTCATGGGGCCGGCATTGGCGAATCCGTTTGAGGTGTACAGGAGTTTGCTGTTTCGGGACAAGGCCTGGCCCGCCATGGAAATCGACCAGAGCAGCTCCCGTGTGGTATTGGAACAAGTGTTCAGGTGAAAGGGAAAATGCTGGTTGAAAATAGCGCCGTGAATTAGCAGACCGATCAGGCTGTAGGCAACAGTGGTAACAGCCGTCCCTTCCGATCCGCCGCACCAGCCGCCGTAAATTGCGCCAGTCAGGTTGCCGGTAAAACATCCGTACTGGGCATAGTGCAGGGCGCGGTTAAGAAGGGTGTCGGCTGTCTTGAATTCGGTCAGGGACCCGACAAGCCGGGAATCGGTCTTTTGAACGCCCCAGTTGTCGTCGGATACCGCGATCTGGCCGCTGTCGTGTTCAGCCGTCCCAACAGCCACCATGAAGGTGCCTGGGCGCCCCAGAAGCCGAGCCGCCATTTTCTGGTTGTAAATATGCTGAATGCAGCCGCTGATCTCGGTGGGTCCTCCGGATTCGATCAAATGGCCGAAGGTCTCTTCCAGAATCGGGCCGCAGAAACCGTCCAGAAGAGGCTCTTTTAAATAGGCCATGCACATGGACTGGTGGTATTTTTCATCCACGGTGATATCCGGGCTCATGATGCAGAAAGGCGGGGTTTTGTCTTCAACCTGGCGGTGCTTCCACAGGCGGGCATCTTTTCCGCCGCCGACCCAGTACTGGTCATTGGCCATGTAAAGCGCTTCCTTGATTTCCTCATCGCTAACTTCGATGATGCGGTGCGAATCCGTGTTGTAGTAACCCACTTCCCGAAACAGGTCCCAGGCTGCCTGCCAGATACGGTCCGCCATGGCGTCGTCGCTGGGACAGGGGGTTTTGGGGTCGTATTTAATTTCGTATTTTTTGATCAGTTTTTTAAGCGTCGGCGTAAAGCGCCTAGGCAGAAAGTCGTCCTCATCCATGAATCTGCCGGTCCTGGCGCGATCCAGCATCTCCCAGAGTCGATAAGCGGTTGCCATTGGGTTTTTCCTCGATTTGCACGCATAACAAACTGCGCTGTTTCAATAATAATTCAGGCGTTGACGATTTATGGTTTCATCTTGTGGTTTCATCTTGTGGTTTCATTAAGGATGCCATGAGCTCTGGAGCGGATTTGGCATCGTAACAATAAAGATCCGCGCAGATTTTATCGGCCCACATCTGGGATGTTGGCGCGCCTCCGATGACGACCTTGTATTTGTCCCGGATTCCTTTGTCCTTTAGTATCTCGATGATTTCCTTCTGGCGCGGCATGGTGGTGGTCATCAGCGATGATGATGCGATGAAATCGGCGCCCATGGCCTCAGCTTCCTTGACAAAAGTTAGGGAATCCACGTTGTAGCCCAGATCCTTGACATCGAAGCCGTTGGTTTCCAGAATCAGTTTGACGATATTCTTGCCGATTTCATGCAGATCGCCTTTTACCACGCCGATGACAACTTTTCCCTTACACTTTTGCCCGCCGACCTTATCAAGATAAGGCCCAAGGACTTTCACGACCGCGCTCAGGGCATCACCGGCCATCATGATTTCCGGCAGAAATATATCCAGTTTGGCGAATAGCTCCCCGACGTGCGCCATGGTCCGGGTGAGCATTTCGATCATTTCGATGGGATCTGAGCCGTTTTCAAGCAGGTTTGCAGCCAAATCCTGGGCTATTTCAGCTTCACCGTCTTCTACGAGTTTGCTTAATTGTTCCAAGGACATCATTGTCTCCCCATGGATCAGTAATAATTAGGTTTTATACACGGCTTGATTTTTAAATGAATTGATGGCGGATTGTCAAGTCATTTTGATGGGTATTTCAAACAAAGGTTCCCTTGCCGGAAAGCGCTCGACGGCGCCGTCTCTGGTCAATTTTCCTTGTCAGTCCAAATGTGCTGGATTTAAATGCGGTAAGTGTTGTATATAAAGCTTGAATGTATCATTCTTAAATTTCATCGAACGCTCTTGTGCCCGCTAATCACAACTAAAATCGAAAAGATTCCCCCCTTTTCTAAAGGGGGAAGTATCATTTTCATATGTGGGGGGATCGAATTTAAGAAAGATACGCTGCTTGAACGGCAAAAGGAATGTGAAAGGGGATTAGTATGATCAGCAATGACGATATCTTCGATTCAATGACGATTAAATTGGATCCACAACTGCCTGAAATGCCGGAGTTTGCCAAGGGCATCCGGCGGGCGCCGGATCGGGGTTTCAGTCTCACAAAAGAGCAGACCAGGGTGGCTTTGAAAAATGCGCTTCGCTATGTTCCGGAAATTCATCACGAGGTTCTGGCTCCGGAATTTTTAAACGAGCTAATAACCCGTGGACGGATTTACGGCTACCGCTTCCGTCCGCCCGGAGCCATCCAAGCAAGGCCAGTGGATACCTACAATGGCCGGTGTCTGGCAGGCAAGGCGTTTCAGGTCATGATCGACAACAACCTGGATTTTGATGTGGCGCTCTACCCGTATGAACTGGTGACCTACGGGGAAACCGGGAGCGTCTGCCAGAACTGGATGCAGTACCGGCTGATCAAAAAATATCTGGAGATTCTCACTGAAGACCAGACCCTGGTCATGGCCTCCGGCCATCCGCTGGGGTTGTTCCGCTCGCAGTCTGACAATCCGAGGGTCATCATCACCAACGGCCTACTGGTGGGGGTGTATGACAATGAGAATGACTGGGAGGTGGCGGTCCAGATGGGGGTGTCCAGCTATGGTCAGATGACGGCTGGCGGATGGATGTACATCGGCCCGCAGGGCATCGTACACGGCACCTACAATACGCTGCTAAACGCCGGTCGCCTGAAATGCCATGTGTCAAAAGACGGGGATCTGAAAGGAATCCTTTTCGTCTCATCTGGCCTTGGCGGCATGAGCGGTGCACAGCCAAAAGCTGCGGAGATCGCCGGTGCGGTTTCGATCGTGGCCGAGGTTGATACCTCACGGATTCAGACCCGGATGGATCAGGGCTGGGTCCAAAAAACATCATCCGACCTGAAGGAAGTCTTTGAGTGGGCTCTTGCAGCCAGAAAAGCAAAAAAGCCGCTATCAATCGCTTTCATCGGAAATGTGGTGGATCTTCTGGAATATGCTGTGGCGGAAAATATCGCGATTGATCTGTTGTCCGACCAGACCTCCTGTCATGTGGCCCACAGCGGCGGATACTGTCCCCAGGGGCTGACATTCGCGGAGCGGACAGCTCTTCTGGCAAGCGACCGGAAAAAATTCTGTGCGCTGGTGGACAAAAGCCTTCGCCGCCATTATGAACTCATCAAGATTCTGGTGGAACGCGGCGTTTATTTCTTTGACTACGGCAATGCCTTTCTGAAGGCGGTTTACGATGCCGGGGTTACGGAAATCGCCCGGAACAAAAAGGACACCAAGGACGGGTTCATTTTCCCCTCATATTTTGAGGACATCATGGGACCCATTTTCGACTATGGATACGGCCCGTTTCGCTGGGTGTGTCTCAGCGGAAAGCCGCAGGATCTGGTCAATACGGACAGGGCGGCCATGTCCTGCATCAATCCGGACCGTCGCAGCGAGGATCGCGACAATTACAACTGGATCCGGGATGCCGGAAAAAATCAACTGGTGGTAGGAACCCAGGCCAGAATTCTCTATCAGGATGCCAGGGGCCGGGTGGATATCGCCCTTGCCTTCAACCAGATGGTCCGAAGTGGCGAAGTCGGGCCCATTATGATCGGCCGCGATCACCATGATCCGGGCGGAACGGATTCGCCTTTCCGGGAAACCGCCAATATCAGGGACGGCAGCAACGTGGCGGCGGATATGGCAACCCACTGTTTTGCCGGCAACTGCGCCCGGGGCATGTCTCTGGTGGCGCTTCATAACGGCGGCGGTACAGGCATCGGCAAGGCCATCAACGGCGGATTCGGGCTGGTTCTGGACGGTAGCCTGCGGGTGGACGAGATCATCCGATCGGCCCTATCCTGGGATGTGATGGGGGGAGTCGCCCGCCGTAACTGGGCCCGGAATCCCAATGCCATGTCGGTTGCCATGGAATACAATGCGAATAACCCGACCGGCGACCATATTACGATTCCCTATGTGCCGGACGAGGATTTGATTTGTTCGCTTGTGGACTCACAGTTTCAAGATAAAGGATGACAAGAGATGTCCAAGTCATTGATTGAGTGCGTTCCCAATTTCAGTGAAGGCCGGCGGCCGGAGGTGATCGATGCCATTGTGGGCTGTTTCCGGAACAAAAAGGGCTGTTATCTGTTCGATGACCGCGCGGACAAGGATCATAACCGCCTGGTCATCAGCCTGGTCGGGGAGCCCGATCCGATTCAGGATGCCATGATTGAGGCTGCCAAGGTGGCTATCCGCCAGATTGATATGGAAAAGCACCAGGGCGGGCATCCGCGAATCGGGGCTGTGGATGTGATTCCGTTTACGCCCATCAAAGCCATCACCATGGCCGAATGCGTGGATCTGGCCCATGCGTTCGGGAACCGCTTTCATGCGGAAACCGGTGTCCCTGTCTATTATTACGAAGCGGCGGCCCGAAATCCGGAGCGAAAAAAACTGGAAGTGATTCGAAAAGGCCAGTACGAAGTTCTGAAGACTGAGGTTGTCCTGTCGGAGAGGTGTCCGGATGTGGGTCGGCCGGCTCTTCATCCCAGCGCAGGGGCCACGGTTATTGGCGCCCGCCCTTTTCTGGTGGCCTTTAATGTCAACCTGAACACCAATGATCTCAAAGTGGCAAAGGCCATTGCCCATGCGGCCCGCGCATCCGGCGGCGGTTTCAGCCATGTCAAGGGCATTGGACTGCCGCTTGCGGATCGGGGCATGGTGCAGGTCAGCCTGAATATCGTGGATTACGAGAAGAATCCGCTTTACCGGGTTCAGGAGTTTGTGCGCATGGAGGCCCGGCGCTGGGGGGTGGAGATCGTTGAAACCGAGGTGTACGGCATGGCGCCGGCGGCGGCGTTGCTCAGCAGCACCGAGTATTACATGCAGCTCGCCGGCTTTGACAACCGCCAGGTGATAGAGCTGCGCCTGCTGGAGATGATGGGAGACAGCGATGATTCGTAAACTCATCCGGAATGCGCATATTTATTCGCCCGTGGACAATGGCGCGCCTCTGGCCGGCGCTTCCCAGGGGCGTGTGGCCTGCTTTGAGCAGGGAGCCATGTTGGTTTGTGACGGGTTGATCGAACGTATCGGAACCGAGATGGAGGTGCTTACGGATATCGATACTCTGCATGTTGATGAGGAAGTTGACTGCATGGGCGGATGCGTCATTCCGGGGTTTGTGGATCCCCATACCCACATGTGCTTTGCCGTCAGACGAGAAGCGGAATTCGGGCTTCGCTTGAAGGGTTCGTCGTATCTGGATATCTTGATGGCTGGTGGCGGCATCCTCTCGTCGGTGAATGCGGTCCGGAAAACATCCGAGGACGACCTTCTGACGGCAACGCTGGAAAGCGCATTGTCCGCCCTGCGGTTCGGGACCACCACCCTTGAAATCAAGAGCGGTTACGGACTGAATACCGAGACCGAGCTCAAAATGCTTTCGGCCATTGACCGGGTAAGCCGCATGACCCCGCTGGATGTGGTGGCCACGTTCATGGGGGCGCATGCGATTCCGGAAGAATACCGAAAAGCACCGGAGGATTATGTCGATCTGCTGATCGCCGAGATGATTCCGGCAATCCGTCGCCAGGGTATTGCCAAATATTGCGACGTGTTCTGCGAATCGGGCGTTTTTTCAGTGGATCAGAGTCGCAGGATTCTATCAGCCGCAAGCTATGCCGGACTCGGGCTTAAAATTCACGCCGATGAGGTTCACGACATGGGCGGTGCTGGTCTTGCCGCCGAGCTGCGGGCTGTTTCCGCCGAGCATCTGCTGGCCGCAAGCGATGCCAACATCGCTGGTCTGGCGACATCGGGAACCATAGCCGTTCTATTGCCCGGAACAGCCTACAGCCTGCAAAAACCCTATGCCAGGGCAAGGGACATGATCGCGGCCGGCGTTCCGGTGGCAATTGCCACGGACTGCAATCCCGGGTCCTGTTTTACGGAATCCATGCCTTTTGTTTTTGGCTTAACGGTGATGAACATGGGACTGACACCGGAAGAGGCTCTGACGGCCGCCACATTGAATGCCGCATATAGCATCGGCATGGCCGGTCGGGTCGGCAGTCTGGATCAAGGCAAGCAAGCGGATTTTCTGATTCTGGACGGCCAGTCTCCAGCCATTATGGCTTATCATGCCGGGGTGTCGCCGGTTATGGCGGTGTTTAAAAAAGGGGAGAGGATCAATACAGGAAGGAATACCCGATGAAACTTGCGGATATGACCGTGTCTGGATTTGTCAGGGAACTAGCGTCGGTTTCTCCGGCGCCAGGCGGTGGCAGTGTGGCCGCCCTTTGCGCCGGGCTTAGCGCAGCCCTTTGCGCGATGGTGGCCAGACTGACCCATGGCAAGGAGAAATATCGCGCTGATCGGGAGGCCATGGAAAGCCTGATTCAACATGCGGATACCCTGACCGATCGCTTCATTGCGCTGATGGAAGCGGATACCCAAGCTTATAATCAGGTGGTGGCTGCTATGCGGCTGCCCAGGGAAACAGCGGAAGAAAAGGCGGTTCGAAAAACTGCGATTGAACAGGCCAACCGAAAGGCGGCCGAGGTTCCCATGGAAACATTAAGGGATACGTTGAAACTGGCCGATATCGTGAAGGAGACGGTTGAAAAAGGAAACGTCAACTGCATTACCGATGCCGGAACAGCCGCCCAACTGGTCCGAACGGCTGCCTACAGTGCAGCCTACAACGTTCGCATCAACCTGGCAGGGATTGCTGATCCGGTTTTTGTGGAAAACTGCCGTGCGGAAGTGCGTCAGATATTATCTGGCATCAATACATCCATTGATGCGGTCGAGCAAAAGGTGGATTCAGTCCTGGGATAGGCTGAAGGATTAAGACTGGCAAGGAAAAGGCGCTGAAAAATGCAGTTTGTTGTAATTGATAAAGAAAGAATCACTATTGATGATGTGGTGGCCGTTTCCCGTGATAGGGTTCCGGTCAGCGTCTCCCCGGAAGGCTATGAGCGCGTTGAGAAAGCAGCGCGTCTCGTTGCCAGGTGGGTAAGGGAAGAGAAGGTTATCTATGGTGTCACCACGGGCTTTGGCGCCATGTGCAATGTCACGATATCTGCGGCGGACACCCGCGCCCTGCAGAAAAAAATTCTCATGAGCCACGCCGTGGGTGTCGGGGAACCCTTGCCTGAAGATGTGGTCCGAGCGATCATGGCCATTCGGCTCCACGATCTTTTCATGGGATACTCCGCCTGCACCAACCAGACGCTCAGCCATCTGGTGACGTTTCTGAACCGTGGCGTAACGCCGGTGATTCCGGCGAAAGGATCTGTGGGCGCCAGCGGCGATCTGGCTCCGACAGCGCATCTGGGCCTGGTTCTGATCGGCCTGGGAGAGGCGTATTATCGTGGAGAGCGCATGAACGGGGCTCGGGCGCAGAAGAAGGTCGGCCTTGCGCCACTGATTCTTGAGGCAGGCGAAGGGCTGGCCCTGATTAACGGCACCCAGGTGATGACAGGGATTGCGGCCCTGGTGGTTCACGATGCCGTCCGCCTGGCGAAGCTGGCGGACGTTGCCTGCGCCATGAGCCTTGAGGTGCTCATGGGAAGCAGTTCCGAGTTTGACCCCCGGATTCATCAGGTCCGGCCCCATCCCGGACAGATTGCTTCCGCCCGGAACATGCTGCGGCTGACCCATAACAGCCAGATCATTCTTTCCCATCAAGGCTGCGCCCGCGTGCAGGATGCTTATACGCTGAGATGCTCTCCCCAGATTCACGGGGCCAGCAAAGACGCTGTGATTCATGCCGGAAAAGTCGTTGACATCGAAATCAATTCTACTACCACCAACCCCCTGATTTTTACGGACACCGAAGAGATTCGTCTGGGCGGAAACTTCCACGGTCAGCCCATTGCCATGGCGGCCGACTACCTGTCCATGGGGATTGCCGAGCTGGGAAATGTCTCTGAAAGGCGGATTGAGCGGCTGGTCAATCCGCAGCTCAGCGGGCTGCCGGCTTTTCTGGTAAAGAACGGCGGGCTGAACTCCGGATTCATGATCGCCCAGTACATGGCCGCGGCCCTGGTTTCAGAAAACAAAGTCCTGGCGCATCCGGCCTGCGTGGATTCAATCCCCACATCCGCCAACAAGGAGGATCATGTCTCCATGGGCACAATCGCCATCCGCCAGTGCCGTGAGATACTGGATAATGTGGAGCATGTCCTGGCTGTGGAAATGCTGTGCGCGGCCCAGGCGTATGATCTGTTGGCTGAAAACCAGCGTCTTGAGGCGGGCGATGGGACCCGCGCGGCGTACAAGATGATCCGCGAAAAAATTCAGTTTCTGGATGAGGACCGGGTGCTGGCGATTGATATTGCCGCAATGGTGGCGCTGATCCGCTCCGGAACCTTGCTTTCGGCAATCGAAAACGCCGTCGGAGTTCTGAATTTGACATCCCCCTGTCCCATAAAGGAAACGGCATGAACGTGGTGTATATTGAAATCGACCGTTGCATTGCATGTCTAAGCTGTGAGCGGGTCTGTTTTTTTCAGCAGGCGGATGTCCACCAGGGTCATGCCGCTAACATCTTCGTCCATGTGGACCTGGACCAGAGGCGCATTTTTACGGTGACATGCCGGCAGTGTGAAGTGGCCAAGTGCATGAAGGTGTGCCCCTCCGGAGCCCTCAGCCGGGATGCAAAGACCCATGCCGTGGTGGTGGACAAAGGCCGGTGTATGGGCTGCGGTATGTGCGTGGCGGCCTGTCCCTTTGGCGGCGTTCAGCTCGATGGCATGCTTCGCGTGGCGACCAAATGTGATTTGTGCGGGGGGCGCCCCCGGTGCGTGGATGTCTGCATGGCCAAGGCCCTTCATTTCGGCGGCAGTAATGAACTGGCGGAGCTGAAGCGGAAACGGACGGATTCAAGATTTGCCATCCGGGCGGTTCCATGGGGCAAGGACGGTTCAGATGAAAGTTAAAACAGCTTGTGAAAACGGCCTCGTAAGAACTCTGTGCCGAATGTGCGACACCCGCTGCAGCATTGATGTTCACATCCGGGACGGGGTAATGACGGACATCACGCCGGCGGAAGGAAATCCCGTGAACCAGGGCCGGATGTGCCCCCGCTGCAGTGCCGGCCTGGATGTGTTTTATCATCCCGACCGGATTCTAAAGCCGTTAAAACGGCAGGAAAACGGGGAATTTATTGAAATCACCAGGGATCAGGCCCTTGATGAAATCGCCGAAAAATTGCTGCGCATCAAGGACGGATTCGGCGCCCGTTCTGTCGGCATGTGGAAGGGAGAGGCCGTCGGTTTTTTGCAGCAGGAGGAATATGTACGCCGTTTTGCGCACGCTTTTGGCACACCAAATTATTTTTCCAATGATTCTGCGTGCTTCAACAGCCGGTATCTGGGGCATTATCTGGTTGCCGGTTTCTGGAATCCGTTTCCGGACTATTCCAGTGCAGGGCTGATCCTTCTCTTTGGCACTAATCCTCCGGTATGTCATCCGCCGTTCATGGCCGAATTTGCGGATGCCAGAGCCAGAGGGGCCAAACTGGTGGTGGTGGACCCGCGCCTGAATCCCATTGCCTGCTATGCGGATATTTTCGCGCAGCCCATCCCCGGAACCGATGGCGCCCTGGCCTGGGGTTTGATTCGCCAACTGATTTGCACACATGGCTATGATAAGACTTTTGTGGAGAGCTACTGTATCGGCATGGAAAAAATCGCCGCTTATGCTGAAGCCTTTACCCCGCAGGCCGTGGAAGAAATGACCGGCGTATATGCGGACGTAGTGATTCAAATGGCCGAACTGATATGTATAAACCGGCCGAAGGTCAGCCTTTATGTCGGCGCCGGTTTGGAGCACCATGAAAACGGGGTGAACAACATTCGCGCTCTGGCCATCCTGTCCTGTCTCTGCGGGGCGCTGGACATCGAATGCGGGTTCAGTTGGCCGGAAACCTTGGAACGGCGCGATTTAACTCTTTATAAAGAAATTCCGCTTGAAAACGAAAAGCCAATCGGCGCGGATCTCTTTCCCGTGATGTATGACATTCGCAAGGAATGTCATACCATGACGGCCATGGACTATATGCTGGGCCACGGCGAATACCCCCTGAAAGGACTTGTCATCACCGGCGCCAACCCCGCAGTGACCAATCCCAACACGCGTAAAGTTGAAGAGGCCTTTGCCTGCCTGGATATTCTGGTGGTCAACGATCTGTTCATGACCCGGACTGCCAGGCTCGCCCACTACATTCTGCCGGCAGCCTCCTATCTGGAGCGCTCGGAGGTCCATATC
>Ga0194038_1000596_pt1 | contig 15906 bp, 13 predicted proteins | sample JunL226m_MetaG_FD_148630 | JGI IMG/M metagenome (GOLD analysis project Ga0194038, IMG submission 148630) | Anoxic zone freshwater microbial communities from boreal shield lake in IISD Experimental Lakes Area, Ontario, Canada - Jun2016-L227-6m | ecosystem: Environmental > Aquatic > Freshwater >... | reverse complement strand
CACTGAGGGCAATGCGGCGTTATGTAAAAGCGAAGCGTGTGGCCGCAGCGGGCGTGCACCACAACTGCCACGCAGACCACGCGACAGCCTGGTGGTGCCTGGGCATGGCGGTACTCCGCCGTGCCCGCTGACTGAGACTACAGAGCATCGAACATGGTAAAGCGGCGATGTGCCGCTGCCACCAAGCGCGGCGACTGGCGGCGACACATGGCCGCGCTGCTGGTAACGGTGTCCAGGCCGCGCCAGCTGGCCGCTGGTGGCGATGCGCCAGCGAGCCGAGAAATGGTGGTGCCTGGCGAGAGCGGTAATCCGCTGTCGCCACTGGCTGAAACCACAACCCTCCAGCAGAGGTCAAGCGGTGGTGCCTGGTACGCTGACCCACAGCGCGACAGCGCCATTCCATGGGCAGCGTGCCGGGCACGACCGCGCTGGTGGATGCCACCACGCGACAGCCTCGTGGTGCTCGTGCAGGGCGGTATTTCCGCCTTGCACGCTGGCCTGATGTAACGCAAAAGGAGAATCCGACAATAATTCACGGTGTGCATTAACCCACCGTCGGCACCCCACTCGCTTCATTCACTACTAAGCCTGATTGCCGTAATATCTCCGCAGCCTGAGCGATGTGTTCAGCATTGGTATCCGCTCCGTTGAGCATTGCACGAACTTCTTCCAGCAAGCGCGAATCAAGCGCTTCTAGCGCGTAGGAGTACACGGATGCGCCGTGTTGATCAATGTAGTCGCTGTAGTGCGGAAGCGCCGCCTTAATCAATTTATTAATGGCTTCGTGATCGGTATAGTCAGTCTTACCGAGTCCGCCTTTTAGCACTAGCCATCGCATTACTCCATGCATAGTCACTGCTCGCATAGCCGAAAAAATGGCCCACACCATCGGCGTCACGAATGGCTGGGCCTTCGATGCACCGCTCAGGTCCATACTCTGCGGATTGAAGCCCGCGCCGATCGTCTCAAAGAATCTGCGATATTTTGGATCGCGCTCAGCCGCTTCAGCAGCGGCATCAAATTTGATGAGGGACATCGACGCCGCTATAGCTCGGCCAGGAGCGAGTGCTGACACGGAGGTCCAGAGCTGATCTACGGCTTCTAGGCGCCGCTTGTCCAACGCTGCCTGCCTGCTGGCCAAGGCAGATAAGGCGCCACCGCGTAGCGCCGCGATTTCGGATTCTCTATTACGTAGCTCGGCTTTCAGACGCTCTTCGCTGTCCCGCAACTGCGCTTTGAGCGTTTCAAGTCTTCCATTGAACTCATGCTCGACGGACTTTGTTAAGCGTGTGAAGATCAGGTTGCGGCCAAACCAGACGGCCGCACCCAAGAGCGCTGAGGTTGAAAGTGCAGGAATCCATTCCATAAGGTATTACTTTCTAATGCCAGGAAGCTGCGCAGTACGAGCTGTTGGCAAATTCAAATTCTTTATGTTTCTCCATTGACAGGCTTCTCACTTGGCGGGACCCCTATAGTCCCGGTCGAACTCAAAAGCAAGCCATACCGTCTTCTCAAACACACCCTATGCAGTATCTACACGGACGTGTGGGGCACTTTTTTCGCCGATTTTCAAAAAAATTTCAGAATTTTCACCAAAAAAATTTCACCTGAAAACGCAACAAAGGCACGCCGTGCGCTTCATGCAGCCGGTCCACCTGGCGCATCCTGATACAGATACTTCTGAAACCCCGCAAACATCGTCCGAATCTGTGCCGTCCCACCCAAGTCCGTCACCGCGTCTGAGATCGCGTTGTTGTACTTGAGCCGTAGCAGCGGGGTCAGCTTGTCAGCGTCCAGCTCTTCCACACCTTGTGTCACATACTGGCTCAGCACAAAGTCAATAAACGCCTGCTGGCGGTCGTTGAACTGCTGGTGCGCCTCGGCGCGGGCCTGGTCGGCACGCTGGGCGCGGGTTTCGGGTGCAGCGGCAAACGCCACGTAGGCCAGCACGTCGAATAGGTCGCTGTTTTCGGCTTCGATGGCTTTCTGCATCTCTGCCAATGGCTCCTTGCTGAAACCTTTGTCTGCCAAGCCCGCCAGGAGGGCCTTGCGCGTGTCGGGAGAACTCCACAGGGTACGCAGTTCTTCTTCATCTTTGAAGAACTCTGGCAACACGCCATACAGGCTCTCTAGGAATTGAGCCGCCGACATCGGTGTGCCATCGGCACTCCAGAAGGTCGTGGCGGTCATGCTCTGGAGCTGGCGCACCTTGCCGTCGGCCAATTTCACTTCCACTTTGACGGTTTTCTCAGGCGGCTGCGGCAGGTAGTCGGGTTGCGGCTCGCGCACTTCGTTGGTTTTGGTGGTGCCTTCTTTGGCAGGCTCCAGCTCTGCGGGCTCCCCATCCCATTCCGGATCATTGAAATGGTGGTGCGCCCGAACAAAGTCATAAATCGTGAAGTAGTCCTTGCCGTCAAACAGGCGTGTGCCACGGCCAATGATCTGCTTGAACTCGATCATCGAACCCACGGGGCGCATCAGCACGATGTTGCGCACGTTGCGGGCATCCACGCCTGTGGACAGCTTTTGCGACGTGGTCAGGATGGTGGGGATGGTCTTTTCGTTGTCCTGGAAGGCACGCAGGGCCTCGTCACCGCGAGCGCCATCGTCGGCGGTGACGCGTACGCAGTACATCGGGTCGGTGCTGGTCTTGTTCTGGTTGATCAGGTCGCGCACCATCAGGGCATGGGCCTGGGTGGCGCAGAAGACGATGGTTTTCTCGCGCTGGTCGATCATGCCCATCAGCAGCTTGACCCGGTAGGCTTCGCGCTCTGGGATCACGATGATGCGGTTGAAGTCTGTCTCCACGTAGCGTTTTCCAGCTACCACTTCGCCCGCCACGACCGCATCATCGGGGGTGTAGGTGTAGTCATCAATGGTGCTGGCAATCTGCTTGACCTTGAACGGGGTCAGAAAGCCATCGTTGATGCCTTCCTTGAGGGAGTACACATACACCGGCTCCCCAAAATAGGCGTAGGTGTTGGCGTTGAGGGTGCGCTTTGGCGTGGCCGTGAGGCCCAGTTGCACGGCTGGGGCAAAGTAGTCCAGGATGGCCCGCCAGTTGCCCTCGTCATTGGCCCCGCCCCGGTGGCATTCGTCCACCACGATGAAGTCAAAGAAGTCAGGCGGGTACTCACCAAAGTACGGTGTGCCGCCGGGCCCACTCATGAAGGTCTGGAAGATGGTGAAAAACACGTTGCCATTCTTTGGCACACGCCCGGTGCGCCGGATTTCATCCGGAGCGATACGCACCAAAGAGCCGGGCGAGGTGTTCTCAAACGCCGAGAATGCGTTGTAGGCTTGGTCGGCCAGCCCGTTGCGGTCGGCCAGAAACAGCACACGTGGGCGGCGCGTCGGTTCCGTGCCTGCTTGCCAGTCTTTCAGGTTCCAGCGACTTTGAAACAGCTTCCAGGCCAACTGGAAGGCAATGAAGGTCTTGCCGGTGCCAGTCGCCAGTGTGAGCAGAATGCGGTCGCGCCCGGCAGCGATGGCCTCCAACACGCGAGTGATGGCAATGTCCTGGTAATAGCGCCCCTGCCAGGTGCCGCCCTGGTCTTCAAACGGGATGGCGGCAAAACGGTCGCGCCAGACGGCACTGGCCGCATCGGCCTCGGCAAAGGTCTGCGCCCACAGCTCGTCCGGGCTGGGGTAGTGCGCCAGGTCACCCTCATGGCCGGTCGCCATGTCGATGCCGTAAATCTTCTGGCCGTTGGTGGCGTAGGCAAAGCGCACGGCCAGCTTGGTGGCGTAGCTCTTGGCTTGGCCCACTCCCTCGGTGTAGGGCTTGTCCCAGGCTTTAGCCTCAATGGTCGCCAGCTTGGTGTTGCGGTGGACCAGCACATAGTCGGCAATCTCGGCCTTGGCCCGCTTGCCACCACCCAGCAGCCGCCCCGGTGTGATCTCGCACTGCTTCTCCCGCAGGATGCGCGAGCCTTCGACCACGCCCCAGCCTGCAGCCCTCAATGCAGGGTCAATGTGGTCGGCACGGGTTTCGGCTTCGTTCATGACTTTGCCTTAGACTTATCGGGATCGTCTTCAAGTATTCGACGGAAGTCGGCGGCGACATACTTCAGATAACGAGGCTTGACGTGCTCGGTTTTCGCTTTTGTGTTTTTGCCGTTAAACCAAATTGACCGCTTTCCGGCGTTCGTTCCGTTCTTGTTTTGATGGGCCTCATCAATGAATTCTTGAGAAGACATGATCCACGTCGTATCCATCCGATCAGAATAAAACACGAACCAATAATTCTTTCGCGGCTCGTGAGTCATGGCCGCGAACAACGCAGCATCGCCAAAAATAACACTCTTTGACCTGGCTTTGATCTGCACTTCCACAAAGCGTCCGTCAGGTCGTTTGATCACCGCGTCAATTGCATCGTCATCGACTAACGGTAGGTAAACGTCCAGCCCCTCCTTGAGCATCAGGCCGACAACATAGAACTCGATTCGTTTGCCGAATGCAGCGGAGTGTCTGAAAGGGATGCTCATTCGTTGCCTCTTAAAGTTCGCCGTTGAAGGCGCGGTGCAGCAGGGACTTTTTCAGCTCGTCGAGGGCGATGAGCTTTTGTTGGTAAAGGGATTCGAGCGCTTGGCACTCTGATTCCAGGGAGCGAATGGAGTCTGCAATTTCAGCCTGTTTCATCAATGATTTCGGGAAAGAAATCTCCAATGGCGCAATGTCGTAATTGTTGATTTGCGGGATGGATGAACCGGTTCCCAACTTTCGCATGTTTACAGTAAGAAAGTAGAAGTACAGAAATTCTGGCGTGATGTTTTCAGACGGGATCACAGACATGATGTTCAAGTCGGCACACATATCCACCAACGCGAGCCGCTTCTTATTTGTCAGAATAGCGCCGCCCCTCTTTGGAAAAATAACTGCCCCTTTGGGAATAAGCCATCCTGGCTTAACGTCAGGTCGATCAAGGAAGCGAATCGAAGTAGTAATGCCGTCCTGGTTGTCCGGTAACGTCATCTCCGCAACTTTGACGTAAGGTATATCGCCTGACGGCTTTTCAATGCTGACGGGAACCGTTGTTCCGCTTTTCAACGTGCAAGAGTCACCAATGGTTGTGTCTACCCAATCGACACCACGCTGCTTAAAAACAGATTCCAAGTGACTGTCAAAGATGGCCCGCGCATTCTGCAGGTTCTTTTCGGCATTTGCCTTGGCGCTGGCGATGCCGTCAAAGGCTTCATCGAGGAGGGTGACGATGCGTTGCTGTTCGGGGAGTGGGGGAACGGGTATTACAAATTGCCTCAGATCATCAAACTTCAGGTTGTTGATATTTGCGCCGTCAGACAATGCAGCGATGAAATCCTTGTACGCAGGTGAAGTCATCAAGTGAAAAAGAAACTTCGAGTTCAACTCATTCTTGGGAGTGAGCATTCCCATGAAGCCGCCAAACGCATATCCATAGTCGTCATCGATGTGCGCAACTTTGCCAAGATGGCGTTTGCTGCCGCTTGCGGTGCAAATGATCAGTGAACCGATCTTTACCTTTTTGCTATCCGGGACGATGACTTTCTCGTTGATGTACTTCAACTCGCCAAGATCAAGAAGATTTGTAGCCAGGTCAATGTTTGTTGCACGCAGGACGATGTTTTCTGATACGTCAACTTCATCGGTTTTTGTATAGGTAAGGCCACGCTGCCAATCGCATGCATCACCTAGCGGCTTCGTCAACCACCCCGCCTTCATGCCCTCGCCTCCAATGACATCAATTTCTGCGTCCGCACTAAAGAATTTAAGACAAATAGCCCTCTAGCCCCCGCAGAAATTGCGCTAGCAGCTATGAATTCAATAGCAATCAAAGCAACTCCCGAATCGACGCCAGAACCTCGGCGGCTTCCGCATCCAGCGCGGCGATCTCGTCCATGATGTCTTGCGGGCTGCGGTGGGCCACCACTTCGCCGCCATTGGGATTCTTGGTCGATAAGTCAAAGGTGCTGGCGTTAACCGCCGCTACGTCCACCGACCAGCTCTGCGCGGTGTCGGCAAAGGTCTTTTGCGCTGCTATGAACGGCACCAGGTCGGCGTCATTGAGTGGGTTTGTCTTGCCCATGTTGCGGCCCACGTCCAGCTGGTAGAACCAGACCTTGCGGGTGGGCGCGCCTTTCTCAAAGAACAGCACCACGGTTTTGACGCCCGCGCCCTGAAAGGTGCCGCCGGGGCAGTCCAGCACGGTGTGCAGGTTGCAGCTCTCCAGCAGCAGCTTGCGTAAGGAAACGCTGGCATTGTCGGTATTGCTCAGAAATGTGTTCTTGATGACGATGGCTGCGCGGCCACCGGCCTTGAGTGATTTGACGAAGTGCTGCAGGAACAGAAACGCCGTTTCGCCAGTCTTGAGCGGAAAGTTCTGCTGCACCTCTTTGCGCTCTTTGCCGCCAAAGGGCGGGTTTGCCAGGATCACGTCAAAGCGGTCTTTGTCCTGGATGTCGGCAATGTTCTCAGCCAGGGTGTTGGCGTGGATGATGTTGGGGGCCTCAATGCCGTGCAGGATCATGTTCATGATCGCAATGACGTAGGCCAGGCTCTTTTTCTCTTTGCCGTAGAAGGTGCGGGTTTGCAGCGTCTTTTGGTCGGTGGTGGTCAGGTTGGGCTGGCGTTGCAGGTAGTCAAACGCTTCGCACAGGAAGCCTGCCGAGCCGCAAGCGCCATCATAAATGCGCTCGCCAATCTTGGGGGCCACCACCTGGATCATGGCACGGATCAGCGGGCGGGGCGTGTAGTACTCGCCGCCGTTGCGCCCGGCATTGCCCATGTTTTTAATCTTGGCTTCGTACAGGTGCGAGAGTTCGTGTTTTTCGGTCTGCGAGCGAAAGCGCAACTCGTCCACCAGTTCAATCACGTCGCGCAGGTTGTAGCCGCTTTGAATGCGGTTTTTGATCTCACCAAACACCTCGCCGATTTTGTATTCGATGGTCTGCGGCCCGCTGGCGCGTTGCTTGAAGCCGTGCAGGTAGGTAAACAGCTTGTTGTTGACGAAGTCGCGCAGGTCGTCACCGGTCATGGCGGTGTTGTGGTCGAGCTTGCCGTCCGCACCCTTGGGTGCGGCCCAGCTCTCCCAGCGGTAGGGCTTGTCGATGATGTAGCTGTAGGTTTTTCCGTCCAGCTCGGCTTCCAGCGCCTTGTCGGCTTCCAGCGCGTCCAGGTATTTCAGGAACAGCAGCCAGGAGGATTGCTCGGTGTAGTCCAGCTCGCTGGTGCAGCCTGCGTCTTTGTGCAGGATGTCGTCGATGTTTTTGAAGGTTTGTTCAAACAAGTTGCGTCCCTAGTGAATCTGTCGATTTTTGTTGCATTCTAAGGGAACCTGACAGTGGGGAAATGCAGTGTCCGTAGAGGGTAATGCTATTAAAATAAGAGCATGGAAACCCTCACTTCTTCTGGGCGGCTAACAGCCAAGCAAAGACGATTTATCGACGAATACATGGTCGATTTGAATGGGGCTGCCGCTGCACTGCGTTGTGGCTATTCCCCAAAGACCAGCCGGGCCATTGCCTGTGAGTTATTGACAAAACCTGACATACAAGCCGAATTGCAGGCCCGTCAATCTGTTGACGCAGCCAGACTATCAATCACCCGAGAAGTCGTCTTAAATGGCCTTCAGGAGGCCGTAGAACAGGCTCGTGAGCAGGGTAATCCGGCTGCCATGATCAGAGGGTGGTCCGAGGTCGCAAAAATGCTCGGCCTCTACGCTCCCGAGACTAAACGTGTCGAGGTGAGCACGGCGGCGCAGGGCACCATGGCGCGGCTGGAGCTGATGACCGACGCTGAGCTGGTCGCCTTAATCGAACGGGGTGGTGCGCAAGGGATTAATGACCATCACAGGATGGCCTAAAAGGCCGCTTAGAGCCGTCGCAACAACTATTGGGTCCGATACCATACTTAAGCACTGACTGGCCCTGCGCTGGCCCGCCTTACGGTAGTCGAACGTAAAAGGGGACGTTTTTCCAATAGAGAATCTATTGGTAATTTGTCCCTTTTTGACGCCCCTTTGCACGTCCTTCTTGGCGGCCGCCGCGGTGGGCCAAAGCTGAGGGAAGTTGCTCGCTAGCCAGTCGGGCGCGAGCGGCATCACTACATCTGTGCCCCGCCATGCCTGCTCAAGACGGCTGCCGTAGATCAGTTCGTCCCAGGTCATCAAGACGTCGACGTCGATGTTCAGCGGAATGTTTGACAGCAGTACAACCAGCTTTTGCTCTTTGCAGTGAATGAGCCGAAGGCGGTCTACTGCCTGTAGCGCTTCCGACTCGCGCCTTTGTTCCACAAATGCCTGGACACGATGGTCGGGATGCACATCAACATCAACGCCCTCGTAGCCCACGGCCAGGCGATATCCGCGAGGCTCAGTCGACCACTTCCCCGGCAGATGAAGCGGTTCATGATGGTCATAGTAGAAGGCCTTCGCCATGTCTTCAAATGCTGTGACGGGAGGTTCATTTCTACCAATCACCAGTATCGCGTCAAAGTCCTTCCACTCATCAACACCCCTCAAGGCGCTGTAGTGCGCGAGAGCGCAGTGGGGTGCAACCCGCACCAGCGATGGAGTGTCAGTGTTGACATTGCCAGTGATGGCTGCAGGGCCAACGACGAGTAGCCTACGACCGTTGCGGCTGAGCTCATCGATGAGTTGCTGTAGTTCAGCCAAGCGTTCCGTAGCTTCTGCAACGCCGTGGGCCGTAGTACGTGTTGAAGGGTCTAAGGATCGCGTCGAACACTTCGACGATCGGCACTGGACTACGTACGCTTTGCGCTTGGCCTGAAACTCCACGAACTCTTGCTCAGGGAAGATGTGCTCGGTGATCGGCCTGGATGCTGTCGCGTCCAGAAGAAAGATGTCTGGTGGCATACGCAGCTTGGATCGGTGCGTGAACCTGGTTAGTTCACGGCGGTGGTGTACGGTGATCATCCCTGACGTGGGGTCGAAGTCCAATGACTGAATGGTCTGCTTGTGTGCAAACGCCCGACCCAGATGTTCAAGCATTACGGCCACTGGCTCAAAATTTGGGGTGGAACTCACCAGCTGCGCGACTTGTTGGTCAGACTGATTGGGCTGTGGTCTCGGGGCGACGCTGCGAAGTGCGTCAATGGTGGCGACCAACCCACCACCACGTTTTCTTGCAGCAGCAATGGTAGGGTACAGGTTTGATCCACACAGTAGAGAAGTTTCGATAGCAGCGCATAGGGTCTTTGCAGTTTCGGGCAACGCGGGGTGCCTCAGCAACGTGATGGGCAAAGTCACTCTTTGCAGCATGACTGAAACGAACGCCTCGTCGATCACGACGAGGCCCGGTAATTCCTTGTCAAGCATGCCACGGTCAAGTGGCAGGTAGGCGTGCGTGTATATGTAGACTTCGCTAAATTGGAACTGGTGGATGTAGGGGCAAATATCGAAATGGTTGCACATACCCTCGTTCGATCGGCATAGCCGTGAGTAAACTGACTGTCCAGCGCTGGTAATGAGTGCTGCTGCGACGTGGCGTCTACACAGGGGTTTGCCGCCTTTATCTAGTTGGTGACGTCCGGCGATGATCTGCACGCGCATTCTGGGGTCATGCCAGTGGATTGCGTTCTTCCACTCTTGGGCGAGCTTGAGCGTGGGAACATAAACTTCGACCCGCCGCCAAAGCCGCGCCGTGGCAATCGTTTTTGCGAACTGAGTGGTCTTGCCGACACCTGCAGGAGCGCAGAACACTGTGACCCGGCTTACCATTTGTACTCATCCAAGAAGTTGCTCATGGCCTGCTGAATGTCGACAGGCTCAGTCTTGGCTTGTTGATAGTGGGGTGCAAGCCCTTCGATGCGGCGCGACTTGCGGCGCTCCGAGGCTGCACTTCCAAACTTTTCAATGGCGCTGCGGATGATGGGTTCGATGTGCTCACGACTGGCCCGCTGTTCAATGTCGGCGTCACTGTGATGTGAAGCGTCTGCTGACAGGATGCGGTCACGCAAAATCGAAAACAGAAGCTCGGGGTCAGTGCCCTCGGTTCCATGGGATCCAACGTAGCTTGCAGCGGCATCACGGGTGGGAACATGAAATCCACGGCCTCCCGGGTGATCGCCGATCTGGCTAAGAAAAAATTCGAAACCTGCACCTGAAGAGCCAGTTGATGGCTTCGCACCTGATGCTTTGGCAGAGAGGGTCCTGATGGGTGTTTGGGGTAATACCAAGCTGACGCTGTCGTGCTGCTTCTGCACAAGACCAGACCGGATTGGGAACGGGTCGGACATGCCTTCAAAGATCGGAGCTGCTGTGTAATGCGCTTGCACGTGCTGGAAGAGTGTAGGATCGACTATTGTTGCACCCACCTTTGTGTTGACGTAATGTGCCCAACGCTTTAGTTCCTTGTCAGGGACAGGCTGGTTCAGCCAGAACCACAGGTGCATTGATACCTTTGTCTTGTCAAATACGCCTGCGCTGGAGGATAGTTGCCAGTGGTACGAAGCTTCGTGAAATTCCGATGGAAGTGCATGAACCACATGGTCAATTACCTCGTGAACCGTTGCCTGCGTCAGCTTCAATCGCCTAGGGAGTGCGAACTTGTCAACGTCGATTTCTATGTAATGGCGACCAAGCTCTGGTGTCTTGAAGTTGCCTTTGAACTTTGCGCCTTCCCCGCTTCCCTTACGGGCGACAAGCTTACTGACAATTTGAGAGGAAACCGGAGCACCTCTAATTACGAACCCACGTTGCTGCGTTTCGAGAAATGTGACTACAGTTGACAGTTGGTGAATGTCATGGATCTTGATTGGCTCGTAAGCAGTAAACAAGCTGCCCGCGTCATATGGCTTGACTTGAATCGGTGACCGGCGTGATGTCTTGATGAACTGCTTGGCTGCTAGCTTGTGTGGCTCAGTCCACAAAATGGTGATGGAGTCTTCTACCGTAGCTTTCGTGTCTATTTGCGTTTCTAGGCGGGCCAGGGCAGCAATTTCAGCTTCGCGCATCTTTTCAGCGTGCTTGTACACCCCAAGGACATCTGCTGGGTAAGGCAGAGTTGTACCTGGGTCGCAGTAGTGAATGACTTTGACACCATTTTTCCAACTCATAGCGACTGGGGTGAACCCCTGGTTGAGCAACTCATCGCTCTTGATTTTGACTGCTGCTGTTGGATAGCGGCATGTCATGTCCTTTGGGTCATAGGAAAAGGTTACGCCGGTGAGAATTTCGAGGTCAGTCATGATCTAACCCTCCCGCCTTGGACGAGAGCGCAACGCGCTCCTGGATCCATGCGTCGATGCTGGACTCTAGCCAGCCGACGGCGCGGGGGCCGAGGGAGATAGATTTGGGAAACTCGCCAACTGCCATCTTCTGGTAGATACCAGAACGCGAGATTCCGGTCCGGGTTTGCACCTGAGTGCGCCTCAGAATAACTTGTGGGCTGTGGACTGCTGCGGCCATGTATCGCTCCTGTTGAAGCGCCTTGGACGGGTGTCTAAGGCATGGCGCTAGTGTGGGCAAACCGGGCTAAATGAACTTACCTTGAATCCGGCTAAAAAATCGTCGGGTCGCCCCAGAAGTTCAATCTGAACTTGGGATATCGGGATCTTTGAGTAAGCCCAAACCAGCTGTAATCAACGGACCCATGTCACAGTTAGCAATGCCTGCAGCTTTCAACGTGACACGCAATACGCGGGCATAGGCGGCACCTCCACGCGACGTGGTTGCATTTTGCGTAAGCTGTTTTTCGCTGGTGGACGTAGGCTTCAAATTAAGGATGTCCCGAAACACCACGGCTACGCGATACGCCAGTACATTGCGTTCCGCATCCGTAACCCTATTGGGGCGAGCTGCAAGGTCGGACATCGCTTGTTGAATAGGGCGACGCAGTTCTTCAATACTCTGGCGTATCACATCGAGGTCTCGCCGCACCTTGCCAAAGGGTGCATCCGTAGCATGCCCGATGGCTGCTATCGCATCAACAGGCAAAGTGGACAGCTGTTCATTAGCCCGGCTTAAATGCTTGTGCACAGCTACCACGCTGGCACGGGCTTCGGCGAGTTTGGGTTTACTACGCCTGCCTTTAGGGTCAACCACCGGCTTCGAGGCTTTGTAGTCATCGGCAGCGCCCATTAATACCTCTACGGCAAAAGGTATTACGCACGGGTCAACTTTCGGCAGACCGGCGAGCAGCGTCGCTATTTCCTCGGCAATGTTTGCACGTTTGGTCCCTCGCACAGTCGTGTTCCTGTTGGTCTTCATAGTCACTTCACTATCGCATTTTCATTTGCCACTAGCTCTGCCAGTCGTTGTCCCACAGCGTCATACGCCTTAGCCTGCTCCGCTTCACGGCGGTCCTGGATATAGACCGCGCTCATGCCCTGCTTGATATGGTTCTCACATTCGTTAATGACGTCACTGGAGATCCCAAGCTGGCTCATCATTGTGGATGTGGTGCGACGCAGGTCATGGGCCGTCCAGCGTCCACCAGGGAGCGCCAGTGCGTCGTATGCCTTGCTGCGATTTTTCAGACGCTTCTCCGGGCTTGTCTGCCGGTCCGCCAGCTGTTTGCTGAAAGATTTGATGCAGACCGGCTTCGGCAATTTGCTGGCTGGGAAGACCCACGGCGTGGGTTGGGCGGTAGTTGTATCCAGCTGGCGCATCGTCAACAACGCGGTGAATTTTTCGACGGCAAAGTCACTCAGATGGATGGTGTGATCGCGTTGGTTTTTGGTTGTCGGTAGATACCAGGTGCGAGCTGCCAGGTTGACAAATCCCAGCTTGGGACCTTCGGAAGGGCGCTTTACAAAGGTCGTGTCAATCCAGGTCTGAAACTCATCCTGCCGGTGTTGTGCATCACTCCATGCGGCACCCATGAGTTCACCGATGCGGCAGCCCGTTGCAAGAATGATCCAGATGCCGAGCTCGGTGCGCTTGTCCAAGCGGGCGGCTGGCAGCTGCTTCACCATGGCTGTCAGTTCGTCGTTGGACAGAAACCGGCCCCGCTTCACATCCCGTCCGCCAACCTTTCGTTTTTTGATGAGTTCGATGGGGCTGTGCTCAATGACTTCGTGCTCGACGGCAAAGCGGAACATCTGCTTCAAATCCGCCAGCAGCATGTTGGCTGTGCGCAGCTTGCCTTCAGCCTTCACACCGTCCAGGATCGCTAACAGGTCCGACTTGCGGACATCCGTGATTGCGACTTCGCCTATGGCGGGGAAGACCCTGCGTTCAAACTGATCGCGCACATACTGGCCCCCATCCCTGCGCCCGACACGTTTACCATCGCCACCGATGTGCGGTTTCAACTCAGCGGATACCCAGCGTTCAAATACTTGTCGGACCGTAAGCCGGCGCTGCTGTTCCAGTTCGTCTGCGACGTGCTTGGCCTTCTTGGCAGCCAGTTTGGCCTTCTTGTCTCGAACCACATCCGTGTGTTGCAGGGCCAGTGCACGACCCGCTGCTGCCGCTTTGCGGGCATCGGCCAGGCTGGCCTCGGGATAGGCCAGGTTGGGCATCAACGCGGCCCAGGTACGGTTACCGGTGAGGGGGTTAACCTGTCGCAAGGCCCAGTAAGCGCCGCCCGATCTCAGCCGGAGATACAGTCCCCCGCCATCATGGATACTTGTGCCAGTGGGTTGTTTGAGCCAGGCGCGAATCTTTAAGTCGTTGAGGAGCTCTTTTGCCATGCTAGTGTCTGGGATACCATCTGGGATACCATTTTTGAGTGGATCTTGGTGGATCATACCGGAACTTGTTGGACAAAGCAAAAAACAGAGTGGTGTGTAACCCGTTGTTCTATATGATGTTTTCTGAGTTAAAAGAGAAATATTGAACTATTCAGGACGACCACTGTGTTGTCTACGAACCAAGGGGTAGTGGGTTCAATTCCTGCCAGCCGCACCAAATGAATCAAGGACTTATGCTCGAAAGGGTGTAAGTCCTTTCTTCTTGTGCGCCCAGCATGGGCGCACTCCTGGAGGTGCAAGTCCTCCCGCGAGCTGGTCACAGTGAGCGAAGTGAAACGCAACTGCATGAGGGCGACCGAGTGTGGGAAGGAAGCGTGGAGCATAAATCGCGAGCCGATGTACAAAAATCGCATAGAAGGCGCTGCCGAGCAGGGCGAGCGGGCAAGAAACCGCGAAGTTCTTGTGACCAAAGCTAAGTGGCGTAGATGCGGCGGTTGTGCGATGAAGGAGTGCGTTCTTACCTGTGGGAGATCTTGCCTCATGCCTGAAAGGGCGACGGCGCACAAGCCGGAGCAAGAAGTCAGCAGAGGTCGTAGTAGTGCTGCCGCGAGCCGCCGAGGCACAAGCCAAAGCACGAAGGACCGAACGGGAGTAAGTGACCAAGGACGGTTGGGATGTTAAAGGCCATGCGTCAGATGCCGGAGTCATCCGGGCGGGCGGGCGTAGCGCGCGGTGAAGCCGAGCGTGATCCCGTTAGCGACGAAGCCTGCAACCCGCCCACTGAACACCAGGGAACAGGGTTGGCAAAGTCAAAGGCGGGCACTGGTGGCCTGCTGGAGGTGGCGCTGACAAAAGAGAATCTGCAGACAGCGTGGAAGCGGGTCAAGGCCAATAAGGGTGCAGCAGGTGTGGACGGGCTCGACATCGGGCAGACGTCCCAAATGCTTCGCACGAATTGGGCACGGATTCGCCAAAGCTTACTTGCAGGCACGTACCAGCCTAGTCCGGTGCGACGGGTGATGATTCCAAAATCCGATGGGAGCCAGCGTGAGCTGGGCATCCCGACGGTGCTGGACCGGCTGATTCAGCAGGCACTGCTGCAAGTGCTGCAACCCCGTATTGATCCTACCTTCAGCAAACACAGCCACGGGTTTCGTCCCGGACGACGTGCGCACGATGCAGTGAAGGCTGCGCGGGTCTACGTGCAGTCGGGCAAGCGTGTGGTTGTGGACGTGGACCTGTCGAAGTTCTTTGACCGGGTGAACCACGACATTCTGATCAGCCGCCTGAGAAAGCGCATCGATGATGCGCCGGTCATCCGGCTGATTCGCGTGTACCTGAATACCGGGATCATGGATGGTGGGTTGGTGATCCAGCGCCAACAGGGCACGCCGCAAGGCGGGCCGCTGTCGCCGCTGCTGGCCAATGTGCTGCTGGACGAAGTGGACAAAACGCTGGAGGCGCGAGGCTATAGCTTCGCGCGTTATGCCGATGACTGCAACGTCTACGTGGGCAGCAAGAAAGCTGGGTACCGGGTGATGGCGCTGCTCAGGAAGCTATACTACGGACTCAAGCTTCAAATCAATGAAGCGAAGAGCGCGGTAGCAAGTGTCTTTGGGCGCAAATTCCTGGGGTACGCGCTGTGGGTGGCTGCGGGCAGGGAAGTCAAATGTAAAGTGGCCGACAAGGCGCTGGGCAACTTCAAAGCTCGCATTCGGCAACTCACGCGCCGCTCGGGTGGGCGCAGCATGCAGCAAGTGGTCGATGCACTCAGGCCCTACTTACTGGGCTGGAAGTCCTACTTCGCACTGGCGCAAACGCCAGGAATCTGGCGACAGCTGGATGAATGGTTGCGCCATCGCTTGCGGGCAATTCAGCTCAAACATTGGAAGAGGTCTGCGGCGATACGCCGCAACCTTGTGGCACTGGGGGCATCTGCCGCTGTAGCGCAGAAAGTGGCAGGCAACAGCCGCTGCTGGTGGCGAAACAGCGCCAAGCTGCTCAATAGTGTGCTGGACATTGCGCACTTCGATCAGTTGGGATTGCCCCGACTCTCATGACCTCAAACTCTCGAACCGCCCGGTGCGGAACCGCATGCCGGGTGGTGTGGCAGGGGCGCAGTCGAATATGACTGCCCCCTATGCCGATTGTGGATCTTTTTTGTCTTCTGGTTGCCGTTTGGTGGCCGTTTCTCATGGTCAACTCTGTTTTGGAGTCTCGACCGGATTTCCACCAAAACTGTTTCTAAGCCTCACGCCGGTAGTGCGACTAGCG
>Ga0194038_1000595_pt1 | contig 15909 bp, 15 predicted proteins | sample JunL226m_MetaG_FD_148630 | JGI IMG/M metagenome (GOLD analysis project Ga0194038, IMG submission 148630) | Anoxic zone freshwater microbial communities from boreal shield lake in IISD Experimental Lakes Area, Ontario, Canada - Jun2016-L227-6m | ecosystem: Environmental > Aquatic > Freshwater >... | reverse complement strand
ATATACCGCTCACTGACTGCAAAACCAGTCTGTGCATAGCGTATGGCCGGCGCCAAATCGTCTGCCAAGGATAATTGCGCGTATTTTTCTGATAAATGTACCAACCCCGCTGGCATTCCGGGAATCGCGGCGGCTAATGGGCCATCAAGTGACAACCTTTCAATCACTTTACCGTCTTTATTTAAAAACATGTCCTTATGGGCAGCCAGTGGCGCTTTCTCTCGGCCATCAATTAAATTATCTACATTGTCTTTTTCTCTATGCAATAACCAATAAGCCCCACCACCCAAACCCGAAGCCCAAGGCTCAACAACTGCTAAAGCAGCACTTACCGCAATCGCCGCATCATAAACATTACCGCCTTTAGCCAGCACTTCAAATCCTGCTGCAGTCGCTAATGGATGAGCACTGGCTATAGCGACTTTATGAGACTCGGTATAACCCTGGGTACTCCAAAATAATACGATTATAGTAAGAACGATTTCACGAATTTTTAGCATGGTTAACCCGATTAAATACCAATGTAGTGGATGGAATGACGATAAATACTGATCATAAGGCACAGCGTTACGCACTGATAAGCAATGCTAACAGACTATGGGCATAAAATACTGACAGAATATTACTTCAAGAAAGTTTGTAAACAAAATATATTTGTTTCAGAATCTCAGAGAGGCGTTAAGGCAAAAAGTATGGCGGGTGAGTGTACAGATAATCTGACAGGAGCAGATAATTAATTCAGGAAAAAGCCAAAAATAAGAGAGCTTTATAAAAAAAAACCTAGAACGAAGATTCCGTTCTAGGCTTATTATTGATAGTTGACGAAGTGAGGGCTAGCCTGCCCTTTTCCATAACCATAAATGGTTAAATTAATGCAGGTTTACTTATAGTTAAGTTGTGAATCATCAGAATTGACCTGCGTTGGATCTTCTGTGATTTAGGTTTAAGTTACTAGCAATAGCGGCTGAAGCAAACAGGGTTGATGAAATTATAAATTCACCTGAAATAAAGCCAACCAAGCCAGTCATAAAAACGATACCGGTTAAAAAATCTTTTTGTAAATCAGTCATGAGTGTATCCTCGTAAATAAAAATTAAATGTTTCGTTAAACTGCAGGTTAACTATACATAAGATCTCTATTGTTGACAATATCACTAAGGATATACGAATAGTTTCCTTATTGTATACAATAAATTCATGGAGCATTCAGCTATTAAGGCTACTACGATAGATGCGCATTAGAACTACGAACGCTAAAAAGTCATAGAATCCGTGAATAATAATGGGCACCAATACATTCGCTTCTCCGCCATACGTTAAAGATAGGCTCAGATAGATACCCACCAGCATGGCTAATACCGCATAAAGTGGCGTAACCGCATGAACTAATCCAAACAGAATATTGCTTGCAATTAAACCGGCTGTTGCTCCCCATGAATTTTCTATCCAAGGTTGAATAACGCCCCTAAACAATAGTTCTTCTGATACCCCTGCTATTGATGCTAATATCAATAAATCAGTCCAATGGTAACTGTGCAAGCCAGGCCCTAAGGTATTAAGCAGCAAATTCTTTATTTTAACGACCGAATCGCCTTGAATTTTTTCTAAGGCAAGAAACATTAAAAACAAGGGCATCGTCCCTATCACCCCGTAAAGAATAGCCATTTCTGAAAAATGAATATTTTCAAACGGATTTATCGAGGCAATCCAGCCTAACCCGACCGCAACCAGAATCAGGGAAGCTTCAAAGACACAGGCTGATTTAAAAAAGTCATCGAACTTAATAGGTGATTTATCCATGGTTAGAAAGAAGTCATTGTAAAATTGGGAGGGGCGTTCTTAAAAAGCAGTTAAAATAGCCATCTTTATTCAACTACCGTTTAACACCATGCAATCCTTTATTTATAAAAGCTTAAAAAAAGATTACCTGTATTTGTACCTCGTTAACCGAGATGATTTTTCAAAGGTGCCAGAAGAATTATTGAACAACTTTGGGAAATTGGAATTTGTCATGGAGCTAGCATTAACTGAAGATAAAAAATTAGCTAAGGAAGATGCTAAAAAAGTCATTGAGAGCCTCAATACCAAAGGTTTCTTTATACAATTACCACCCCAAAAAGAAATGCAATAACTTTAAGCTTTAGGTAAAGTAACCCCCGTCTGCCCCTGATACTTACCTTCTCTATCTTTATAAGACGTCTCGCAGACTTCATCGCTGCCAAAAAAGAGCATTTGGGCGACGCCTTCATTTGCATATATTTTTGCAGGCAAAGTGGTGGTATTAGAAAACTCCAGGGTAACGTGACCTTCCCATTCAGGTTCCAAGGGTGTCACGTTAACAATAATGCCACAACGCGCATAGGTTGATTTACCTAAACAAATAACCAACACATCACGTGGAATCCTGAAGTATTCTACGGTACGCGCTAACGCAAAGGAGTTGGGTGGAATAATACACACATCTGATTTAACATCTACAAAGCTATTGGGATCAAAGTTTTTCGGATCAACAATCGCTGAGTTAATATTGGTAAAGATTTTAAATTCATCAGAACATCGAACGTCATAACCGTAACTGGAGGTACCATAAGAAATAACCTTGCCCTGCTCAGAACTCCTGACTTGACCACTTTCAAAGGGCTCGATCATACCTTTTTGCTCCGCCATACGGCGTATCCATTTGTCCGACTTTATGCTCATTAACTATTAAACCTATTGTTTTAAATTGTTTAATTTTTACATAGAGTTGCTAACGACACAAGGTAAGACGCAATAATAAACCACCCCATCCTATACGATGGCATTTTATTTATTGCGAATTACCTTAAACATCAACCTCTACAAGATCGCGACGGCGTAGATTGTTCTTCAGGTGTTTTGCACTACAATATTAGGAAAGCGAGTACTGTAATCTTTTGTTTTTAAGGCTAACTTTGCCGCTGTTTTACGCGCTATTGCTTTATAAATTTGCGCAGCTTTTCCATCAGGATCAGCAACGACAGTCGGTTTTCCTGAGTCAGCATATTGCCGGATAGTGATATCCAATGGCAAAGCGCCTAAAAAATCTACCTTATTTTTCTCAGACATCGCGATACCACCCCCTTCTCCGAAAATAGCTTCTGCATGACCACACTGACTACAAATATGCATACTCATATTTTCTACGACACCTAAAACCGGGACATTAACTTTTGCAAACATACCTAAGCCACGTTGAGCATCAATCAGGGCAATATCTTGAGGCGTCGTCACAATAATGGCACCACTCACTGGAATTTGTTGTGCAAGTGTCAATTGAATATCACCAGTACCAGGCGGTAAATCTATAATAAGATAATCCAGATCGACCCAATTAGTATCTCTTAATAATTGCTGCAAGGTATTGGTTGCAATAGGGCCTCGCCAGATCATCGGCTGATCAGGCTCAATCAAATACCCAATAGACATGGTTTGTAAGCCATAAGCGATCTTGGGCAACATGGTTTTATTGTCTTCACTTTCGGGCCGGCCAGACAATCCCAGCATCGTTGGAATACTGGGCCCATAAATATCGGCATCGAGTATGCCAACTTTAGCGCCTTCAGCAACTAAAGCTAGCGCAAGATTAACCGAGGTTGTCGATTTGCCTACCCCACCTTTTCCTGAAGCAACCGCGATAATGTTTTTTATATTGGGCTGCGGTTTTAAAGCTTGTTGTACCGCATGTGACAGGATTTTTACACTCACTTCCACAGTCACCTGAGTGACGCCTTCCAGGACACTGAGGTGTTGCTCGACAGCGGCTTTTAATGCGTCAATAGTACTTTTGGCTGGATATCCCAGTTCCAACTTAACAGTAATCCGAGAACCTTCAATTACAATTGATTTAACTGATTTTGCCGTGACCAGATCGACACCATGATTAGGATCGATAAACGTCTTTAACAGATTTTCTACATCGGTCTTTTCTAGTTGCGCCATGATAATTCCATATTGATAGTTTAGTTAACAAGCCCTCTTTAGACATTCCTATTAAACACCTAAAGACACACAATAACAGGCATTCTACAGTTTTTTTTATAAAATTCCTTGTTTAGCAAACCTCTATTCTGTTGAACCGCTCATTTTATGAGATAATTCATGCATTATTTGTTTCCGTATACCATGATCTTTTAACAATGTCTGATAGAAAAATTCTTGTCACTAGCGCCCTTCCTTATGCCAACGGCCCTATTCATTTAGGTCATCTGGTTGAATATATCCAAACTGATATCTGGGTTCGTTTTCAAAAACAACGTGGTAACCTCTGTTATTTCGTCTGCGCTGATGACACACATGGCACACCTATTATGCTTAAAGCAGATCGGGAAGGTATCACACCCGAAGAACTGATTGCGCAAGTAGGTAAAGAACACTTAGCTGACTTTACAGCCTTTGGTGTCGCTTTTGATAATTATCACAGCACCCATTCTGAAGAAAATAAAACTTTTTCAGAGTTGATCTACACTCGTTTAAGAGATGCCGGTCATATCAGCTCACGCACCATTACTCAGGCTTATGATCCAGTTAAAAATATGTTTTTACCGGACCGTTTTATTAAAGGCGACTGCCCCAAGTGTGGAGCGACTGAACAATATGGAGATGGTTGTGAGGCCTGCGGTGCCACTTATTCACCGACTGAATTAAAGAATGCTGTCTCTGCTATTTCTGGTGAAAAACCTATTGAAAAAGATTCCGTACACTACTTTTTTAATCTGGCCGACTTTACCGCCATGCTCTCGGATTGGACTCAAGCCGGTCATTTACAACCCGAAGTCAGAAACAAGCTTGCAGAATGGCTAGATGGCGGCTTACAGCAATGGGATATCTCACGGGATGCGCCTTATTTTGGCTTTGAAATCCCTGATGCTCCCGGCAAGTACTTTTATGTCTGGCTGGATGCGCCTATTGGTTACATGGCTAGCTTTAAGAGCTTGTGTGACAAACAATCACTCAATTTTGATGAGTTCTGGAGCACTGAAAATGACACCGAACTCTACCATTTTATTGGTAAAGACATTATCTATTTCCACGCCTTGTTCTGGCCTGCCATGTTGAGTGGTTCAAACTTTAGAACGCCCACGGCTATTTTTGCGCACGGCTTCTTAACCGTTAATGGTGAAAAGATGTCTAAGTCGCGAGGTACATTTATCACCGCCCGCACCTATTTAGATCATTTAAACCCTGAATATCTACGCTATTATTTCGCCGCGAAACTCAGCGCTGGCGTGGATGATATTGATTTAAACTTTGATGATTTTAGCCAACGTGTTAACTCTGACCTGGTCGGCAAAGTCGTTAATATTGCCAGTCGTTGTAGCGGTTTTATTAACAAACGTTTTGCTAACACCCTATCAGCCGAATGCTCTGAAACTGATTTATTTTTAGAGTTTGTCAATGCTAACGAAACCATAGCCGCCTTTTATGAAGCCCGCGAGTTTGGTAAAGCCATGCGTGAGATCATGGCGCTTGCGGATAAAGCAAACCAGTACATTGATGAAAAGAAGCCTTGGTTAGTTGCAAAACAAGAAGGTCAAGATGCCCTCCTACATGAAATTTGCTCAGTGGGTATCAATTTATTCCGTTTATTAGCCGTCTATCTAAAGCCTGTTATTCCGGCCTTAGCAACAGAAGCAGAACGCTTTTTAAACATCGAATCTCAAATGTGGCCCACTAACAGCCAACCGCTTTTAAATCATACGGTCAATGATTTTAAACCGTTGATGACCCGTGTTGATGCCGATAAGATTGCCGCGATTGTTGAAGCCTCTAAAGAAAACCTGGAAAAAACGGCCTCACCGATTCAAGCCACCGTCGTTAAAGAAAAGCAGTTTGAACCTATTGCAGAACTGGTTGATTTTAATGATTTTGCTAAGCTTGATTTACGTATCGCTAAAATCATCAAGGCGGATGCTATCGAAGGCTCAGATAAGTTATTGCACTTAACCATTGATATTGGTGATGAGGTTCGCACTATCTTTGCAGGTATAAAATCAGCTTATGCCCCTGAAGATTTAGAAGGCAGATTAACATTAGTTATCGCTAATCTTGCGCCTAGAAAGATGCGCTTTGGCACATCTGAGGGTATGGTTTTGGCAGCAGGACCAGGGGGCAAAGATATATGGATTTTGAGTCCTGATGAAGGCGCCGTTGCAGGAATGAGAGTTAAATAAGAGCACAAGTTGTTCAGCAACAGGAGTGCAATAGCTTCAGATATTGTCTGTAAAAACAGCTAAAACTGTTTTACTCCTATAAAAGTGAGGAGGCGGTTTATTGCATCTTACCCACAACTTAACCCCCTCGTTTCTCTTAAAGAGAAACGAGGGGTATTTATTATTTATTTTGGTGCTGCTTCTGGAGCAGGTGCTACAGGCGCTGCTTCTTCTTTTGCATCTTCAGCCTTGTCTTTCTCAACCTTTTCAGATTCTGAAATCACTGCGGTATAACACTCCATTACACTTTCCGTGTAGTTAGCCCGCGCTTCAGCCAGATCTTTAGGTGAACCAAAATCAGTACGCAATTCTTCCAGTACCTTTTTAGGATCTTGAGACTCAGTTAAGGTCAGCATTTTCGCATAGTTACGATAAGCCGTTAAGCGATTAGGATCAAAGGCAAAAATCCCTGGCATATTTTGAGCTGTCGTATCCACAACACATTTAGTCATATATTCCGGGGTGATTTTATAATCCTTTATATCCGTTTCTTTTTTCATTTGTTCCAGGACAGCCTGCTCATATTGATTTTTATCAGCACACGCGGGTAACAATAAGGCTGCTAAGGATAGTAGTAAAATTTTCTTCATGGGGTAAGTGACCGTTATTTATTTTATTGAGTTATTATTAATCGCATTATACGCAGTTACACTAAGATCAAGATAAATGCTTGGGTATCCTTTAAGTTATCCCATCTCTTTCATAGCTTGTCTTATCCAAGCCTCCGCTTCTGCATTGATATCGGCCGCTTTACGTCCCTTAGTTTCTATAGTAGGACCAATTTTTACTTTAATCACACCCGGATATTTAAAAAAGCTGTAACGCGGCCAATAGTCACCCGCATTATGAGCAATAGGAATAACTGGATAACCAGTCTTATGGGCTAACATTGCACCACCGATATTAAATTTAAGAACATCTCTGGTCCCTGCCCGCGTTCCCTCTGGAAAAATCAACACAGACAAACCCTCTTTTAAATAGCGTGAACCTTGTTTAAGCAAAGATTTTAAAGAAGCCCGTTGATTTTTTCGGTTAATAACAATCGATTTTAAAGCCAGTAATGACCATCCCCAAATAGGAAAATAAAGCAACTCTCGCTTTATTACCACAGAATGAGGCGGTAAAATATACCGTAAAGCTAACGTTTCCCAAGCTGATTGATGGTTGCTGAAAAAGATGGTCGGTCGTTGGGCATTAACCCGTTCTAACCCTTCTACTTCAAATGTCAAACCACAAAAAACTTTTGTCATCCAGCCAATAACAGCACACCAAACATAGCCTAACTTCCATCGAAATTTAAATGTGGTAAATAGCCCTAGAAGTATCAAGGTTCCGACCACGGTAGCGGTTAAAAAAATACCAATAAACAATAAGGTAGACCCTATATAATTTTTAGGTCTAAGGTCTTGCTGTGATATATTTTGCTGCGTCATATAAGTTCTCAAAAACAAGAATATTAAGTTGTGGATTATTTAATAGCGTGCTCTGACCTTTACCCGTTTTTACTAAAATCGGCTCTGCAGCTACCGCTTCAGCGGCCTGCAAATCACGTAAAGAATCTCCGATAACCGGTATACCCGATAAATCAGCATTAAAATCCTGTGCAAAGGACTTTAATAAGCCGGGCTTCGGTTTACGACAATCGCAATGACTATCTGGGCCGTGAGGGCAAAAATAAATAGCGGTAATTTGTCCCCCTTTCTCGGCGACTAATGCATTCATTTTTGCATGAATTTTTTCTAGCATCACCTCATCAAACAAGCCTCTTGCAATACCTGACTGATTGGTCGCGACAATCACTTTATATCCGAACTTCGTCAGTAACCCGATAGCATCAAGACTACCTTCTACGGGCAACCACTCTTCAGGCGTTTTAATAAACGCATCGGAATCCTGGTTTATCACACCATCACGATCTAATAAGATATAGCGTTGTTTGGACATTTTATTAATTGAATACTACGCTTGTAATTTAGAAATATCTGCACACGTTAAAAACTGCTCAGATAACAGGTTTAACAACGCTAAACGATGAGCGCGTAAGTCAAGATCATCTGTCATGACCATGACGTTATCAAAGAACGCATCCACTGCACCTCTTAATTGCGCTAAGCGATTTAAAGTAGCTTGATAATCACGTTGTGCTAACAAGGGTTTAATGTCTTCACCAGACAAGTTCGCCGCTTCCAATAGTTGAATTTCTGTACTTTCAATTAATGCACCCACTTTATCAGCGGGCTGAGTATCCGATTTCTTCAATATATTGCGAATCCGTTTATTCGCAGCCGCTAGGCTTTCAGCTTCGGGTAGCTGCCTGAACGCTTTAACAGCAACAAGACGTTGGATAAAATCTAAAGGATCAACTGGCTTAACGGTAATCACCGCATCAAATTCATCAGCACTATATCCCTTATCCAGGCAATAACCTTTTAAACGATCGAAAATAAACTCAATCACCGCCGATTGTGTCGCTGCTTTATCAAAAGGATGTGTAAATAATGATAGAGAGAAAGTAATGGCTTCAACAAGATCGAGGGTTAAATTATTCTCAATCAGTGTACGTAAAATCCCCAAAGCTGCACGTCTTAATGCATAGGGGTCCTTATCACCGGTTGGAATTAAACCCGCACTAAAAATACCCGCTAAGGTATCTACTTTTTCTGCCAGTGCCAGCACTTGACCAATCTGACTTGAAGCCGTCTCACTACCTGATTGCTTGGGAAAATACTGTTCTTCCAATGCCCAGGCTACTTCTGGCGCTTCACCCTCAGCCAAAGCATAATAACGCCCCATTAAACCTTGCAAGTTACCAAATTCACCGACCATTTCTGTCATTAAATCGGTCTTTGCTAAAAGCGCTGCTCGCTTCGCCCATTCAACGTTAGCGTTCAAACGCTCTGCGATAAACGCCGACAATTGAATGACCCGGTCGGTCTTTTCAGCCACTGTGCCCAGTTTCTCCTGGAACACAATGTTTGATAAACTATCGACTCTTTCTGCCAAGGTTTTCTTTCTATCCTGATTCCAAAAGAATTCAGCATCTGATAAACGCGGCGTAACCACCCGCTCATTACCTTGTTGAATCGATTCGGGTCGAGTGCTTTCAATATTACTAAAGGTAATAAAATGCGCTAATAAACCCCCTTGTGCATTCTTAACAGGAAAGTATTTCTGATTCGTTTGCATGGTCGTAATCAGTACTTCTGCGGGTAATTCTAAATAACGCGGATCAAAGCCCCCCGTAATGGGCACCGGCCATTCATTTAACGCCGCAATTTCTTCCAATAGATCTTCTTCAATATGCGCAATGCCGCCCACCGCTGCCGCTGCTTTTTGAGCCGCTGCTTTAATAATCTCTTTACGCTGTTCTATATCCACAATGACTTTGCCTTGCGTCAACAACACGTCCTGATAATCTTCAGGTTTATTAATGACCAGCTTGGTTGGCGCATGGAAACGATGTCCTAGCGTGGTATTACTGGTTTTTAAGCCTAATATTTCGGTATCAATCACTTGATCACCGTACAGTAAAACCGCCCAATGCACAGGTCTGACAAATTCGGTATTGAAACTACCCCAACGCATTCTTTTAGCGATGGGAAGCGCAGTAATACTTTGACGAATAATATCTGGAATCAGATTTTCAGTGGCTTGGCCTTTAACAACTTGAGTGAAGGCCAACCATTCACCCTTATCTGTTTTTAAACGGTCTAATTGTTCAAAGGTAGTTCCACAACTTTGAGCAAAACTTGCTGCCGCTTTACTGGGAGCGCCATCAGGCCCAAAAGCCGCCTGTATTGCTGGCCCGCGTTTTTCAACTGTTTTATCAGGTTGAGCCACAGAGAGGTTTTCAATTAACACAGCTAGACGTCGAGGTGTAGCAAATGCTTTGATTCCTGTAAAAGGAATTCCAGCGTCTTGTAAGCCTCTAGTTATGCCGTCTGACAAGGCATGACTCAATTTCACCAAGGTTTTTGGAGGTAGTTCTTCAGAACCCAGTTCAAATAATAAATGATTGCTTGTGGTCATGTTATGCTCCTTGCTCAGTCAACATCGGGAAACCCAATGATTCTCTTCGTGCGTAATAAGCTTCTGCCACTGCTCTCGATAAGGTACGCACTCTTAGAATATAGCGCTGACGTTCTGTAACTGAAATAGCATGACGTGCATCCAGTAAGTTGAACGTATGTGAAGCTTTTAATACCATTTCATAAGCGGGTAGAGGGAGATTGAGATCAATCAATTTTTGGCATTCCTGTTCATAAGTATTAAAGCATTGGAATAGAAAATCAACATTGGCATGATCAAAGTTATAGGCCGACATTTCAACTTCATTTTGATGAAACACGTCTCCATAAGTCACCACACCCGTTGGTCCATTTGTCCAGACCAAATCATAAACGCTTTTAACTCCTTGCAAATACATAGCGATTCGTTCTAAACCATAAGTAATCTCACCACTGACAGGACGGCACTCCAAGCCACCTACTTGTTGAAAGTAAGTAAACTGCGTCACTTCCATACCATTGAGCCACACTTCCCAGCCTAGTCCCCAAGCACCCAAGGTCGGCGATTCCCAGTTATCTTCAACAAAACGAATATCATGTTCCAGTAAATCCAGACCTAAATACCGTAAAGACCCCAGATATAACTCTTGAATATTATCAGGCGACGGTTTTAATAACACCTGAAACTGATAGTAATGCTGTAAGCGATTAGGGTTTTCACCAAAACGACCATCCGTTGGACGACGCGAGGGTTGCACATAAGCAGTGTTCCAAGGCTCAGGCCCTATAGCTCGTAAAAAAGTGGCTGGATGAAAAGTACCGGCGCCTACTTCTAGATCCAAAGGTTGCAATAAAATACAGCCCTGACTTGACCAATATTCTTGCAATGCCAGGATGAGTCCCTGAAAAGTTGATGAATCATTATTTTTATTCGACACGGTATCTTCACATTAGGCAGTAAAAAGTTCGTAATTATAGCTTAAAAATGGCTTTGTAGTAGGGTTTGGAAAGAAGCTAAGAATGGGGTTTATAGAGTTAAAATAGACTAATCCAAGAAAATTATTAAATTAACTCAGAAAATTTAATTACAATAAGTCCCAATAGTTAAACACATAGAATTAAAAATTAAATTCATGAGCAAAGACACTATCCCTAAAGTAATTGGCTACAAACAACTGAAGAAATTGCGTACTGCACTGGCTATTTCTCAAGGCACAAAGCTCTTATCAACACTGCAGCAAGAAGCAGAAGGCACTGTCTCTCATGACCAAACTAAAAGAGTAACCTACCTGACTGAGCTATTTTCTCGAATTCATCGAGAAATGTATCAAGACTGGAAAGACCAACCCACCGTTTGTCATCGTCCCGGAACCATGATTGATCCGGATAAAAGAAAACAGTTTCGAGAAACCATTGAAAGTTTAGTTCTGGATGGCGACGTAAATAATGATACGGCCATTTTCGATAATAATGGGTTCGTTATCAAAACAGAAAATATTGCCGAAAGACTCGCCAGTTTTTACTACAAAATGCGCTGTGTAAGGCCCTACTCTTATGGAAACCGCTTAACTCTGGATTTTTTTATTACCATGCTGGGCAAATTGCCCGCCATTAAAAGCGTTTATGAGCAAGGTATCGACTTTAGACGCATCGAATCTTACGATGCATCAGTACTACACAATCCTAATAGTTCATTACGCGAAATCACCCTTGCTTTTGAACATGCACTAGATCCAACGCGTTGTAAAAGCTTACAGAATATACCCAACGCTTATGGAAAATGGCCAGAGAACAAACTGTTTATACACGGAATCCCTTTTCTATCTCATACCACCGAAACAGGCGTATTGTGTGTGGTCTCAGTCAATGGGGGGCTTGTGCCGTTGGATCGCATATCCCAAGAAATATTTGTAGTGGGAAAACATTTGGCAGATTACCCCATGTGTGCGTCCGAAAACATGATTGGTTATTTACCTAATACAGAGTCCTTACGCCAAACCGGTAGTTATGAAATTGATGGCATCAGCATCGGGAAAGAGGGTGCCGCCCCTCTCTTCTGTCTTGATATTAATATGTTAACTGGATTACGCTCTCCGGCACATACCGAAGTCGTGCAACTTCTAAAGCAGTGTGAGGGTGAAAGTGCTCTGATCTTTGACTTAGTCTACAATGAAAGACTAAAAGATCGCATGCTATCAGCAGCTATTAGCGACAACCGATTACAGCGCGCCGTTGAAATTGCATACGAACGACTCAGCAAAATCACAAAAAAATTAGACAAAGCAAGAGACAGCGTATTTGAAGGTAAAGCACCTGTACGTCACCCCCATTTATTTATGTCAATGGGCGGTGCTGGTTCAGGAAAAACTGCCGTAGAACAAATAGCAAATGCCTATTGCGGTGATAACTTTGTCGTAGCCTCACTGGATGAGTTTCGTAAACAAAGTGATCTTTATCAAGTACTCACAGCCGCAAGCCACCACAGTGACGATTATGTTTATGTTGAGCCTTTTGCAAACAGATTGCGTGATGCTGTTGCAGAACACGCGAGATTAAATCATATCAACATTCTCTATGATGGTACGGGTATTCCTTATCAGCCCCGATATTCCAACATAGTCAAGCGTTTTAAAGACGAAGGCTTCTATACCCAGATCACTGGCGTCGATGCGTTTATTACTAAACCAGAAGGCCGAGAAAATGAATTGGTTCGATCCAATGTCATCACCAGTGTAAAGAAGCGCTTTGAGAAAAGCGGTCGTGCACTCCCTTGGGTGGTCACTGTCGATAAACATATTCGAGCACCCCGCTCTTTTTTAAATGCACTTGAACATGATGCCTTGGATAAAATCTCTTTATATGCCAATGATGGCGAAAAAGGCACCCATTACTTAGTCGCAGAAAGCTTTTACTTTTCAGATGAAGAAGTGAAAGAACTGCAACAAAGCCAACTCTCTGGCACTTTACTAGAGACCCTAACTAGAGTCATTAAAGAGCGTAAAGATTCTCTCTTGAGAAATTTAGTGGGCGATGATGACGAAAAACTTCAAGTGTTAATTAACAAAAACAGATCATTTGATGAAAGCAACGTGGCTTACCAAATTTACCAGAATAAAAACACCAATCGGGTCTTATTAATTTATAACGCGCATCGAATGGTTGATTTCGTAGAAAAAAGACAACTTAATCCTAATGCTTCAGGTGAAGAAGGACTTTTACACAAATCTGAAGCACTCGCTTTTCATATAGATCCATATTCTAAAGATCCCTGGATTACAAGGCTTCAGTATTAAGTTCTGTTACTTTACAGGTTTTCCATGAGCCGAAAAAATCGCCCATATCTTTTTTACTGTACGACCAGCTCAGTTTGCACTACTTGTTTGAGGCCAGTGGAGGCCAAAATCTTAATCAAACAAAACAAGGTCTATATGGACAAATGGTGTCCTGCACATGGTACTGAGCGTGTATTGATGAGTGATGATGCCGATTATTATCGACTCTGTCGTGAGGTTTATGTCAAGCCACCTGAAATGCCTGAACGCTTTAATACCAGCATGCGCTATGGCTGTCCTTATGATTGTGGTTTATGCCCGGATCACATGCAACACTCTTGCCTGAGTGTGATAGAAATAACCGAGCAATGTAATTTACGTTGCCCAGTTTGTTACGCAGAATCAGCCCCTGATCATGGTCGACACGCCAGCATGGAAGAAGTTTTCGCCATGCTTGATACCGTTGTTGCCAATGAAGGTGAACCGGATGTATTGCAAATTTCAGGTGGTGAGCCCACCCTGCATCCGCAGTTTTTTGAAATTTTAGATGCCGTCAAAGCCCGGCCTATAAAACATTTGATGATTAACACCAATGGCGTCCGTATCGCCCAGGATACTGAGTTTGTTGCCCGGTTAAGTGAGTATAAGCCCGCACTTGAAGTCTATTTACAATTTGATTCTCTGCAGAATGAAGCCTTGCAAAATCTGCGTGGCGCTACGCTTGCTATCAACCACCAAACCGCTCTTGAGCAGTTAGAAGCACACGCTATTTCTACAACGCTGGTAATGACTGTTAAACGCGGTGTTAATGACCACGAAATTGGCGAAGTTATTCAACATGCCCAGCAATGGAGTTGTGTGCGTGGCGTTAATTTGCAACCGATACAAAATGCAGGTCGCGTAGAAGATTTTAGCGTCAACAATCGGCTGACAGTGAGTGAGGTTCGTCGCCGGGTAGCAGAACAATCCCATTTGTTCAGTCTGGAAGATATCGTCCCTGTTCCTTGCAACCCTGATACGTTGGCAATGGCTTATGCGTTAAAGCGAAACAATGAATTCCTACCTTTAACGCGCTGGTTTGAACCTAATGATCTTATTGCAGGGGCCAACAACACAATTGCTTTCGAGCGTGACCCCGTTATAAAACAACGTTTATTCAAGCTTTTTGCTACCAACTTATCGCCAGAAAACCAGGCCTCTTGCCTATCAGACTTACTGTGCTGTTTACCGCAGGTTGTAGCAGAGGAGTTAAGTTACAAAAACGTATTCCGCGTATTAATTGTACAGTTTATGGATGTGCATAATCTGGATATTCGTGCCCTTAAAAAATCCTGTATACATATGGCAAGACCTGATGGTACGCTGATTCCGTTTGAAGCTTTTAACCTATTTTATCGCGGCGAACGGGCGGCAATGACCGAATTGATAAGACAAGAAATTGCTGACTGGACAAAAAAACGTGGAACATGAAAACCCATAATTGATATCACCTTGAATTGATCGCACCCCTGTAATCACCGCTATATCTATTAATAATCAATAGTTTTAAAGGTAAGAAAATGAAACAAATCATCATCTTATTTTCGGCACTCTCCTTTCTAATTCTGGGAGGCGCGTGTATGACTTCTAACTTGTACAAATCAACAGGATCAGTTATCGAAAAAAGAACATTTGATGAAGAAATCAGTGCATTTCTAATCACAAAAGATGGAAAGCAATTTATTGTCGTTGGAAAAAAATATCATTATATTTTTCCAACAACTGAGACCCTTAAATTTATCCTTACCTGGTCTGAAAAGAAACGGGTGAAAGCCACTTTTAATGAATTTACTACCAGCTCATACCAGTCCGTATCAGGAAAATATACCTTAACGGTTGATACAGGAAATAATTTAGCACCTGAAATAAATGACTTATTAGCGTCTAAAAGCTTTACTCGTCAAAATTCTGATAACTCGCTATCCTATTCAGGAATAATTACAGGAACACGCTATTTAGCCGATAAATTTGATCTGCCAGCCCCCCTTCAATTCAATCAAAAATATACGATTGCTATGTCCGAGGAGTACTCCTCAATCTCTCCAACAGTAACAACTGAGCGTATCTTACTTACACCGTTAACCATTGCAGCAGATGGCGTAATTCTTATTTTCGGAATGCCAGTTGCACTTGTTTTTCACGACTATTTTTTGGGGTTCTGATAATGAAAAATCAGACCCTTAGCCACCAGCAATAATTGTTGATCAAGCCACTCAGAAAATGATTTTACCCATACACCTATCAGTAGAAACAGCGTTACAAATCCATTTTATTTTTGAATGGTTGGGCGTGCTATTGGGTGTTCAAGTTTATCGCTTGATTAAAAAGCGCAAAAAGCTAGAGGGCATCACTCAAGGAACC
>Ga0194038_1000592_pt1 | contig 15959 bp, 16 predicted proteins | sample JunL226m_MetaG_FD_148630 | JGI IMG/M metagenome (GOLD analysis project Ga0194038, IMG submission 148630) | Anoxic zone freshwater microbial communities from boreal shield lake in IISD Experimental Lakes Area, Ontario, Canada - Jun2016-L227-6m | ecosystem: Environmental > Aquatic > Freshwater >... | reverse complement strand
GTTCCGTTGCTTCTGCGGGCCCCCAGGAACCTGCGGCGTGAAATGCGAGATCATCGGAACGTGTCTTCCAGGCATCTTCGATCCCATCGACAAAAGCCCAGGCCTCCTCCACTTCATCCCGTCGGGCAAAGAGGGTTGCGTCACCCGACATCGCGTCAAGGAGCAGTCTTTCATAGGCTTCGGGCGTGGCCTTGCCAAAGGAAGTGCCGTAATGGAAATCCATCTTGACCGGTTCAATCCGAAGGCTTGACCCCGGACGCTTGGCGCTCATGCGCAGAGAGACTCCCTCATCGGGTTGGATGCGAATCACGAGGACATTTTCATCCAAAGGCTCCTCGTTTTTATTGAAGAGAACACGGGGAACGGACTTGAAGGTGATGGCAATCTCGCTTCCGCCTTTTGGCATCCGCTTCGCCGTACGGATGAAGAAGGGGACTCCGGCCCATCGCCAGTTGTCGATATAGACCTGAAGGGCAACATAGGTTTCCGTTGTGGAGTCCTTGGGGACACCCTCCGCATCACGATATCCGGGAACCGTTTGGCCGTTGATGAGTCCCTCCTTGTACTGAGCGCGAACAACATAACGGAAAACATCCTCTCCCTTTAACGGTCGAAGGGATCGCAGCACCTTGACCTTTTCATCACGGATCGCATCGGCACTCAGGCTTGTCGGGGGCTCCATTGTGGTAAGTGTCAGGAGTTGGAGTAGGTGATTCTGAACCATGTCACGCATGGCTCCCGATTTGTCATAGTAGCCCGCCCGTCCCTCGACCCCTAACGGCTCAACCGCCGTGATCTGGACATGGCTGATATGGTTGGAATTCCAAAGCGACTCAAAGATCGAGTTGGCGAAGCGCAATACCATGATGTTCTGCGCCGTCTCTTTTCCGAGATAGTGGTCGATGCGGTAGGTGTCGCTTTCCGGAAAGACCTCATTGACGAGTGAGTTGAGTTCTTTTGCACTTGCGAGATCGGTGCCAAAGGGCTTCTCCACGATGACGCGGGACCAACTCCCCGAAGTTGCACCGCTCAGGCCACTCTCACGGAGTTGACTGAGAATGACGGGAAATTGATCTGGGGCAACAGCCAGATAGTAGAGACGGTTCCCGCCGGTGCCGCTTTTCTGATCAGACTCCTCTATTTCACGGGCAAGCTGCTTGTATCCCTCTGCATCATCAAAGGCACTGCGATGGTACACGATGGAAGCGGCAAAGCTTTTCCAGAGGTCGTCACTGACCGGTGTGCGTGAATACCTTCGGGTTGATGCCTCCAGTTCCGCACAGAATTCCTCCGTGGTTTTTTCACGCCGTGCAAACCCTATGATCGTGATTGCGGGAGGCAGGGCTCCCTCGGCGGCGAGGTTGTAGAGTGCGGGGATCAGTTTGCGATGGGTCAGATCCCCGGTGGCTCCGAAGATGACCAGCGTGCAAGGTTCGGGGGCAAGCCGATTGGCGATGCCTTCGCGAAGGGGATTCACGGTGAAAGGTAAGGGATTCATGAACTTGGAATTAATGATGAAAACCCTTCATGAAGATCATGGTAGACATTCATGAAGCGGGAGTATGCGTGGAACGAGTCGTCTGAGCGGTTTCCTATGGAAGAGGAAACCGTGCAGTGAAGGAGGTGACTTCCCTGCGCAGCGTGGCAAGAGCAACTTCGTCATGACGGGCCAGAAGTCCTGCATGAATGAAGTCGGCGACCTGCATCATCTCCTCTTCTTTGAGCCCTCGCGTTGTCATTGCGGGTGTGCCAAGACGGATGCCTCCAGTCTTGGTGATTGTTTCCGTATCAAAAGGGATAGCATTTTTGTTAACCGTGATAGCGGCCTTGTCGAGAGCCTCCTGGGCTTCAAGTCCGTTGATACCGTTGGGGCGAAGGTCAACAAGGAGGACATGATTGTCAGTGCCCCCCGAACTTATCGTGTAACCGAGGAAGGAAAGGCGGGCGGCGAGAGCCTTGGCATTGAGCACGATCTGCCTCGCGTAGTCCTTGAACTCAGGTGCAAGAGCCTCGTGGAAGCAGACTGCCTTGGCTGCAATGACCTGCATGAGCGGGCCCCCCTGCACGCCGGGGAATACCTGACCGTCAATCTTTTTGGCGTACTGTTCCTTGCAGAGAATGAGACCCGAGCGAGGGCCGCGAAGACTCTTGTGAGTCGTCGTCGTGACGAAGTCGGCAAATGGAATCGGACTGGGATGAACCCCGCCTGCGACCAGTCCCGCGATGTGGGCCATGTCGATGAAAAGATAGGCTCCTACGGAATCTGCGATTTCGCGAAGACGAGGGAAGTCAATCGTGCGGGGGTAGGCGGAGGCCCCGGCAGTGATCATCCTGGGCTTCACTTCGAGTGCCTGCGCTGCAAGGGCATCGTAGTCGATGCGACCATCAATTTGTGAAACACCGTAATGCACGACCTCGTAAAGTTTACCAGAGAAGTTGGCCTTGTGCCCGTGGGTGAGGTGTCCGCCGTGGGAGAGATCCATCGTCAGGATGCGATCCCCGGGTTTCAGAACACTGAAATATACGGCCATATTTGCCTGGCTGCCGCTGTGTGGCTGGACATTGGCGTGATCAGCCCCAAAGAGTTGCTTGGCTCGCTCGATGGCGAGAGTCTCCACCACATCAACATGTTCACAGCCACCATACCAGCGCCGACCCGGGTAGCCTTCGGCATACTTGTTGGTGAGACACGACCCCTGGGCTTCCATGACAGCGGCACTGGTGAAATTTTCCGAGGCAATGAGTTCGATGTGCTCGATCTGGCGATGGCGTTCGGCAGCAATGGCCTCCGCAATCTGCGGATCTGTTGCTGCAAGTGGACTGGTGGTGCTAGGTGTCATGAATGATGAATAAGCTATGGGAGTGGATTGATCGACAAAAGTTAGGATTTGAGTGAGTGCACTTCTCATCACATCGCGGCAGCGTTTGTAGGTGGCCACATTTTGGCCAATGGGATCGGGGATGTCGCCACCGCTACGGGTGAATTCCCCAAACAATCGAACCTTTGAGTCATGCCCCGGAAAAAAAAGAGAAAGGAGCCTCTTGTGATCCTTCGTCATCGCGATCACATGTGTGCTGTTCGCCAGCAACTCCTCGGTGACGGGCTGACTGCGAAATCCCCGCAGATCGATTCCTTCCTCATCCAGCGCGACGACCGCTGCATGGCTGGCAGCACCGCCTTTCTGAGCATTGACTCCAGCTGATAGCACGGTGATATCCGTGCGATCCGCAACGAAATGTCGCATCAAGCCTTCCGCCATGGGACTGCGGCAAATATTGCCTGTGCAGACAAAGAGAATTTGCTTCATATCGAACGCTCTTGAACTGGCAGGTTGATAAACATGAGAGCACACGATAAGAGAGCTGCTCCGTTGAAGTCAATGCGTCAAGTTTATGCCAGAATACGGAATAATACACTAGTATGTCATCTTGAATGGAGGGAATATTCAAAATGTTAGTAAAAACTTCCTGCAGAACGAAAGGTAATTTTTTTAATGACAGAGGATGATAGGTATGCTAGGCTACTTGTTTATCTGATATGCAACGCAAAAGTGCTTTTTCACGCAGGCTTCCTGATCTCGTAACCGAAGAATTGGTGGCTGCTTTCACCGAAAAAAAGGGAGCTTCTTACGAATTTAAGCAACTCTTTGACATTATCCATGAGCGCCTTAAAAAGCGGAATGCTGCTAGCGGTGGAGAAGAGATGCTTCGCCTGCGAGCCTATGAAAAGCTCCAGCACCTTGTGTCGAGGAACATGGTCAAAAAGACTGGCAAAAAATACAAGGGACTTGCCGCACTCGCCAATGCCCTGACTCCTGCAGATACGATTCCGAGTAAGGCAGTTGAGGCAGCCTAACAAAACTCCACTGGAGCAAGAGGCTTTTCCTTCTCATCCTCTATGACGATGCCGACCCCATCTAGCGGATATGAAGAACTCTTGATCCACATCGTGGTGGCAATCGGTTTTTCTCTTTCCACATGGGTGGGTAGCCTGCTCCTCGGTCGGATTGGCAGGCGGTATGGAGTGAAGGATATAGCCTACGAGTGCGGCATGTTACCCATGGCGGGTTCCCAGCCCCGCTTTAGTGTAAAGTTTTACCTCGTTGCGATGCTTTTCATCCTATTCGATATTGAAATTGTATTTCTCTATCCATGGGCGGTCGTCTATCGGGAATTTCTCCAGCAGTTCGGTGCCCAGATTCTTTGGATTCTCATGACCTTCACGGCGATTCTGCTTGTCGGCTACATCTACGCCATCAAAAAAGGGGCTCTCGATTGGTCGAGATAGAATTTTAACAGGCTGCGGATCCCTTGACCTTTCTGCATGAAGGAATAGGATGAGTAGCCAAGTTTTCAGGAAGGGTGGCTGAGCCCGGTCGAAGGCACTCGACTCGAAATCGAGCGTGGGGTTATTCCCACCGTGGGTTCGAATCCCACCCCTTCCGCCAATAGCTTGAATACCAAGAGTAAACTTGGTAAAATGTTGATAATCAACGCATGGGAATCAAGTGATGTCACACCAAACTGTCACACCTGACCTTCCAACACCCATGCCCAGACACACGCATTTGATGCGTCGAGGTTCCCGCTATTACCTCAATGTAAAAGTACCGAAAGACCTGCGGCTGCATCTTGGGGAAGTGCATCGCAAGTCACTCAAGACATCTGATTGGAAGGAAGCCAAAAAAATTCTCCATCATGAAATTGGCAAGCTGAACGAATTTTTTGAGATCGAGAGGCAGAAAATTATCCCGCCTGAGAATCCGGTTGCCATGCAAAAAAGGCAGGAAATCTCAGAGCACGAAATACACACCTTGGTTTATCGGTTCTTTATTCAACTCGAAAAAGATTCTGAAAATTGGTGGGAAGAGAGGGGGCGGAAACTTGGTGAAGATGAATTGGCTGATGTGTTGGATACCCTCTCCATTGATGAAGAGGTGTATCGCGGGGGTAGTCCCCATTACCGTGAAGATGAAGGGGATTCCACGAGCGAACTTCCTCACATTTTGGAGAAGGAAGGCTTGGCTCTGGAAGAGGAGAGTCCGTCATACAAGAAACTCCTCACCCTTTTCAGGCGGGCTCGTTTGGAAAATGTCCGTCGCAGCATGGATCGTGTATCTCGCCATTCGGTGAAAGCCCGAGAGTCGTTCTTACAAAAGGTTTTTGCTCATACGTCTATTCCTCAGAAAGAAGATGAAAAAGAGACGAAGACTCTTGGTGATTTGCTTGCTCTCTATAAAAAACTGCTGGCCGCTGAAAACACCACAGCAGGCACTAAAAAGACATATATTGTTCCAGAGCGCGTTCTCTCCGAAGTCATTGGCAACGATACTCCTCTCAAATCGATTCAAGGTGAGGATATAGACCGCCTCCTATCGATACTGCGCCGTGCACCTTCCAACTCAGCGAAGAAATATCCCAAGCTGACTCTGGAACAGGCCATTCTCGCGGCGGATAAAGAGGGTAACAAAAATATCCTCAAGCGGCCCACTCTTGAAAACTACCTCGTAAATATGTCGGCGATATTTAATGTTGCGGCAGAGAAGGATTGGATTTCAAAAAATCCTTTCAAAGCCCGAAGGCTCCGCAAAGCGTTTCTCGGGGCTGATGAGGAAAATAAAAAAGCTCACTTTTCATCAGATGAGTTGAACAGGCTTTTTCGTGCCCCCCTTTATGTGGGTTGCAAGAATGACGGGATGGGTTTTGCGAAGATCGGCCCCAATCAACCGCGCCGGGGAAGATTTTGGGTGCCCCTTCTTTCACTGTTTTTAGGATGCCGTCTCAATGAGGCTGCGCAGCTTTATACTGAGGATGTCATAGTCGAGGAGAAGATTCCCTATCTGCTCATCCGGGACACCCGTGCTGATGGAAGCAAGTGCGACAAAAGATTGAAGACCGAGCAGAGCAGACGACGGATTCCGATTCATCCAGAGCTAGTCAACATTGGATTCCTTGCTTTTGTTGCCTCTCGCAGTGCTGATGTCGATTGTCCCCGACTCTTTCCTGAACTGCCAAATTCCAAAACAGGATACTTCAGCGATAAATTTTCAAAGTGGTTTGGACGCTTCAAGACGGGGGTTTTGGGAGATGGCTGCAAAGCTACCTTTCATAGTTTTCGTCACGGATTCCGTACTGCCTTGGGCGAAGCTGGAGTACCTATTGGTGATGTTGAGATGCTTGGAGGTTGGGATTCAGGAGGACGCAGTTCTGAGAAGCTATATGATAGTCCTTCACTAGTTCGTCATTCTTCATATATTCAGCAAATCGAGTATCCGGGACTCGATCTGACTCATCTCTACGCCAAGCAGGCCGAGAATGAGCGTTAAACGGTCTTCCAATGATCAAGGTAAAATCAGTTTCAGAACCGAAGCACAAAGACGACGGCTTGCGCATCCTCGCTACGCGCTATCGCGGGAGGTGCATGAAAAAGACTCGCTATGATGTCTGGATGGCGAATCTTGGCCCCAGTGAAAAACTCCTAAAAAGTGGCGTTGAGGACTGGGGAAAGCAATACCGGGAGGAGATGCTTGGTAACGATGTCACCGAAAAGAAAAACCCTCTTATTCGTAATGCGGGGCAGAAGTTCACCCTGCGACTCATCAAAAAACTTGCCAAAAAGCAGAATATTACCCTGATGTGCCACTGTCCTGAAGATGAAGAGCGATGCCACCGCTTTCTGCTCCGTGACCTCATCAAGAGCAACAAGATTTGACCCGTAGGAAAAATGTCAGAAATGCAGTGCCCGGCATTGTGAAATCAGTTTCACAAAGACGATTCAGTGCTTTTTCGCTTTCTCTCCCTGTATAGCCACACCACGGCAACTTTGAGAGTTATCCCACTGAGAACCTATTCAGGCTTCTGAATTTTTGCTTCGAGCTTTTTCAAAAACGAAAGGGAGCTCACTCCCATGATGCGCATCATGTGGATGAACTCCACCACATCCAAACGGCGTTGACCGCTTTCAATACGGGCGACGAATGGTTGATGTTTTCCGAGCATCTTTCCTAGCTCTACCTGCGACAAATTCAGTCTCTCCCGAGTCTCCCTCAGCATCTCTCTGAGGATGGTGTATTCGTCGCTGTAGATCGTTTTCTTCAAAATGGCCTTGCACAGGGGTAGGCCATAGAGACAAATATACAAAAAGTGTATATTATGCCGTTGACTGATTCACGCTAAGTGCTGTTTTCTAAACAGCCATTCTCCCCGAAAGTTGAACTCTTCCCTTTTACATCCCCCGCATCAGCTCATCCCACGAAACCCCGAAGGCCATGCGGAGACGAGACGCCACTTCAACAGTCGGGGTATAGCGGCTGGCTTCAATGAGCTGAACATACCTACGACTGATGTCCGCTTTTTCGGCCAGCATCTCTTGTGTCAGATTCGCAGCATTGCGGAGTCGATAGACATTCTGGCCAAAGGTCTTTTTCTTGGGTGTAACCACCCAACAAGCATCCTAGAAACCAGAAACTTGAGAGCGAAGCATGCTACGCCTTTTTGCTTTTATGTGGCTGAAGTTTCATCCACCTTAAAAGTTGTGAACAGCGTATTTAGCCGCGCTGTCCCGCTCCCTCCATGAAAATCAGCAGAGTATACGCACTTCTAGCAGCCTCGGCTTCTCTTCTCTGGATCGGATCAGCCTCCGCGCAGCTTATCTATGTGGCAAATTATGGCAGCTTCACCGTTGGCGTATACAACGCCACTACGGGAGCCGCGATCAGCACCAATTTCATCTCAGGGTTGAATAACCCCATTTCGCTGGCACTCTCAGGAAACAATCTCTATGTCGCAAACTTTGGCTCCGGGCGCATTGGCGAGTATGATGCCACTACGGGTGCAGCGATTAATGCCTCACTTGTGACGGGGTTGACTTCTCCCGAGGGGATCGCCATCTCAGGAAATAACCTCTATGTCGCAAACGCCAGTGCCCAGACCATTGGCGAATACGACGCCACCACGGGTGCCGTGATCAATGCTTCCTTTATCTCCGGTGTGAGACCCTATGGGCTTGCTGTATCGGGAACCAATCTCTTCGTATCCAGCTCTCTCGATAGCACCATTGGCGTATACAACGCCACTACGGGAGCCGCGATCCATGCCTCTCTTGTCTCATCAGGGTTGAGTAGCCCCCAAGGCATCGCCGTCTTGGGAACCAACCTCTTTGTCGCAAACAATGGCAACGGCACCATTGGCGAATATAATGCCACCACGGGTGCCACGATCACGAACGCTCTTGCATCGAGCTTCAATAGCCCCGTAGGGCTTGCCATCTCGGGAACCAACATCTTCGTAGTAAACAATGGCACTGGCACGATTGGCGAATACACGACCTCGGGCGCGACTGTAAATGCCTCTCTCGTCTCGGGCTTGAATAACCCGATGGGGATCGTGATTTCTGCCGTCCCTGAACCTTCATCATATGCATTCATGGCATTGGGATTGGTTGTGATCGCCATTGCGTTACGGCGTACAAGACCTGCCTAGTCATCAGGGCATTCTCACTATGAGCACTTCTGAGGGTTGCTTGCGGAATGAGAAACAGTGGTTCTACGAAAATTCAGAGAACCATTCACAACCCCCGGCCCCTATCTCTTACATCGTACATCCGGGAGGGGGCGGGAAAATATGCGGCCCTACATAGGAGCTTTTGGTGGTTCCAAAGCAACTTCATGGAACTCTTCCGATCTTCATTACACACGATAAACATTCAACCACCCATACCATGAAAACCATCTCTCGTTTTATCCTACTTCTCACGATGTCGGTATTACCGATGCCGTCTCTTCTTAGTTCCGACTACTCAGACACCATAAATCAACTAGCACACGGGGCGGTCATAGGCCGATCCACGGCACGCACGGCCCCTACCTCTACGCCAGATGGTTCGTTGAGAATGAAAGAGCCATTCCGAGTTGGGGATCGTGGCTACTATTTCCAAGATAAAATGACTGGCATGAATATGCCGAACATCCCGCCGCAAGGGTATATCGGCTTTGCCATTACCTACAAGCTGGCGAATTTAGGCAAATCAGTGTTCACCCCCGGATACGGAGAGAACATGCGATTGCAGGATGATGAGGGGAATGTATATGCACCCTCTATAGCAGGGGGAGAAAATGCCGAGTGTTTCTACAATGGAAAAATGCAGGTATTCCCCACCGAATTATACCCCGGATACGAATTGCAGACGGTAGTGGTGTTCGTAATACCGGGGAGGCTATATGCCCACCCTTGGAAATTGTTGGTGAGTGACTCCTCTGGAAAAGAAACGCGAACTGTTCGACTATCCTATCAATAATGATCATGAAAAGTATTCTCTCGCTCCTCGTCTTTGCTTTCCTAAGTGTCACAGCTCTCACTCAACCTGAAACATACTGGCTGCCGCCCAAGCCAGAAAGTAATCCTGTCAGCCAACCCCCTGAAATCAGCAGTACCAAGATATTCGATTTAACACCGGAACAATTCAGGGATTCTTTCAATTCTCAGGTTCAGGCAGCAACTCACCAAACCAATTATTTCAATATTGGTGAAATCAAAATATCAAAAGGTGATAAGGGAGATTCATTCACCATACAACTCACTGATAAGTTCATTATTCTCGGGTTTGTTGACCAGCAGACTCAAAAGATTTTAGACATTTTGATAACAGCAAGTGGAGGTACGAAGGAAGCAGCTCAAGATATGGTTGACCTGCCAATGATTGTGGTGACAGCACTCGATTCAACGATCAGTCCTGAACGGCGTAAAGAAGTGGTTTTGCAGCTTTTCTCCGATGCTTTTCATAATCCAGATAAGACTTATAGGAACACGGAGGGGAATCTCAACCTGTCATGCCAAGTAATTCCGTCGTTAAAAGTTGCACAGTTTTCTATTTCACCAAAATCGAACACCTCCTCAGAGGTAACAGCTCAATCTGCTTCTGTGCCGTCAACCAACAGCACCAACCAAATTAATACAAATCGAACAATTTCATCCTATAGTATTTTAGATAGACGATTTCGTTCTAATGGGAGTCATACTTTTGAAGTTTCAATTGTTCCTGTTTCTGGAGCCACTCCTGACAAATCAGAGCTTGAGTCAATTGCTCAAAAGATTATCGACAGCGAAAGGACATGGAACAACTACATCGAGTTTTATTTGCCGGGCCAATATACTGGTGCTGGTACTGATCAGCCCTACGCGGATGCAGTCTTCACCCCGAAACCTGTTGTTACGATCAATACTACAAATTAGCGGTATCAAAATCACCAGCTAAACTCTCATTCCGAGACTGTAATAATGAATGATATTTCTTCTAAGATATGGTTCTACGTAAAATCAGAGAATAAGCCAACGGGGCCAGTCTCTATTGAAGAGCTTCAGCAACTTGCGGCATCGGGGGAGATTGCTCTTGAAACCTTTGTTACCCGTAAAGGCGATTCTGAATGGCGGACTTTTGAAATCGCATCATTACCACCAGACCCGCAGACATTGGGCGTTTCTAGACTTCCACCACTGCCCACAGTAAGTGACGAAAGGAAGTGGTGGTATGCAGATAAAACTATGCAGCAAGTTGGGCCAGTCACTTTAGATGAGCTAGTGGAATTGAGAAGGACAGGAACGATTTCACATCTCACAAAGGTCTTTAAAAGAGGGCGTGATGAATGGGAGCCGTTTTCTGTAGCCGTTGCCTTTGAGGAGAGCATCACTACATGGCCCGCACCCGCACCCGCTACATTACCCATTCACCAGCCGCAAACATCAATATATTCCAACACTAAAAAGCCCCGTCCCCGTCCCGGCTGTTTGAGTATCATTCTGATTACAATCACACTCCTTGTCCTTCTTACTATTTTTCTACCTGTCTTGATCGCAATCTTTACCGGATTTTATGCTGGTTTTATGGAAGAGATGAAAAGTTTACCTCAAGACATTGCCCCACTTCTTCGCCGATGGAACCCATAAACCAGGACGAGGGCAGATTGTGAAGAGTCTTCCTGATTACAAGGTGCAGCAGGTCGAGTCAGGTGAAGATTTTCGCGTCAGGTTTGTTACCGCCCTTCCCGGCCCTCTATAGACTCCCTAGTGACAAGAACCCCCAATTTTAGCAGTCAAAATCTCCCTTAAATAGATTAATAGAATCAACATTCTAGTATACAATTACGCTGTATGCTGCTAAACTGCCTCAATGAAATTGATTTCACTTTCTAGCAGGCCGAAACCAGCTCTCTTCTCCAAACGCGCAACGACTAATCCAGCCGCCGCCTATCTGGCCTCTTTGAACTCTCCCCTCTCTCGCCTCACGATGGTTTCACCCCTGAATCGTGCGGCAGGGATCATGAATCCCTCCCTTTCGGGAAAAGAGGCATGGAAAGCTGTACCTTGGGAATTGATGAGAGTGGAACATGTTCGTGCGGTGATTGCTGAAGTGGCTGGCAGTCCCGCCACACGGAACAAGGCATTGGCAGCAATGAAAGGTGTGGCGCGTTCAGCGTGGGAATTGCATCTGCTTGAAAATGAAGAATTGCTCAGAATCCAAAGCATCAAAGGAGATTCAGGAAGCCGGGAATTGGCGGGGCGGTTTGTGACAGAGGGAGAAATAAAAGGGCTGTTGCGGGAGTGTTCCAAGGATTCGACACCTGCCGGGGCGCGTGATGCTGCCATGATTGCCATTGCAGCATCTACAGGAACGCGGCGGGCTGAAATTGCCTCTATCGCGGCGGAGAATCTTGTCACTGATGAAGATGGAAACTACCGGATCAAAATCATTGGTAAGAAGAATAAGGAGCGAACGATTTTCATTCGCGGGAATGCTGCTCGGTTTTTGCAAGATTGGCTGCTGCTCCGCTTTGAGGCTGGCTCTGAGTTCGGCCCGCTCTTTTGTGCGATTCTGAAAAGCGGAAGACTCCTCCCCGAAAAATGCATCTCCCCCACGGCAGCCGACAGAGTTCTGAGAAAACGATGCAGCCAAGCCAGCCTGTCTGATCTCGACTGGCATGATTTGAGACGCACCACCACAAGCAACCTCCTTGATGCGGGGGCTGATATTTCAACTGTGGCCGGGATTCTCGGTCACTCCAATGTACAGACCACAGCCCGGTATGACAGACGAGGTGAACGAGCGCGGATGAAGGCAACAGAGCTAATTTCCGTGCCGTATTTTGAACGAAAGCCTAGCGCAGCTTCTTAAGAGTCCAAGACCTCTGAACAATTACTTTGTATAAAATAAAGTGTATCGCTGAACGATATTCTTCACCCGTTGAAGGAATCCGTGGAAACTCAAATGTACAGACGACTGCCCACTATAATCGTCGGAGTATGCGTGCCCGTATCAAGTCCATTGAATTGATTTCCGCGCCGTACTTTGAACGGAAACCTAGTGCATCTGCTTGAGAGTCCAACCCCCGCAACAATTACTTTGCATATAACAGGATACACCAGCTAATCAAATTTTGAAACTTGCTCTCTAAGAGCATTTTAGATAGGATTGTAGGCATTGAGTTGAAAAATTCTACGCCACATCTGACCAGTGGATTTGAAGGCTGTGAAATTGATTTCACAATCGCTACCAGAAAGTAGTCCCCTCTTGTAGAGGTGAGGCACCTCATGAAAAACTCTCATGAGTGACAGCCCCATCATTCCTCCCAGTATTTGATTTAAGCACTGTATCCCCAGAAACAGGGAGACAGGACAAAGTAGAAATCTCCCTAGGGACTTGGAGTATTCCGGTAACTCATGAGGAGGATGATGTATTCTTCATTCTGACACGCCTTGGTGCGCCTCCTCCGGTCAACAGAAACACCCGCACAAGAGAGGAGCATGGCGAAGGGTACGGATGGATTTTCAACACGGTAAACCCGAATTTTCCGAAGAAACGATACCTCGTTGATATTCGCAAAGAACCGCTTTCTATTGAGGGACGCACCGAGCGCGTAGCACCACCACTTTTTTCGGGGAAATGCGATTGGAGCGTGCGCCAGAACGAAGGAGATTACCCGTTTGTGCTTACCGGAAAATTACGACTTTCCGTTAATCCCACGAAATTTCTCCGACATCGAGCTGTAGCCATTCCCCTGCCGAGAGGCGTGCAGGAACATTTATCACTTCCTGCTCCCTGTGATGGAGAAGTGTGTCTTGATAACAACGACAACTGGTTTCCACTTTCGAGAGAGTTGCAGAAACACATCACTCCAGAAAAATGGAGCGGGCAGGTTTCCCGTTTTCTGGAAGGCATCGAATCAGCCTTTCAGTCTGAGTTGGAGAGGGTTTGTGCTCATGATTGTACTCCTATAGTCCGTAATCCTGAATACTCGATTGGGCGAGTTGAGACATACTGGGAGTGGCTGTCTCCTGACCCCTCTTTGATGGTTCGGAGTTTGGAGCCATACTTGATGACCTTCTCCCAGCGATTCCGGGGGAAGAGAACATATGAGGCGACGGAATCCTTCCAAGAAGGGGACATGGCATTTTTGCGTATCCAGACGGCCCCCGGCGAATGGTTGAAGATATACGCGAAAACAAACCGCCGTATCAGAATCGAAATTCAACACGAATTGCGTGGTGACAATCGGTTTCAGTTTCCTCGTGAGAGGAACCGAGATGGTACAACAAGTCGATCCAGCAGGCATCAATTCACAACACGGGAGAAAGCCCTTCAATTTCTTGAGCGTTTGCGCCGCCGTGCTGCGGAGCTGGTAAACTCATTTCTGAAGCATGTTTCTCGGCAGGCTACGCTTGTTCCCTCTCATATCTCAGGATACACGGCTCTCCTGCATATTCTCGATGCCATTCCCAAGGACTACCCCGGCACTGTCTCACTGGTTTCATTGCTGATCAATTTCGGGGCTGTTTCTGCTTATCGGAATGCACCAGAACATTACCGCCAAGTCATCGAATCCCTCCGTGCGAAGGGCATCTTGGAGTTGGTGCCGAAACGACGGGCATATCTGGTGACCGAGCCGTACCGCTATGCGCTGGAAATGCTGCGTAAACACTCCAGCTTCTCGCTTCTGACAAGTTGCCTGCGGGAGCGAAGTAGAAAGCCGAAAACAGAAACTTGCCAACCGACAGGAGGGGACTTCCCCCGATGCCGCGAAAGAAGGCGAAACCCTACTCAATGAGTGCCCTTCAATGGCTGATTTAGAGCGTTTAACGCTCCTGTAGGAACTTTTTATCTGCCAAGTAGTGACTTTTCACCCAGAAAGCCTCTTTGAAATCAAATTCACTTTGATTCTGCGAGCAGAAGTAGGGGTGTTCTGACTCTTGAATCGAAGTAATTATGATTCACTCGATTTCAATAGCATTTTGATTTGTCTTATTTACCAAGGGCCGTCTGGTTAGGCTTTAGTTTGCATGAATGGTTGAAAGCAGTACAGACCTTCCATTCTGGATGCGTACTAGTCCTGCATATGTGTCACGTCTGCCCAGGTTCTGTCGAAGTTCCCGCCAATTGGTTGCTAAATACATCAACGCCGCAATAGTGCCTGCCTCGGAAATACCACCAACATAAAATACTCGCCGTTGATTATTGGCATCCCAAAGCACCTGAACCATACCCTGAGTTGGGTCGATAACAGGAGCTTGACCATGCGGTTGAAGTGAGGTGTTGTTCGCATCAAAAGTGATGAGCGGATTCAATGATTGCTGAATCCATAATGATACGCAGTTATAGCCGGGTGATCCTACTGCAACAATTGTGTGATCCGTCGGGATTTCTGCTATCTGTCTTGGTGAGGGGGCCAACGTCACATTTATATCACGTGTGAAGAGAGTCTTTAATAGACCCGGTTGGCTTTCCAAGCCGGGGATCAAATATTCAAAGATGCTCCCAAAAGCGGCAGCAGCAGATGCCTCATTTGCAGTAACCGTAGCACCCGAAAATGTACGCGGCTGTCCGTTAAAATCGACTGCCCCTCCAATCACGATCTGAAGGCGAGATAGAAAAATGGTAATCCCATGATCTTTGGTCACTTGGAATAGACCGAGCAGTTTGCGGCGACGGATGAGATACCATCCACCTCCAACCCCAAGAATAACTACGAATGCTAATAAACTTCCCCACATAGGTGTTTAATTTTTGGTCTATAATCGGGGATGACTTGCCACTGTCAGCGGCTCGCAAGGGAGAGGGAAATGGTAACAACTCGGCCTGCTCCGCTCCATCGAAATGCTTTGCGTTATGTCGGCCATTTTATTGTTGAGTAAAACCAAGTATAACCCGCTCCTCCGGTGGTTCATCAGCTTTTATAGGAACAACAGAAAACATGAACGAGCATCGTTCGGGAAGAGCGATAATCTCGTGTGCCGGAGCTCCAGAGTTTACGCGGATATAAAGAAACTTCTGGTCATGGGCGGTAATCTGGAATGCCTGCATATTGCCGAAGTCTCCCGAGTAGATAATACGAAGTTGTTCGGTTGGCTTGATCTTTACAGAAATAGTCTTCAATTGGCTCGTCAGAGCCGAAATCACATCATTGGGGGTAATCATAATGTATGAGTATCTTTTTGGTCGAATGGAAGGGAATCCCGGTTTTCCTTACCCTAAATTCTCCCGGCATCTCTTTCTCTATTGAGAAAATCTCCGGGTGTCATGATCTGGAGTCCATAGAATCCAATACCCATGAGAGGGGCAAAATCTCCTCTATCAAGGGTGAGCAACACATCCGCATAGGCAAGGGCAGTGAAAAGAATCGGGCGGTCTTTGGCTGGAAAGAAAACCACGGGCCAATCCATCACCAGACTATCGCCGACAAGCATCAACTCGGGGGAGAGCTTTTCCCATGACTCAACCGCGCTGGTACCAAGGAAGGAAAGATTTGAATGAACCTCCGATCTTGAATAATGGCTGTAGAGAAGATCCCAGCCCGCTGCCTTCTGATATTCAAAAATAGCGCGGGATGCGCCTGTAGCACTGCCCACAGCAGCCAACAAAACGCTGCTATCAAGGAAGACTTTCACGCCCCACGCTGAAAGCGGCGCATGTC
>Ga0194038_1000591_pt1 | contig 15969 bp, 12 predicted proteins | sample JunL226m_MetaG_FD_148630 | JGI IMG/M metagenome (GOLD analysis project Ga0194038, IMG submission 148630) | Anoxic zone freshwater microbial communities from boreal shield lake in IISD Experimental Lakes Area, Ontario, Canada - Jun2016-L227-6m | ecosystem: Environmental > Aquatic > Freshwater >... | reverse complement strand
CTGGCAAGTGCTACCCGCTGCTGTTCGCCCCCGGAAAGCTTTGTGACCGGGTGATGCAATCTGCTCTTCAGGCCAACTCGCACCAGAATCTTTTCTGCAAGATTTCTGGACACGGGCCTGGACAATCCCTTGATGAGACCTGGCATCATCGCATTTTCAAGTGCGGTGAATTCCGGCAGCAGATGATGAAATTGAAACACAAAACCAATGGACGAATTTCTGAAACTCGCCAATTGTAAGGGATTCAGTTTAAAGATATTTTTTCCCTGAAACCACAAATCTCCGGAATCCGGTTGATCCAGAGTACCCAGAATCTGAAGCAGGGTGGATTTGCCAATGCCGGATGCACCTACAATGGCAACGGTTTCCCCGGCCATTAGCGTAAAATCGACTGCTTTTAATATATCAATAGCCGGCGCTCTTGTGTCGGCTACAAGAGCGTTTGATCCACTACTTATAAAACTTTTTTTAAGGTTTTTTGCCAGAACAAGGCAGTTGTTATCCGGTTCATCCCGATCAATACTTCCATTTTCCATGCTGTTTTCCATAAATCAACTAAAGGTCATCCTCATCCATATCGAATCGCCTCAACCGGATTAAGTTTTGAAGCCTGCCTTGCCGGATACAGTGTGGCGATAAAACATATAATCAGGGAAGCGGTTGCAATTGAAACGACATCAAATGTTTTTAAGAGAACCGGAAGCTTGGTAATATAGTAAACATCTCCCGGAAGTTCAATGAATTTATAATGCTCAAGAAGTTTGCACAACGCAAATCCAAGGCTGACTCCCAGGGTTGTCCCGATCACACCGATGGTCATTCCTTTAAAAACAAAAATGCGCCGAATACTTTTATCGGTTGCCCCCATGGCCTTCAAGATGGCGATGTCCTTTGTTTTTTCCATTACCATCATAATCAGGCTGCTGGCAATGTTAAAGGCGGCAACAAGAATAATTAACGCCAGAATAATAAACATGACGGTTTTTTCGAGCTTGAGAGCTGAAAAAAGATTCCGGTTCATCTGCATCCAGTCTCTACCCCAGTAAGGAAAACCCAGATGGCTGGAGATTGATTCGGATATCAGCCGGGCTTTATATATGTCGTTCACCCGGACCTCGATGCCTGTAATACTGTCCTCCATGTGAAGAAATTTCTGCGCATCATTCAGGTGAATATACGCAATGGACCCATCGTATTCGTACATGCCGGATTCAAATTCGCCAACAACTTGAAATCGTTTCATAACTGGTATCAAACCAGCCGGTGAAATCATGCCACGCGGAGACAGGATATGAATCGTGTCACCCCTGGAGACTCCCAAATTCTTGAGTAATTCTTTCCCGAGGACAACACCTGGGACATCCGTAGCAGATGGTTTTGCAGCGCTGCGCGCTGTCAGGGCTTTTAAGCCATCCTGGCCGATCGAGGTGATGACTTTGCCGGCGGATTCCGGCACAATGCCTCTTAATACAGCGCCGGACATTCCCGATGCAGATCGGATCATTATTTGAGATAGGATGAAAGGGGTAGATGCTTCCACGCCTTCGACACCATTGACCCAATCGCTGACCTTGGAATAGTCCGTAAAGTTGCCGCCATGCCTCATCACCACAATATGAGATTCCACGCTTAGAATACGGGACTTCAAATCTGACTCAAACCCGGCCATCACGGCAATGACAATGATCAGGGCCATAACGCCGAGCGTGACCCCGGCAATGGACAGCAGGGTAATTAAGGAGATGAATGCCTGTTTCTGCTTGGCCCGAAGATAGCGGGCACCAATAAACAATTCAAACTGCATCACTGTATTTCACATTATGGGTTTGTTAATAAACGGTATGAAAAAATATTTACCGTGAAAATACTTTTAAACCACGAAACACACGAAAGACACGAAAAAAATGTTCTTCGCGCCTTTGCGAGAGAAATCATAAAGAAAACATTTTCACGGTAAATGCTTAGGGTTCTGATTCGGTTTTATCGGAAGTGGTCTTTGTCAGGGGTTTCATGTGCGGAAAAAGAATAACCTCCCGTATGGAAACCGAGTCCGTCAGCAACATAGCCAGTCGGTCGATACCGATTCCCTCGCCGGCTGTTGGCGGAAGCCCATATTCCAGGGCTTCAATATAATCGTCATCCATACAGTGAGCTTCCTGATCACCGGCATCTCTGTCTGCGACCTGCTGCAAAAACCGGTCTTTCTGGTCCTGCGGGTCGTTTAACTCTGAAAAGCCGTTGGCAATTTCATAACCGGCAATGAACAGCTCGAAGCGATCCGTGATCTGGGGGTTGAGGTCGTTCTTTCGGGAAAGCGGGGAAACTTCAACCGGATAGCCGGTGATAAAGGTGGGTTGAATCAGATGCGGTTCCACCAAGGTATCAAAGAGTTTGGTGACAATTTTTCCCAGGCGGTTTTTATGGGCGATCGGTATTCCCTTTGAAGCGGCAAAGTCAAGAAGCCCTTGCCTGTCATTTTGAAGATCCGGATCAATTCCGGCAATTTCGAAAAGGGCGGATGCCAGGGTCATACGTCGCCATTTACCGGACATCTCAATGGTGTTTCCCTGGTAGATGATTTGTGTCGATCCGGTAACCGCCAAAGTGATTTCGGAAAACATGCGTTCTGTAAGATCCATCAGGTCTTGATATGTGGCGTAAGCCTGATAAAACTCCAGCATGGTAAATTCAGGGTTATGACGAGTGGAAACACCTTCGTTTCGAAAATTACGGTTAATCTCAAAAACCCGTTCATATCCGCCAACAACCAGGCGCTTTAGATAGAGTTCGGGTGCAATCCTTAAAAACAGATCAATGTTCAGAGCATTGTGAAATGTGACAAACGGGGTGGCTTCTGCGCCTCCGGCAAGTGTCTGCATCATGGGCGTTTCGACTTCAAGAAAATCCAGTTCCAGCAAAAATGTACGAATCGCCTGAATCATTCGGCTGCGTTTGATGAAGATATCGCGAACATCAGCATTCATGATCAGGTCAATATAGCGCTGACGATAGCGTTTTTCTGGATCTTTGAGCCCATGAAATTTCTCGGGCAACGGTCTTGTTGCCTTGCAGAGCAACTGAATTTCGGTGACCAGAAGCGTCCATTCCTGTGTCTTGGTCTGGAATAAACATCCAGTAAGACCCACAAAATCGCCGACATCCAGTTGCTTGAAAAGATTGTAAGAGTCATCCCCGACGCTGTCTTTTTTGATATAGGCCTGAAGCTGTCCGGTTCGGTCCCGGAATCGAAGAAACGTGGATTTTCCGAATCGGTTAATGGCCATCATCCGGCCGGCAGTTGTAAATACAGGCGTTTCCAGCGTAATGGATTCCGGATGACTTTCGATTTGAAACAAAATATCACGGATCGTATGCAACACTTTAAAGTCATTTGGAAAAAGCTGAACATCCCTGGCTTTCAGTTCAGCCTGTTTTTCTCTTCGTTTGTCGATAACATCACTTGATTTTTCATTGTCCATTGATGATAATCTCTTTGTCTGAAAGCATTTGAAAATGTAAGGGAATATCGGCGCGATAATGCTGGGTTGACGCCAAGATCGCCCATAGTTGATTTTTGTTTAATCGTGAACAGTTAACCTATTTTCCAGTTTTTGTCAAATTGATAAGAGATTCTTTTCGTGGCGGCGAATATGTGAAGAATGATGTCGTGTGTGTTGCCGACCAGTGTGCGAGGGCTTGGAGATTCAAAAATGCACATTATGCCCGTTCGCAGTATTTATATGCGACTGATCATTTCAGCCTTTATAGTTCAAGTTGATGATTTTGAAAGATATCCGTTTATCGTCATCAAAATCTTGCACCCTGACTACGACGCCCTCTGCTGGTTTTCCGTTCGAATACGATTGCTCAGCAAATTGCCGAAATTGTTCAAAGTTGCTGATCGTCCAGACTGCATGAATTATAATTTCTGCTGGCGGCAGTTTGAAATCTTCGCAAATCTCGAACAATTTTGATTGAGGGAGATATTCGCGTTTAACTATGTCGTAAATATCGAACACTCTGATTTCGGTCGATTTCAGGCCAGAGTGGTTTTTCTGGATACCGGGGCCGACGATTTCACCCTGGATTGCGAAATTGCCCAGTGTTTTTAATTGATCCGTGATGCTGTATTTTTTATCAATCAAGTTGTAAACATCGTCTGACGTTAGTTTCTTTTCCAGATTCCGACTGCATACGCCTATTTCGCCATTGTTATGGTAAAAGGTTGCTGACGTTCCGTCATATTTGAGTGTGGCGTAAAATGCTTTTCCAATAATGCACTCAATGAGTTCAGGTATTGCCTGAAAATTAATCTCGTCGGTTTTTGGAATGAACGAAGGGAACGATCCTTTGTTTTCGCCTTGCATATTTATTGGTATTGGTTTTTCATATTTAAGAATGTTTAGCCAGGTGATTTCATCTCCGATATTTACATCATCCATATTACCAAACGGTTTGGTGATCAATATTTCGGATGGCGTGCCGAGGAATCGGCACATTTTAACTCGGAATTTATGCTTACGCATATGTTCGAATTCTGGTAATTCCGGAAGAAGAGCGTCCTGAAGGAAGACAAAGCATAAATCGCCTGGTGTAAATTCGCCTTTTTGAACACATCCCTGCCATCGACCACCGGCACCGCATACCACGATTGCGGATTCAATGCGTTCGGCGGTCGGGATTTGTATTATTTCGATTATTTTACCGATGAAAGAAACTTTAGTTCCCATGTTTTCCCCTCCTGAAGAGTAAATATCATGCCATTATCCATGCCAATAACTTTTATTACTCAATGTTCAAGCTTTTGCATCTGTATCAGCTTTCAATTTTTTTAACAATGCCCTCAGTTATGTTTGTGGTCGCTTTTACCTATCTTGTTTCCTGTTAAAAAATAAATTTTTGAAAAAGATAACATTTTATTCTTTCATGCAAGATAAAAATTCTGGTGTATTTTGGATCAACTTGAAGAGATGATATAAAGCACTTGAATATTTTCCGGAAAGAGGCCATATCATCCCAAACTTATAACAAGAGAGACACAAAATGATACCCATTGAAACCCTACTGCCATTCTTCGCCGCATCTGTTTTACTTGGTATTGCACCGGGTCCTGACAATATTTTCGTATTGACACAATCCGCGTTACATGGGAAGGGTGCTGGACTGGTTGTCATGCTCGGGCTATGTACGGGGCTGATCGTTCACAGCATTGCCGTAGCTTTAGGTGTAGCAGTCATTTTCCAAACATCGGCAGTTGCATTCTCCGCCCTCAAATTCCTGGGTGCGGGTTATCTTATGTATCTCGCATGGCAGGCGTTTCGCGCCTCTGCGGCAAAATTTGAGGCTGAGCTGATCCCGGAAGCCAATCTCTGGAAACTGTATCGTCGTGGTATCATCATGAATATCACTAATCCTAAAGTTTCAATCTTCTTTCTGGCGTTTCTGCCGCAATTCGCTGACCAATCACGGGGTCCCATTTCCCTGCAGCTCCTGCTGCTTGGCGGCGTGTTTATCATTGCAACGATATTGGTTTTCGGGGGCATCGCTCTGCTTGCCGGAACACTTGGCCAATGGCTTAATAGGTATCCCCGAGCCCAAAATATCATGAACAGGGTGGCTGGTGCTGTTTTTGTGTGCCTTGCATTAAGGCTTGCGACGACGGAGCAGTAAGTGAGCGGGAAGCTGCACGGATTACCGGTGGGGGACCCAATGCTTTTTCCCGGTATGATAGGGGCAAAGCCAAACCCGCGCCGGCGGTCATCAATCTATTTAAACTTCTTGATAAACATCCCAATCTATTTGGATGAGATAATTGAATGGTATTCAGATCACTGACATAGTTGGTCGTGTAGTTGGTTATCCCGCTGGTGTAACCCGTTGGGATATTGATACTATCGTCCTAGCTACTCTTGATATTGGTTATCACGACTTTTGACGAGTCGACGGTAAACTCGTAAGTCATGGGTGAACCGGAAGAGAACCGACTGCCCGGCTCTGCACCGGTGATCTTTACCGTTTCATAGCTGCAAATTTTATAAGAACTGACAGATTCAGACTCGGGAATTTCCATTCCTGAAAAATCTCATTCCCAGCATCCCGTCACTCTCGACCAAAAACGATTCGTCCTTCAAAAACTCAAAAGCAATCCATGGGCCGACCTCCAACAACTGCTTTGGAATATGCCCCTATCTCTCGAAACCGAAAAGAAAAATATAAAAATCCCCAAGGCTTCTTCCCCATTGGCCAAACTCTTATGTAATCACGGCCTCCTTTGACTGCTTTTACTCCAATTTTTGTCTCACATTTTCAACCCGCCCGATTTGGTACATTTTCGCACCGCCGCTGACATCAAAAGAAAAAACCAGCCAATAAGGTTAACCTTAGAGGCTGGCACCTGATTATATGCTCTGATATTTGGGAAACTCATCAATTCCCAAATTACCATCCTGAAAATATTTTCAACATATCATAACGCGCCAAAGTCTGTAACAACAAAATAGAAATTTCCATCAATGGAAAGAGCCGGACTGTATTCTAAATCCATCCATAAATGACTTCCATTTGGAAGTAGAACATTAGGAATATGAATTTTCAAATTGGTGAGAGTTGATGTTTTACAAAACGAAAAAGGATCAGAAGGATTTGTTGCATTACCATAATTTGTAAATTTAAAATATATTACCAGCGGATTGGGCACATAAACAAAATCCGCCCAGAGCAATCCCGAACCCGTCATTGGATTTGTATAGGTAATATATGATATGTGGAGCAATAAATCTTCATTTATAGTTGCCTCACACTTAGGCGTAGGCGTAGGCGTAGGCGTAGGTGTTGGTGTTGGTGTTGGTGTTGGAGTGGGAGTCGGACTTGGTGTAGGAGAAGGATTTAAAGTTATGAAGCTATTTTTACTTTCGGTATCGGATCCACCGGAGCCGGTTACTACCAGGCTGACGGTGTAGGAACCTTTGCCGTTGTAAGTATGCTGCGGATTCTGGGCTGTGCTGGTGCTGCTATCCCCAAAATTCCATAACCAGGATGTCACACTGCCGGTTGATTCGTCCGTGAATTGAACTTTGAGCGGTGCGGTTCCACTGGTTGGCGTAGCCGAAAAATCAGCATTAAGTTGCGGCTGGGGAACAGCTCCAGAAATTCTTACATTGTCAAGATAGCCGTCAAAATCCCATCCTGCACCGAACAGCCATACTTGCTTGATTTGTACTGCCGTCGGGCATATATCCCGAATCCGAAACGTTAAATCTCTGACCCACTGATTTTGCAGCACGGAGACTGCTTTTTGTTTGTAGGTAGGGTCATTGTAATCTTCTATGGCAGTTCCATAATTGATGCTGTATCTCACACTGATTTCTGTACCGACGGCATCCTCAACAAGAATTTGAAAATTCGCCGGATATTCCTTACATACCCAGCCACAACCATCCCCGACAGTTCTGGAAACCGCCTTGCCGTCGAAAATGACCTGGGTCTCATCCGTTATCGGAATGTCAACATCCATTTTAATAGCTACAGTCCCGCCATTTCCGCCAGCACCGGTTCTCAGGAAATGAATGGCATTCTCCTTGACTTCGACTTTACCGGGATAATCATCCAAATTCCATTCAGTCCATGCAGGATTTACGGTATAATTGCCGTCATTGAAATCATCATACAAGGCGTATGTACCTTGGCCTTGATAAAGTTGTTGAATTTCGGACGCTGAAAGTGCGCGGTCGTAAATGAGTACATCATCGATTGATCCTTGGTAGTAGTTCGGGAAATCCGCAACAATACCTATTCTAGCACCTACTATATTAGTCCACATGATGTTTCCAGTGTGTTCAGTACCCGTAACCACAGAGGTCTTAAGATATGTCAGTGAAACTTTTGCACCATCAATATACAGCGCATTGTAGTCTGTTTCCACTACAAATACAGCATTATGCCATTTCCCATCTGAATAGTATGCATTACCCTTTTCGTCACTGCAAAAGACATTGGGTTGAATCAGACATGCAATGCTTTCGTTTGAAAAATAGTTTGTAGAATTTCCTAAACTAATAAAACTATAGTAAGTTTCATCTTTATGATAGGAAAAGAGCGGCTTGTGTGTTACCTTATCATCTGTCTTGAACCAGACAGAAACGCTTCCGGTTCTTACTCCACTAAGTTTTGAGGCAATTTTGTCTATATTGATGTAGTCATCAATACCATCAAAAAAGAATGCACTGTTAGGTGTTCCGAATCTGTCTGAAGTTGGAGTAGCGCCGTGGTTGGCGCCATGATTCCCGTTGCCACTTTCATCATTTGCATTTCCATTGAACGGATAATAAGCAACCAGTCCATCACTGATTCCAGCATTAGCAATGCCAAAAAACAGAAAAATAACCACGCAAACGGCAAGTATTCTTGTTTTCATAACTATCTCCTCTCCTATGCTTGGTTGAGTATGCCTAACGCCAGCGTTAAACGGGCGCTGAGACTTAGAGCGAAGCAGCGTTCAACCGCGCTCAGCTTATTTTCAAGGAATCTCATCAATTTTACGAAGCCGTCACTTTCTGGGTGTTATCAAGGATGTCTGTGTAAATGGGGGTGGCAGGTTGATTAGGTGACTGAAGAGGCGAAACGTAAGAAAATCAACAGAAAAAAGCTGTGCCTTCGGGGGGATTAAATTATGGAATATATGTGTGTGTGTGGGGGGGGAGCGGCGGTTTAGGAAACATTTTTTCATTGAGTGATCGCTTTTCATTTCAAATCCACAATACATTGTGTTCAAAATATTAATTTGTTGTAGGTATACCGGTTGGTTAGCATGTCAAGACTGCAAAAGGACATACGAAATGACTGATATTCAGTATATTAATCCGCAATAACTGTCAATCAAAAGAATTCTAATTATAATGGATTTGGGGGAACAGACACCCCACAAGTTTCTCTGAATTCGTAACCGTTCACCCCCTTCCAGCAGGAGTGAGCTGGGGGAGGTCTGAACGCTTACCTGAATTCAGATTTTATTCTTGGTAAAAGAAATCTCTGAAAAAGGGATTTAAACTCAGGGAATACTAAAGATATCAGAAGGCAGGAAAAGAAACCTTGCCCCCCTTTCTATGTTTCACTCAGAGCATCCCCCAGCAGTTTCTCGTAGTGTTCATGAGCCGCCAGATACAGTGACCGCCACACCAGAAGCTGCCTTCGAATGGCGTGCAAAAAGGCCTTGTTGATCCTTCTCCAGGCATTCGACTCTCCGGACTGACGTTCCAGCAGAATGTTGACTTCCAGAAACCCAGGCTCTTCCTTGGACTGACAAAACAGCAGAACCACCTGCTGCATGATCCCAAAATCAAACGGCACCAGCCAGACATGGGCGTTTATTTCCAAAGAGACTGGCGCTGGTCTGGGCCAGAAGATAACCCATGACCACGCTCAGAACGGCAAAAGCCATAGCTTCTGCTATAAAGAGAAAGCTGACATGGGATGGAGCCAGTCCCACAGATGTATAGATGGCTATTTCACGCTTTCGTTCATAGACGCTGCCGATCATGGTGTTCAGCACGATGCAGATGGATCCGTTGCTTCTGTATGCCGGACTGCAACGCCTTTCAGCTTCCCGCCGGAAGCAAGCAGTGTTTGTGAGGGAACAATCAGCGTCAAATCACCAGATATGTGCTGATACCGGCTTTGATACGACCGGACATCATCTCCTGATTCCATGGCCTCCATCTCAACCTCAGTCATTTCCTGAGCGGCTTCACGGGGGAAAATAGCCGGTGTCAGAGGCTCGCCGTCCAAGTCTGGCCGGTCTTGTAGAAGCTTTCCGGAAAATATGCCAGTCACCTGAAATGGAATTCCCCAAATCTGAACGCTTGCTGATTCGGGATTATCAAAGGAAATCCCCAGCTCCCGAGCCATGCGATCTGAGATTAGGACAACATAGCGCTCTTCTGGCTTGAACCATCTGCCGCCAACCAGAATTTGATCAAGTCCCGTAACACCTGGCTCGTCGGCGGAAAGGCCTATAATGCCCTGGGTTTCAAATCTGCGGCCGTCGTATCGCAGGGGAACTTCCGTGGATCGGGTTCGATCTTCGCCTTCCAGCCAGACTCGGGGGGCGATGATTCCGGAATCATCAAGGGCATGGGTCAGAACCGGGAGCGCTGCCTGGGGAATATCCTGCCAGTTCACATTTTTCAGCAGAAAACCGGAATACGGCGCATGTGCTTGATATTGAATTCTGGAATGAAGCCGCAAGCTTTTGACCGAAGTGAAGCTCATGATGGTAAAGGTCAGAATAATCAGCGTTGCGCAGGTCAAAGTTGTTCGAATCCTTCGACGCCGAAGGTTGCTGATCCCCGGAAAAAATGATGCCGTGAAAGCTTTCCACCGGGTGATATCCCCGGTAGCCGTGGGTCTTGCCTGGTTCTGAAGTCGGTTCATTTCTTCTTCGAACCGCAGAAAAACGATCAGCGTCACCATGAAGGACAGACCGATGATGAAAAAAGCCAGGATGACGACAAGCGGACTGTACGCCAGTTGAGATTGGGCAATCTATGGCACTGCATAAGTTTGGTGGCCTCTCATGTAGCTGCGCAAAATAGCGTTGATCCTTGTCTGATAACCGGGTTGCTGCCGTAACCAGTCAATCAGATCAGCATCAAGCCGTATTGTTACGACTTCCTTGCGACGCGGCAAAATGACCTTTGCATCCTCCCAGAAATCTTCGTCTGTGGGATGTACATCAGGATCAGATTCTACGGCTGCGTGTACTTCGGCATCGCTCATGCTGCGTAAACGAGCCCAATTCGTGCCCTTAGTAGCCTTCAATTTTTTTCCAGTAGTATCGTCTTTCATGAGATTCTGCCTTCCACGCGGATATGATGCGTCTCTCGTCATTGTCTCTATCGGAGTAAGGGGTGACATCTCCATTATTCTTGACTATTGCGGGATGAGCTTCAAGGTGGTATCGCTTCCCATTTTTTTTGAAATTCACTTGTCAGAACGCTGTTGGCGGATATGACCCCCATAATGACTGTTAACGCATTGCTGAACGAAGACGATCTGTCTCCGCCGAACATATGAGCCATTTCGTGCAGATAGGTACTCAGCGCTTCGCCAAACTTATCTCTGGTCAGAAGATGACTTTTAATTGCTATATATGGCAAACGGTACCTGATATATAGACCGGATGGCGTACGAATCGACTTTTTGAGCCTGATACAGGATGCCATGCCCTGCCATGCCGCCATATCTCCCTGAATGATTCTACAGGGCGAGAGTGTGTCGTTGCCAAATACATCGGTCATGAGGATAGATGTCAGAGATTGCAGCAGTTGTATCCGATCTGCTTCTTTTTCTGTAGGGTTTTGTGCAACGCAGAACCCGTCATGCCTGCTGCAAAGATCTTCCAGAACGGGATAGCCGAACAGACTGAAACTATCTTGTACCAGACGGTATCTTATCCCGGCAGTCTCGATCCACGCTAACGCCTGTCTGCGGCGATTAAATTTTTCAATATCACTCTTTTTTACGCGGGGAGCTACGATCAGCTCGGGATGCTTTTGAACCCAGGCCGCCTTGTGCAAATCAGATTGGGCGACAATTTTAACCAAATGTTGCACAATCGAATGCCATGATTCAAAGTCATATTTTTTCTGGGGATATGCATTCCACTGATCCTTTATGACATTCAGCACTGCGGCGGCGGCTTCCGGCGGTAGCAGCACCACTGTTTTCTCTATGGCGCTGATAACATCCATCATATAAAATCCGGATCGTTCACGATCATTCAGACGGTAGTCATGCAGACAGAAAATCAACGGATATTTGAATGATCCCATAGCCTGATAGCAGGAAAAAATAATTCCTGGTCCCGTGTGATCATAGGTAGAAGGATAATTGTCCGGTTTTGGCTGTTCTGAGCGCAAAAAAATCGCAGCTTTCTGGGAACTCCATATTTTTTTCCCAAAAAGAATATTCTCTTCGTAGAAGAAGCTCAGAAAAACCGTTTGAAGGGAAGAAATATCTCTATGAGTTAAAGGGTAAATACAGAGTACGGTATCATGGCGAATTTCCCTGTTTTCCCAAATTTGATAAGCAAGAGAAGTTAAATATCGGTCATCAACATTCAATCTCTCGGTAACAACTGTTAATTCCCAATTGCGGGATGCGATTTCAATACACCAACCAAAGTCTCTCATGGCGCAAAGAGAGGCTATTTTGAAGCCTTCACCAAAATACCCTGCATACTTTCCTGTTTCTTCACGTTTGGTTGAAGCCCCGATATGAACGAGCCAGTCATAAGAGAAATCAACTCCGGCCGCCTTAAAAATCAACGAATCTCCATTCAGCTCATAGGAAAATCGACTAGTCCACTCATGATATCCGATCGCATCATAAAAATTTTGCAGAAAATCCCGCAGAACCTTGTATTTTGACCATTTCACTGGATAATCATATATTAGATTCAGAGGAATAAGTTTTCCCCCTGTCTCTTCTTTACAGATAATTTTCCGTTGTTTGTTCATAATGTTTTGGCTTTTATTAAATTGTGGCGCTTCAACGCCATTGATCAAGAGAAAGTCAAACAAATTCACTTCAAGGGAAAGTCACAAGATGAATTTGATGAATTCAAGGGCATCTGTTCTCGGGGTTCAATTGCCCGTGATGACATCACTTCCAGATCCATGAGCTGCCAAGCTTTGGGCATGGCCGCTGATGGCTGTCAGCAGAACAGAGCGCTCCGACGGTATTTCCTTTATTTACTCATATTATACACAAAATCGCACTGAATTGACAATATTTTTCTTCTCGTTCGAAGGGCGTTTACTGAACCACAAAATCTGGTAGAAGCAGTCGTATTGCACTGCAAGAAAATGTCACTTGATTGCGTGTTAAAAAATCTATATTTCAAAAAAACGGTAAATATCGTAAATATTATCAAATTGTTAAGTGGCTTCCATTCAGACACAATTTAACCGCCAACCGTCGTTTGCGCACATAGCGTTTTCCAGAAACAAGTTTTACCGACCTGCGCTCGGAGGAAAGAACTGCATTTTGATTGACTGAAGGCAATACGTTGGGCTCGCGGAACAAATTGAAAGAGGACGATTCGAATGCTAACAATAAGTGAAGTTGTGAGAAAATGCAAAGCGGCCCTTGAAAGCCATTAGGGATGATGATATGATGCCGGAATACGAACAGGAAGAATGTCCCATTGCTCAAGAACATGAGATGGAAAAGCCATTGAGTCATATATTTCAGGATATGCTTTGCTGGAAATCACCTCAAGAGGTAGTGTGTATGCTTTTGTCTATAACGTTGTTCATCTTTTTGGCTGTTATTCCGGCACGCGCGGCGGAGGTTACGGTCGGATCCGCCAAAGGCAAAGCCGGCAGCGAGATTCAGCTACCTTTGTCGTTTGATAAAACTGACAATATGGCTGGTGTTAAAATCGTTCTTACATATAACCAGGACATGCTGGAATTTCTGAAAGCCGAAAAAACCGAAAGTAGTCAGGGATTGATGCACATAGTCAATTCCACCGTGCCGGGGCGAATTGTTCTGGTGATGGCAGGCGCAACCGGAATTAAGGGTGAGAACCTGGTGTTTTGCAACCTGTATTTTCGGATCAAAGAAAAACTCACTTCTGCGTTTCAAGCTCAAATCCGGATTGTAGAAGCTGAGGCGAAGTCGGATCAGCTCAAGAATATTCAACTGGAACTGCGAAATGGTGTAGTTGTTATTGACAATTAGCCGGCGGTGTTTCACAGGAAAAAAACATGTGCTCAGATTATAGGAAAATAACTTTCAGGAAGTTTGCAGTCTTTGCAATAATTATATCTCTGATGGTGACTGTAACAGGGATATTGCCGGACTTTGTCCCTGTTGATGCCAACAGGTATCTGGCTGTAAACCTGAATGATCTGATCCTCCACACGCAGCGTATGGCCGATACCGCCTATCATCCGGAGTCTTTTACCGCATCATTTGATAGAGTCATTCGTTCATTCCGATTGGTTTCCGGTATTGACCACCGTATCTCGAAAGAAGAACCGCTAGGATTTTTAAAATATTCATCCCTGAATATGCTTTTTGTTTCAAATGCTGTTTTCTTTCATGAGCTGGATGACGGATTAGTCCTTCAGTTGCCTGTATTTGATTATACTTCAATAATTTCCGCGCCCCCAGACCCTCCTCCTGAAATGACCTGATTTGATTTTCGGTAATTGTATGAATAACCAAGAATATCGGGATTGATATCCCGACAGCCACAAGGTCGAATACATAGCCATCATCATGTATTTACACGACATTTTAAAACGCGAACAATAAGTATGTTACTATCAGGAACAGATATGACGCAGGATTTTCAATTTTGTGCAAAGGAGCAACCATGAAAAAATATTTCAACATAGCGGGACCCTGCAATCCTGATAAGCATTATATGATTCTCTCAGAGTCAAGATGCAAAGGAATAAAAGATTTAATTGACCAGGAACAGTATTTTTTGATTCATGCGGCGCGTCAGTCAGGCAAGACAACGCTGCTGCTGGATCTGACTCGGAAACTAAATGACGAGGGCAGGTATCACGCTATGTATTGTTCTCTTGAATCTGCTCAGGGTATTGCTGAAGCAAAGGAAGGGATACCAGCAATTATCAATATTATCAGAAACGTAATAAAATACAGCAAACATATTCCGGTAAAAGATTATCCGGCAAATCAGGAGATAAGCCAGTTCAACGTGTTGCTGAAAGAAAGTCTTACTGATTTCTGCATGAGTCTGAACAAACCTCTGATTATTCTGTTTGACGAGGCGGACTGCCTTTTGAACGGAACCCTTATTTCATTTTTAAGACAATTGCGGGATGGTTATGTTAACCGCTCCATGATTCCTTTTGTCCATTCGGTAGGTCTTATCGGAATGCGAAACATCCGGGATTACAAAGGTAAAATCATAGAGGATAGCGAAACTCTCGGCAGCGCAAGTCCTTTCAATATCGTTACCAAAGTCATGACCTTGCGGGATTTCACAAAAGAAGAAGTCTCCGTGCTGTATGCCCAGCATACGGAAGTAACCGGTCAGGTTTTTTCTCCTGAAGTGATTGACAGTGTTTATCATCAGACACAGGGACAGCCCTGGCTGGTCAATGCGGTTGTCAGAGAAATCATAACCGAAATACTCGGCTCCGATTATTCGAAATCCGTAACTCCGGAGCATGTCGGACAGGCGGTTGAGACAATTATTCAGAGGCGGGATACGCATATCGACAGTCTTTTGGAGCGGCTCAAGGAGGAGCGGGTGAGGAAGGTGGTCGAACCGGTGCTGATCGGCGAAGAAAAAGGATTTGATTTCACAGATGATGATTATCAGTATGTTCTTGATCTGGGACTGATGAAAAATATCAAAGGCGTACTGAAGCCGTCCAATCCGATTTACGCGGAGGTGATTGTTAGAAAACTCAGTTCGGCGTCTCAGATGAGTATGGATTCTTCCGGTTTTCCGCCGGAAGCTCCTGCATATCTTGAAAACGGCATACTGAACATGAAAAAGCTGCTGACGGATTTTCAGCAGTTTTGGCGTGACAACTCCGAGATATGGCAAGAACGATTTCTCTACAAAGAAGCTGCTCCTCATCTGATTCTCACGGCATTTCTGCAGAGAGTCATAAACTCCGGCGGAAGAACTGATAGGGAACTTGCAACCGGCAGAAAACGCCTTGATTTGTGTATTCATTATCAGAACCACCGGTATCCAATTGAGATAAAAATCCGTCAGGGCCCTAAGACTTATGATGAAGGGAAGACGCAGTTGTCAGATTACATGGATACGCTCGGCTGCGACAAAGGCTGGCTGGTAGTATTTGACAGAAGGAAAAAGCAGTCGTGGAAAAGCAAATTGTTCTGGAAAACAGGCAAAACAGATAACAAAGAGATTTACATTGTCGGATGTTAGAACCGGAACTTTCAAGGGCTGGC
>Ga0194038_1000589_pt1 | contig 15992 bp, 15 predicted proteins | sample JunL226m_MetaG_FD_148630 | JGI IMG/M metagenome (GOLD analysis project Ga0194038, IMG submission 148630) | Anoxic zone freshwater microbial communities from boreal shield lake in IISD Experimental Lakes Area, Ontario, Canada - Jun2016-L227-6m | ecosystem: Environmental > Aquatic > Freshwater >... | reverse complement strand
ACTTATGGCCATTCCCATGATGGCGCTCTACGAAATTGGCATTCTCGGCGCCAGAATCTTTGTTCGCAAAAAACCTTTGGAAGAGGCTGTTCCGGAAGATACCCTGGAAAAAACCCCCTGAGAGACAATTACGGGTTCTTGGTTGCAGTTCCGGCAGTGAATTGTTACTGAAGAACATTTGCTGGTATAACAAACTATTAACAAGGGAAAAGGAGGAAAACGTCTTATGAAGAAAACATTGTGGGTTGTAATTGTGGTCGGTATTGCGGTTGTATTTGCTTCAGCCGCCCTCTACGCTGGAACCAAGGCTCCGGATGTCATCAAAATGGAAAACAAGCTCTATCCCAAACATGAAAAAGGCATTGTGGAGTTTTCGCACAAAAAACATGTCGTCGAATACAAGGGCGCTTGCGGGGACTGCCATCATGACAAGGACGGAAAACCCCTGGCGACTCTGAAAGATGGAGACAATGTTCAGGGCTGTGCGGAATGCCACAAAAAAGCCGGCGAAAAACCAAAGGGAAAAGATGCTCCCAAGCTGACGGACAAAGAAGTTCTGGAATTTCACGCCGAAGCTATACACAAGAATTGTCAGGGATGCCACAAGGAATTCAACAAAAAGAATAATTCCACAAACGCTCCTACAACTTGCGTAAAATGCCATCCGAAAACCGATAAAGCCAGCTAATCGCTTGACCCGGTGATTCTGGTAGTCCTGATTCACAGCAGGGCGGGTTTCTCTTGAAAAAGAGAGGGGCCTGCCCTTTTTTTCTCCGTTCTCTACATGTAAAACTTGCAAAAACCTTCAGGGAATTATTCGCCATTGCCATGCGATTTCATTTTTCAGATTCGTAATTTGCTGCTGATCCTTGGAGGCATCTTGTCCGCAAGTTGCGTGACTGGCTGCATGGAAACAGATTCCTTCACGCCACCGGCATCCTGTCAACCTGTTCAAACCCTCACCATAGTTGCTTTGGGCGACAGTCTCACCGAAGGGTATGGGCTTGAGGAATATCAAGCTTATCCATTCCTTCTTGAAGCAAAACTTCAAAAAGAAGGGTTTTCCTGCTTGGTCATTAATGCCGGCATCAGTGGTGAGACCAGCAGCGGCCTGCTGTCCCGTATCAACCGGATACTCTCGCTGAAACCCGACATCGTTATTTTGTGTACAGGAGCCAATGACGGCCTTGGCGGGATCAATCATAGTCTGATAAGTAGCAACATTTCCAAAATAGTTCAAACATTCAAGGAACACCAGGCTACGGTTATTCTGGCAGGCATGAAAATGCTGGTCAATTATGGTCCGTCTTATACCGAGCCGTACAATAGACTGTATGCCGAGATTGCCGATCAGGAACAGCTCCTCTTTATGCCTTTCTTTCTGGATGGCGTTGCCGGAAAGCCGGAACTAAACCTGGCGGACGGAATTCACCCCAACGCCAAAGGCTACCAGATTATCACAGCCTCTGTTTATCCGTATGTTTTAAAGGCCTTGAAAATAGTGCGGAGGCGTTGAGGGAGGCTTATGTATATACTACTTAAGAAATGGAGATGAATAAATCATGAAGACGGCCAGGGTGTTCAAATCGGGTAATTCACAGGCAGTCAGACTGCCCATGGACTTCAATCTGGATGTTGCAAGAGTTCAGGTCTTCTGGAAAGATGGCGATGTGGTCTTACGGCCCTTGAAAAGGACTTGGCAGGATTATTTCGATCGTGGGCGGAAATTCAGCGATGATTTTCCAGAGTCAATTGAAGATATGGCGCTGGAGGAAAATGCTCCATGGTGATCCGTTACATGTTGGACACCAACGCTTGCATTGCACTGATCAAGGATCGGCCGATATTGATGCGCAGCCGGTTGTCCCAACTCACTCCAGAGGAAGTTGGGATATCCAGTATTGTTGCTGCGGAACTTTGGTTCGGTGTTGCCAATTCACAGAAGAAAAAAAAGAATGAATCTGCTTTGAGAGATTTTCTGGAATTTGTCACTCTTCTGGATTGGCCTTGTGAGGCATCTCCTCTCTACGGGCAAACTCGTGCGCAACTTCAGAAAAAGGGAACACCGATCGGCGCCATGGATTTGCTCATTGCTTCTCATGCCCTGTTCCTCGATTCGGTACTTGTGACAAACAACACGAGTGAATTTGAACGGGTACCTGATCTGAAGATTGAAAACTGGCTTTCTGATACGGCGTAGTTCAACAACGTGTTGCCTAAAAGTCTCGGTGAAAAATCCGGATAAAAGTGTTTTTTGATAAGGATTGGCGCAATCCTTATGTTACCTCCACGTTGGGCTGATGAAAATGAGCGGCAAATCGCCTCTGGGATCGCCGCACCCCAGTGCGGCAATTATGACGACGCTCTTGTGGCGGCTAAAAGCGAAGTGGGCCGCACTGGGGTGCGGCGATCCCAGGAGGATAAGCGAAACAAAAATGGGATCAGCTTTTAACTAAAATATATGGCGATTTTCATCAGCCCACCTCCACGTTCCTTAAAAAGTTGAATATTTATTAAATTCGATATAGAGTCAACAATTGTGTTTTGCAGTCGTTCTGATGATCACATCATTGAAACATGATTTCTGAACCCGACCGCCATTCGCCGGATAATGGCATGCAAGCGCTTCTGATGTTTGATTGCTCCCATGTCGACGATTATTTCGGAGATTGAAGGGTATGTGAAGAAATGAAGAGATGCCCATACTGTTACGAAGAAATCCAGGATCAAGCAGTAAAATGCAAACACTGCTCTGAATGGATTGAAAAACCTGCAGAAACGCATACAATTGACAAAGATTCTTGCGATCCGCTTCGAGACTGGATTCTCAAGGAGATTAAGATGCCAGCAAGTGAAAACCTATTTGAAAGCTTGACGGATATATTTGAAAAAAGAATAATTATTGAAGCTCTTCATTATACCAATAATAACCGTTCAAAAGCTGCTGAACTATTAGGGCTTTCGCGTCCAACACTCCATTCCAAAATTGGGAAACATGTAATTTGAGGCATGAAATTTAGACCCATTAAATAAGATAAAGGCACAGATGGAATTTTCATGCCTTTTCGCGGATAATATTTATATGTCAGCCTAATATTCTGAGATTTGATTGTTTCCATGACGATAATCCAATGTATAAACTGCAAAGTAAAGTTCCAGGTTTCGGATGACATCGTCCGAAAAGAAGTTGCCAAAGCGCGCACCAAGAATTTACGGGCAAAAGCCAAGTGCTCAAAGTGCGGTACGTTGTTTTGTATTTTTGCTGATGATATTCCGGAATGTATTGAGGATATGCCGGATACCCTCCCGCCTGCTACCGAAAATTCCGATATAAATATTCCATCAAAAGATAACAACAATGTTAAAGACAATGCCAGCAGTACGGATGACTATATAGCTGTCAGTGACTTTCGTGGTGGGCAGAATCGGTTAGGTGAAGATTCCAGCTTCGAGAAAATAATCAGCAATGATAAATATCATCCCCCTGTCGAGCCTCAAATCAAAGACCCAGTAGATATCTCCGATGGGCTTCAAGAATCTATCAAGGGTTCGCTGGATAACCTTTCTCCTGTTATTCAAAATTCTGATTCAGAAGTTCCGTCAAAAGACAACAGCATTCCAGATGAGAGTGTACGACCCAATAGCTTTGAGTTGTTGCCAACATTCGAACAAGGAATGGAGTATTATGCAAAAAAAGACTATACAAAATCTGCTGCAATCTGGGCTGTGCTTGCTGATATAGGAGATAATAACGCACTTTTTCATCTGGCTTTGCTGTATAAAGAAGGGCTGGGTGTACGTCAAAACATAAAAATATATTTTGAGTTGCTATTTAAGGCATCCGAACAAGGACACTCCGGCGCTAAAGACATGTTGGAAGGCAATTTATCAACTAATGTGAAAATGGATAGCAATAACGAATCACATTCCCTATTGTCGTTGGCACAGAATGCTATTGTAGAAACGATTCCACAGCACAATTTGCCAATAGAGCCAGAAATACTCAAATTAGCAAAAAAATATCATGAAACACCAACGCAGGGAAACAGTAAAGAAGATGACGTTCCAACGCAAATAGCAACACATCAACAAAAAATTAGCCATGTAGATTATAACAAATTGGTTATTGCTTGCATCTCAAATAATTCGTCTAACCTTTCCAAAAGGGAGAAACAGGAGTTCGGGAAGATTCGGACTGTTTATCGGGCGTTGACTGGAATTGGGAAAAAAGACAGTATAACATCTTTGTACATCAGGGGACTGTCTCCAAATATCCATCCCACACATATATCTGTTATTCGAAGGTATTTGCCTTTGTTGATGCCTTATTTACCGCAGAACGTAGTGCAGAATCTCACCCAAAAATCAGAGAATATCGGTTTAATCTCTGGAGACGCTATTCCCAATTTTGCGACGTTAATGGCTATTGAAGATATACTCCTACATCACGAATTACCTATGCGCCAATCAGAGATTGTTGTGAAACTACAAGGCCAATTCACGGAGAGTGATGTTGATGTAGCATTAAAAAAATCAAACAGATTTATCGGAATTGGGGATGATTATTATGATCTTACAGACAGGTGGCAAACTACTTCTTGTGAAGCCCTATTAATTAGACTGCCTCAGCCATTTTGCGAATTTGCATCCTATTTAATATCTAAAAATAAGTGCTCTTATAAACCAGTTTTAGCTTTACTTTTTATGTGTGAAATGGATAAGAATGGATGTATGGACTTATTGGTATTAAAAAATCGTTTTTATGACTTTTATTTATCCAGAATAACTGATGGGAAGATCGTTGAATCTAAAAATTTAGTGATTTCAAATATTGATGGCTTTACTAAAAGTGTTGTTATTAGAGCTATGATAGAGCCATTGAAGAGCTTTACAAATTCAAGTTTTTTTGTAATTGAAAACAATATTATCAAGCTTAAAAGTGATATGACTACATATTGTAATAATGATGAGTTAAAAGCGTCACTAAAAATTGTGTTATTAAAATACATAGATTATTATTATAACATGTTAGTTTCTGATGAAAATATTACAGTCGATTTTGGTCAGGAAAATCAAACATCTAATGCTGAGATAGAGCTGATGCGTAGTAAGATGGATGATGAAGTTATTATAGTTAAAAATATTAAGAAAAAGAAAATTATTTTATGAAAAATGGTAAAAGAGCTTACTGGTGCGATCATTGCCTTGTTTATGTTTTAGGGGTGGAATGTGGACACTGTAAGAGAAAAACACGCGATATTTCGTCCGCTTACCTTCAACCAGTATTCCAATCTGAGATAGAGTATCTTAAAACTGGTTTTATCTTAGATGGCATCACTAATTTAAATTCAAATGAAATATGGGTATCTCCATCCAGCAACACTTATTATTTTCAAGGTAAACCAGTTTTTAAACTCGGTATTTCAACGGAGAAAAATGAATATGAACTTTTAAGGGGTAATCACATTAAAAGTTCATTTCTGTCCAGAACCAAAGAAGAGTATTTTGAAATAATTAATTCTGCTAATCAGAAATATATTCAGCACATAGAGTACGAAGCCAAATGTTTTATTGCTAATGTATTAAAAACATATAAAAATCGAAGTTTTTTTGTTTCGTATTCTGGCGGAAAAGACTCGTCGGTCGTTTCACATTTGGTCATGCAAACTTTAGGACGGAGTAATGTGCTGCACATTTTTGCAGATACAACAATTGAACTTCCTGAAACATATAAATTCATAGAACGCTATAAAAGAAAGCATCCACTAACTCCCTTTATTACATGCAAGACTGAAATGGATTTTTTTGATCTTAGTGAAAAAATAGGTCCACCGAGTAGAATCTTAAGGTGGTGCTGTTCGACGCATAAAACAAATCCATTAGGTCAAATTGTTGGTGTTCTGAATCCAGGTAATGGTGTATTGGCATTTGAGGGGGTTAGAAAAAGCGAATCTACTCGAAGATCTCACTATGAGAGAATCACTGTTGATCATAAAATCGGTGGAGAGGTGATTACAAGACCTATTCTTGAGTGGAGTGATTTGGAAATATGGATATATATCATACTCAAAAAACTTGAGGTCAACTACTCTTATGAGCAAGGTTTTAGGCGTGTTGGCTGCTTGTATTGCCCCTTCAATAGTAACTGGTCAGAAAAATTAATAGCAGATTATTACCCTGAAAAAAACAAATTGTGGATTCAGCATCTTTCAGCTCATGCTTCAAACATTAATCATCCCAATCCAAATTCGTTTATTGGTGGTGGTTGGAGAGTCCGTGCTGGAGGAAAGGGGGGGGATTGTTACAAAAGCAACCTCGAAAGTGTACCCTGTGAATTATATGATGATTCACATAATTATCAGATTATTGCAGGCGATATTCATAAACTGAAAAATTTTTTGAGGCCTTTTGGACCGCAACAAGTTATACATCAAGATGAAGGTTTTGAATCTTTTGTTGTAAAAAGTAAACTATCTTTGAATATTCTAATGATTGTAGAAATTTCTTATGAAGATCAGATAGTTAGGATAAGATATTTGACAGAAAGCAATCGTCTTTTATTAAGACAACGAACTGAGAAACAAATAAAAAAACTTCAGTGTTGTATTAATTGCGGCTCATGTAATAATGCCTGTCACATTGGTGCAATAAGGGGTAATGATTTTTCTTCCATTAATGAAAAACTTTGTAGTAGTTGCTTGAAATGTGTATCCCATGATTGCCCAGCAGTTAAATCTCTTCATTATTTAAGGAACCGCAAAAGTGCCTGAATTTAAGTTTGGTTTTGAAGAATCCTGGTTTCGGCTCACCATAAAGAAACTGCCAACTCACCCACGATTGTTCTGCAAAGACAAAGAATCTGTGGCTAACGCACAAACATTGCTCAGGATAGGAAGCCTTAAGGTTGGTGCAGCCGGAGTATGGGCTCAAGCTGCTAATATTATATATAAAAAAAAGAATGGCGAATATGAGCTGACGCCATTTGGTAAGCTGATAGCCATTCTTGATCCTGATCTTGAGGAAGATGGTATTTGGTGGGCTATACATTATAATCTGGCACGATACAAAAGTGATGCCTGGTTTTATGCGTTTTACATCAATCTCTTTGAGCAAAAAACATCTGAACGCGCATCGTTAGAAACTGAAATTCGTAACTATTGGGATAAAGATCATAAAAAACCTATGACCGATAGCACCTTTGACAAGTTGATATTTCCTCCTTTTAAGCAGGTTTTTGATGGAACCAGGTTAGGACATACATTTGGGCTGTTCAAACCGCTGGAAGAAAACAAATTTGCAAGGGTGCTTAACGATAACCATCGTGTCCCTCATGCAATTTTGTGTTATGCGCTTACCGATTGGTCTCAGAAAGATCAGCGGCAGTCAGCACATATTTCAAAATTGTTGGAGCCTTGGGGACCCGGCCGGATATTTGGGCTTAACCGCGAAACCCTTGATAACATGCTCATTGAAATTGCAGACCGTTACCAAAAAAAAGTGGCATGGATCAGCCATACTGCAAATCTCAATTCTGTATCGATTTTAAACGTTTCACCGCTCGTAATGCTGTCAACTTTTTATCATGAAATGGATGGGAAAGAACCACTGGATGCATTTGAAGCTGCAATATCTCCCAAATCTGACGAAGGATCGCTGTGATAAATATCACCATTGAAGCTCAAAGGTTGCTTGAAAAATGGCAGACTTGCAAAAGTCTTCGTTATCCAGTTTTAGTGTTGGCGCCGATACATCCGACATTTATTTCGGAAAATAACCTTCTTGAAATTCCTGACTTCATTGGTGCTCAGTTGCTGGATTTCGAAGACCGCTATAGGGGGCAACTGAATCGCTTTATTCCCTGGTATGTGATAAGGGATGAAATCCTAAAAGAAGCTGTTGAAAAAACAGTGATAGTAATTCATACAGAGTTTTTTTATGACAAATGGACAGGCGAGGAACGAACCACTTTTTTGCGGAATTTACTGCGCCAAGATGGTCACAAAGGCGTTATCCTGGGAATCTACTGCCAAGATAATTTACATCCCATTGTCGATAATATTTCCTCAAAAGACAGAGGTATGATCTGGAATCCATGATGCACCACTTATTACTTCGATTAAATAAAGGTTCAGCATGAAATTAAATGAATTCATTAAAATCTCGCCGGGCTTTAAAGCGGCTGTAAATCTTCAGCAAGAGATGAATAATCTTCAAAAAGTGGCCGGTTTCATACCAACCGAGGTATCTCAGGAAATTCTTCTGGATTTTGCAAGAAAAATTCATCCTACATTATCTGATCACCGTTCCCGGATCGTTATGGGGACTTATGGTACTGGAAAAAGTCACCTGGCTCTGGTGATCGCCAATTTTTTTATGAGGCCGCTCAATACACCGGAACTGACCGTGATTATCGATAAAATTGATGCAGAGACCCGTCAGGTTTTGATTAATAACAGACGGGTGGTGTGCAATCCATTCCTGGCTGTTACACTTTATGGGGATGAAGGCCGGATTGCGGACGGCTTGATGAGAGGGCTTCGCAATACGCTAATCAATATTGGCATGGAAGAACTGTTACCGGAGTCGGCTTTTAATGCAGCCGTTTCCAGGATTCACGAAATTGAAAACAACTATTCTGAAAGCTATGGCATATTTAAAAATATAACCGAACAAAATGGCTATACGGTTTCTGAACTGATCACTCGCCTTGAGAATTATGACAAAACCGCTTTTAATCTTTTTTGCGAAATCCACCCTCAATTTTCGAGTGGAAGTCAGTTTGTATATTCAACAATGCTTGATCCCGGTACTTTTTATAAAAGCGTAGCCAAAGAACTTATTGCAAAACAAGGTTATGCGGGAATTGTTGTATTGTGGGATGAATTTGGCCAAAAAATGGAAGAAGTTGTAAAAGATCCATCAGGACGAGAAGGAATTGATCTTCAGGAATTTGCCGAGCAATGCAATTACAGCGAGGATTACCCGCTTCATTTTTATCTGTTTTGTCACAGGTCTTTAAAAGAATACCATGATATTTCAAAGCTGTCTATTCAACAGGATTATCGTCTGCAGCGGGAAGAAGATTTCAGGAAAATTGAGGGAAGGTTCAAGCCCTTTATCATGAAGAGTACTGATACTGAAACCTTCCAATTGATTGATCGGGTAATTATTGCTGATGAGCAGTCCAGTCAGTGGAAATCTCTCATGGAGACGTATAATTCATACTTCAACGAATTGTGCCAACAAGTCTGTGATCAGAAATATTTTGTGGGGCTATCAACGGATGAAATCAAATCTACTGTCATGTTTGGGTGTTATCCGCTGCATCCCATGGCGGTTTATGGGTTACCTGCTGTTTCTGAAAAGGTTGCTCAGAACAATCGAACGCTGTTTACCTGTTTATGCGAAAATGATCCTGGCGGGTTGTTCCGGTTTCTGCAAAATGCCAGATTGGTTGCTGATGATCCATCGCCCCCGATGTTTACAATTGATATGTTATGGGACTATTTTGCTAACGATATTAAACAACAGGAGCGAACTTATCCGATTTATCGGGATTATCAAAAATTGATTGCCTATTTAGATTCGGATGACAACTTGTCGCAAAGAATCTTAAAAGCAGTTTCAATATTTCGCGTCATCAACCCAACCCGATTTAAAATTACAGAAAGTATCTTAATTCATGGGTTGAATATTCTCGTCAGCCAAGTGGTTGCATTCAATGACACGCTGGAAAAAATATCAGATCACAAAAATGAAAAACGGGTCTTGATGAGAATGTCGGATGGGTCTTACCGAACATCAGTAAGTCATGAGACAGAATCGATTGTGGTAAAAATCCGGAAGCTTTTATCTGATTCAACCTCTCGTCTGTCTCCACCGATTAAATTTTTAAAAACAATCTGGTCTCAATTAAACATACCGGATGTCTGTGAAGCAACCAGCTATTGGGATGAATACGGAGTAAAGCGGGAGTTGAAGGTTTTGCCAGTAAACTTAAATCAGGTTGTTGAAAACAAGGATGCGTTAACGACAAATCTGGGTGGAGGCGAATATTGGGACGGAATACTTTTAGCTGTTCTCTGCGAGGATTCATTTCAGATTGAAAAAGCAAAGACGGCGGCGATGGCCGAACAGCAGGGCAAATATGGTAAACAAGTGGTATGGGCCATACCGAAACAACCGGTACAGATTTTTGATGTGCTGAATCAGTACCAGGCACTTATTCATCTGAAAAAGGACGAGGCGAATCTCTATGCTGAGTTCGGTGAACTTCACGAGGAATGGCGGCTTTGGCATGAGGATATATACAAGCAGATAACAGATAAGCTAAGCAGCCTGTTTAATCCCAGTAATCAGATGCTGGAATACTATTGGGACGGTAATCTGAAATCCGACATATTGAATCTACGAAAATTGAAATCTCTTGCCAGTGATGTTATGCGAGATGTTTTTCCTTTTTGTCCGTCTATTGGTGATGACAAGCTGGCTCAAGATGATTTTTCCGGAAACTGGGGATACCGCCCCAATTGTCGCGACGTTGCTTTGAAACTTACCAGGCAAGATATAGCTGCAGATTTATTTAAAGAAACTTCTGCTCAACAAAAACATGTGATCGATCTTCTTTTAAGGGCAAACGGATTCTTGTATAAAAATCATGCCGGAGAACCGGTAATCGGTAGGCCGTCTGATGACAAAAATCCTGCCGGTGCGAAATTGTACGATTGTATTGCCGCCTTTGCGGAAAAAGCCAAAAAAAGACCTGTTGAAATGAAGGATATCGTAAAAGTCTTGAGACGGCCGCCTTATGGCGCAAAATGCCGCGCTCTGCCAGTTTTGTTTGCCGCTGCAGTTCACCGTGACTTGTCGCTTGGAAACCTGTCGTTTGAATACCTGAAAAACCCCCAGTCCACAGAAAAAATTAAAGTATTTGAAAGTGATACACTTGAAAAAATCTTTGCTTCTCCAGATAAATACAAACTCATTTATGTCGATGTCAGTTCAAATCAAAGAGAGATCATAGCGGGATTGGCCAAAGTATTTTCGGTTGAACTGGATTCCATTTATCTGCCACTGGAACGGGTTAAACGAGTTGGTGAACAGATTGCGTCCTGGTGGAGAAATCTTCCCAGACATGCACAGTTGACCGAAAAACTATCAGAATGGTCAGTTGTTTTTAAAGAATATATTTTTAATCCGTTGGCGCAAATCGATGCAGATATTGATAAAATTTTGCTGTTAGATATTTTTGAACATGTGTTTCAGGTAGAGAGTGATTCGGTAAAACGAGAAATAGTTTGCAAAAAAATTCAGCCCATTAAACTTGAATTTGATACTGCAACCGACCGACTGAAAGCGCGGATCGCTGATGTTTTTAAAACGGTTTTTGATTCAGGTGAATCTGATACATCGGGTGCTGTTGCATTAGTGAATTGGTTTAAGGAACTTTCGGAAGATAAATGTAATTGCTTGTTCAGCGGACCGTCATCAACCTTGGCTAACTGGTGTAGAAAAACCACCGGTATATCTGATGATGATTTATATCAAATCGCAAAAGATATTACTGGGTTAGATATTGATGCATGGTCCGATGATATGATCATGAAATTCGCGGGAAAGATTGAAACTGCCAAAGAAACGATAGATGCTTATGAGACTCCACCACCTTCACCACTTCCTCTACCACCTCCACCAATCATTGATCCTCTTGAACCAAACCAGACACGATTGACCTTGTTGGGGAAAGATGGCCAACCAGAAACACGAATATTTGAAATTTCAGTGGAATTGTCGCAAAACGGTAAAGCAATGGAAAATATGCTGAACACAACTGTGGACTCTATTGGAAGAGGACTTGACGATAAAGAAAAAATGGTTGTGCTGTATCGATTCATCCGCAGACATTTTTTTGGGGAAAGCGTCTTTTAATCCATGATGGATGCTTCGCTATCCACGCAACGCGTTGAGGGAGTAAGAAGAAAGCTAATTTCGTGACCGCTTATTCTGTATTTATTGGAGAAAGGCATTGCCATGAATATTGAAGACCATATTCAATTTTGGTTAGATGGAGCTGATCATGATCTGGATGTTGCCGAAAGTCTTTTTTCAGCCGGAAAGTATGATTGGTGCCTGTTTCTGGCGCAACTTGTTATAGAGAAAGCATTAAAGGCGACCTATGTGCGGGATAACAACAATCAACTTCCTCCCAGAACGCATAATCTGGTTAGACTGGCTGTAGCCACCAGTCTTGAAATCAATGATGAGCAGAATGAACTATTATCGGAAATAACCGATTACAATCTGGAAGTACGATATCCAGCTTATCCTCGTGATTTCTATAAAAAGTGTACAGAATCGTTTACATCGAAGAAATTTGACGATATCAAGGAGATTTATCGATGGATAAAATCCCGAATTCAGTCCGAGAAGTCATAAACAATTACCTTAAATCACTGGAAGCGCATCACATCCATATTCGAAAAGTGGTTTTGTTTGGCAGTTATGCAACCGGGAAGGCAGATGAGTGGAGCGACATTGACATAGCACTGGTATCAGACGATTTTGAAGGAGACTGGTTTGAAGATAAGAATAGAATAAGACGGCTAACGCTGGCGGTGGATAATCGTTTATCGCCATTACCTTACCGCTCGGAATCTCTTTTGGCGCCAGATCCCTTTTTTAAGAAAATACTGGAAACAGGAATCGCGATTTAAAAGCAGTGAACGGAAAATCGTGATCAAAAAAACAAGAAACGCCCCCATAAAGGGAGCGTCGGCCTGGAGATGCTATCTCCAGGGGGGTCATGGGCAAGTAGTCTATCAGATAGAAATTAATTGTCAATATCAAATAAGGGAACCAATGACAATTTATCAAAAGATTTTGCGCACAATTATCTATATTGATGGATTTAATCTCTATTATGGGCTTCGATCAAAAGGCTGGAGAAAATATTACTGGCTGAATTTGCGATGTTTGTCACAAAAGATTCTTAAATTGGATCAGAGGCTTATTGCCACAAAATATTTTACAGCACGAGTATCAGCAGGAAATAAAGCAACTTCCGACAACGTGCGAGAAAAAATGGAATCCAAACGAAGGCGGCAGACAACATATCTGGATGCGCTTGATGGATTAAAAAATTTTATGATTTTTGAAGGGCATTTCCTCGCTAAAACGATTACCTGTAAAACTTGCGGCTACTCTTGGCTAACCCATGAAGAGAAAATGACAGATGTAAATATAGCTACAGAACTGATTATGGATGCTCATAATGATAATTTTGACGTGGCGATGATTATTTCCGGAGATAGCGATCTTGTTCCACCAATTTTGGCTGTCCAAAATACCTACCCGGAAAAAAGGATTGTAGTCGCTTTCCCACCATCAAGAAGTTCAGAACGATTGAAACAAACAGCAAACGCATTTTTTACTATCGGCGAGGCGAATATTCGGCAAAGTCAATTCCCTGAAGAAATACGAAGGGCTGAAGGAATTATTTTAAAGCGTCCTGAAAAATGGCGGTAAACATTGCACTCCTTTTTTGCTTTTATAACTTCGGAGAATATATCCCATGATTGAGATTATATACGATCCCTATCGCTTACAGCAGCCCGCTCCTGGGGATATCGTCCTGGTTTTGGAAGAAGATTATGAACCCTGTCTGAATAACATTAAAGACAGTGTGAATCACGGAAAATCTTTAACCGTGTTGGTCAGAAATCCTGGAATTTGTGGATGGCTGGATCACATCGGGCCGAAATATGGCGGTATTGTCCGGCATATCGATCCTGTGCAATCTCTTTCTGTTGCATTAAAACACAGCCCTTTACCAGAATATTTTAAAAAACCGGAAACCATCATACAATTTGGACTGCTTGAAAAAGCAAAGGCGCTGCCGCCCAAACTGGGTGAAAATGCAGAAAGCTGGGGTCATCGGGTCCTGATTGGGGATATCTGGTCTCTTCCGGATATATCAACGGATGAGGATATCACGGAGCTATTGGCATGGTTCATTGGTCGGGAAAACGATATGCCGTTTATTCTCAATGATCTGCTGAACAAACGATTTCATCTGTGGATATCGAATTCAGACAGGGCTTCATCTCTCTTATCCTGGCTACAGCCTGATCCGTTTCTACGAACCCGTTACCTGATTTGGGAAAACCTTCTGTCAACCTATCCTGAAAACCATATCCCGGAATGGCTCCAGTCCAATGGTATATGGGGTGTACTTAGCCAGTTTACCACACGAAAACGCTATGTAAACTGCATTCCATTTTCTCCTGACGTTCAATTGCCCCCTGAAATCGCAAATTTTGTTAGGGCTTTTTTAATCGAAACCTGGGAGAAACGCTCTCCAATGGACAGTCTGTCGTATCTTTCAGGCAGGCTGGATGTTGAAATCGCATTTCTTCTGGAGAGATTGCGCCTTCAACTTCAACAGGGCGAACCCGTCCAGCAGGTTTTCCATGATAAACTCACGGAAGTATCTAATGGACATCAAAAGGTGGCTGAACTATCAGGAATGCTGCTTCACAAGCCTCCGCCCGGAATGCTTTCCGAAGCGGCATCCTTTGATGAGGTTCGTCGCTGGATAAAAGATGATTACCTGCCGTTTTACCGCCACAACAGTATGCTTAATCATCTTGATGTCACGATTGACATCGTCAACTCCTTTGAAAAATGGCTGATCCTGAAATACACCAGCCTTTTGGTCAGCGGAGAAGGGATGGCCTACCGCCAGATCCATACTCTGAAAAAACGGATGGGAGATACACCAATTTTGGTCGTAATGGTGGATGGTTTGGATTATTTGTCATTTCAGGATCATTTGCTACCGGAGCTGATTCTAAAAGGTTTGTATCCTGAAACTGAACCGATGCCTTATCTGGCGTTTATACCCTCTGAGACGCATATCTCCAAACCAGCCATTCTAAGGGGGAAAATGCCGTCCCAGATACCCGATGAGAGACCAACTGCTGATTATTATCAGTGTCTTATCCAGGAAATTTTTCAGGTGAAAGCTTCATCGGTGAGATGCGCAACCGATAAGGATATGACAATTGAAGAGCTGGTGAGTGAACATGCAAAAATTTATCTTTATCTGGATAACCAATTGGACAGGGAATATATTCACGCTGCATATCCTCCGTATGTCCGGCAGAGAAAATTTGCAGACTACTGCAAAAAAATGGCGGAATCCTTAGTCCATGCGGTACATACAGCCTATGAATATCATGGTTTTTATCCGCTAGTCTGTATCTGCAGCGATCATGGCTATACCGAACTGCCTGAAAAAATCCCCGTTTTTTCCATGAATACAAAGTCAAAAAGCCGCAGCACCAACGATGTAAATCCGGAATGGAATCCAGAAAACGTCTGGAAATTGTCGCCGGAAATATTTGGCTTGAATAAACCAATGGCCATACCGTTTCAGTATGGATGTTTCGGAAGCAAACCCAGGGGTGCCAGTCATGGCGGGTGTACACCGCAGGAAATGGCTGTACCCTGGATGACATTCAGCAAAACAAAACCCGTTTCCCTGATGCCGATAACCGTTTCCATAGAAGGGGCTGTATTTAGAAGACGCAAAGAGAATCCAGTAAAAGTTTGCATCTCCAATCCCAATCTCTATGCGGTTAAGTTATTGCAATTGAAGATTGAGAAAATGACAATCCCGGATATATTCCCCATAACCATTGGGGCGCAATCTGTTGTTAAAAAGGACGCTCAACTGGATGGTTCAGATATTTCGACAGGAATAACCAGTTTGACTGCATCAACCTCCTTTTACAGCAGTTCTGATAAAATGGTCAGCAACTCTGTGATCACCTTGAGTACATCAGGGTCCATGTCAACGGAATTCGACGACGATTTTGATGCATAAGCCAGAGGAGCAATATGCCAACTGATTTGGATCATAAAATTGAGCAGACGTTTCCTGATGTCTGTGTTGATAAAGGTCTGTCCGCCAAAGCAGGGCTATCTGGACG
>Ga0194038_1000583_pt1 | contig 16050 bp, 8 predicted proteins | sample JunL226m_MetaG_FD_148630 | JGI IMG/M metagenome (GOLD analysis project Ga0194038, IMG submission 148630) | Anoxic zone freshwater microbial communities from boreal shield lake in IISD Experimental Lakes Area, Ontario, Canada - Jun2016-L227-6m | ecosystem: Environmental > Aquatic > Freshwater >... | reverse complement strand
GCCCAGAATGCTCCTCTCGGGTTGGCGAGAGAATCTGTCGTGAATTCTTTGAGCAATTGTTTGGAGTGCCTTTTCTAAAAACAAAGCCTAAGTGGCTTAAATCTCCGACCGGATTTCTATTGGAGTTAGACGGATATGCGGAATCTATTGGCGTAGCGTTTGAACATCATGGTTCATACCACTATCAAGTAGTTCCGCCTTTTACGCCAACTGCTAAATCACTGCAAAAACGACAAGAAATAGATTTTCTTAAGATAGATATTTGCCGTAAAAATGGCGTCAAAATAATTGAAATTCCCGAAGTACCAACAATGATCAAAGTCTCTGAACTTAAAGACTTCATTTTGAGAATCTGTGATCAAGAAAAAATAAAAGTGCCATTTAGAGATGTAGAAGTTAATCCTATAAAAGCCTACCAACCGATTCCTGCATATCAACAATTAACAGAGTTAGCTAGCGAAATTAATGGTCAATTAATAAGTAGGGAATTTATTAGTTGGTCAACGCCATTAACTTGGGAGTGTGAGCAAGGGCATCGATGGGAAGCATCTCCAGCCAGCATTCTATATCAAAAAACATGGTGTCCTAATTGTGCAGGGGTAGTAAAGAAGACAATTGAAGAGATGCAAGAGCTTGCAGCCAAAAAAGGAGGAGAGTGCTTATCTTCTCAATATCTTGGTGCTCGAGCTCCTTTGAAATGGAAGTGTTCAGAAGGTCATGAATGGGAAGCTGCTCCAGTTAACATCACTAGTCGAAAATCTTGGTGTCCATATTGCGATGGTCAAAAAAATGATCGTACAAATATTGCATATATGAGAAAAGTGGCTTTTGAGCGTGGCGGAGATTGTTTGTCGTTAGTCTATATAAATTCAAAAACTAAATTATCTTGGCGCTGCTCAGAGGGTCATCAATGGATGGCGATTCCATTAAATGTCATTAATAAAGAGTCCTGGTGTCCGGAGTGCAGTAAAACTAAAAAAGGCCTCAGAAACAAGCTCTAGTCTCTAGAGCAAATTTACTAGCGCCTTTTCTCAGAGAAGGTCGCAAGCTTTAACACCTTGTGCTTGTAGGCGTTTTCTAATCTTCATTAAAGCTTTAGCCTCAATCTGGCGCACTCTCTCGCGTGTGAGCCCCAGCAAGTCTGCAACCTCGTGCAAGGTGCTCGCGCTGTAAGTGCTATTCAGGCCCCACTTGCGAGAACTAGGTTGCTGAGAGTTTTTGTTTGATGACTGAGCCATAAAAAGTCTCCTTGAAATCACTGCGATAACAAATAAAAGTTCCATATTTAGTATGACATATCCGCGTTTCACATCATGAGATAAATGAGTAATTCATAAATAAATTTGATAGCTCGATATATGAGCTCATACATCCATAAGCTCATCTCAATACCCGCAAAACAATTCCAGCAACAACGTCCAGCATCACCCACCACAAGCTAAAGGAGCTGATATGCCTGTACTCATCGAGGGCGTCTGTGTCTTATTGAAAAAAGGATCTGTCATAGAACGCTATCAAGGCGGCTATAGCCAATTTCTATTTGATCTACATGATCAAAGCAAGCTTATAGAAAGCAATCAATTGCTCAGCATGAGCTTTAACAATCATGAGGAAGCCAGAAACTATCTTCAGTTCATTGCCCAAAAAGGGCTCAAGATCATGATGATCAATGAAGATAATCCTCAAAAAGTTGATGCTGTATTGGTAGACCAAGTCTTTGGCCCTAGCTGTAGGGTCTATTGGCTAGATTTCATCCACCTAGGCGCTAATCCTCATAGCAAAGCTAGGCAAAACAATAAAAGAAGCAAGACAAAAAACAAAGTGGGTGATGGTGAGCACATCGTCATTGCAGCCACAGACCAAGAGCTTGATGAGAAGGAAGAGGTCAGGCTACTCAGATGGGGCAGGGAAGAAATCGCCTTCCCCAAAGATTGGGAGTTCAAAATCTCAAAGTCAATGGACTTAGAGTTCATGAGAATGGCAGAGCACCGCAGCAAGCTTACCCACTAAAAGAAAAGCAAATGGCAAATATCAATAGAGAGCAGTGGCTAATGGCTGCAGTAGATCACATTACCCCCATATTTCAGGCAAGGGGGTACGTAGTTCCACAAGTCAAAGTATCGGTGGGATTTCCGAGTACTGGAGGCAAAGGAAGGCACCTAGGACAGTGCTGGTCATCAAAAGCAGCAGAAGACAACATCAATCAAATCTTTATCGCACCACACCTCAAAACACCATTAGATTTTCTGGACACCTTAGTTCATGAACTAGTACATGCAGTAGATAACTGCGAAAGTGGCCATGGAGATGGCTTCAAAAAAATAGCCTTAGATGTCGGTCTCAAAGGCCCCATGAGAAGTGCTGGGGCAGGTGAACTCCTAAAAAAAGACCTCATCAGAATCACTGAAAAACTAGGGATATTCCCTCACGGCAGATTAAGCCTACCAATACCCACAGCCCAAAAGGCTCCAAAAAGACCAGGAGCCAAGTGCGCCAAGTGTGGCTATGAAGTGGTGATGCTCAAAAAACACCTTGTTCTAGGACCCCCAATTTGTCCCAAGGATATGGAGGGGATGGAGGAGACGGGGGAGTGGACTGAATTAAACTAAATAAATAGTTAATAGAGTGGGTCAACATGAAGTTATGGGAATTTACTGATGAGCAACGTGACTTAATAGTGGGAATTCAATTAAGTCATTTAGGGAAGGTGATACAGAAATTTACTACTCCGTATTCTTATATCTATACCTTACAAAGCCAATATTCACCAAATGACTATTTAATTGCTAAGGCCCCAAGGGTAGAGGTTAGTTTGGGGCCTGAAGAGATTAATTCTCGCCTAATTAGGTTTTTATCTGAAATTAATAATATCTACACAGTTTGCCATCATTCATTTATCTCTCATTTTGGGCGAGCAGAAATAATACACGGTTGCCCATTTTTAATTTCAGCTAAGAAGCATATGACTTTAAGAGATGCTATCGAAGATTCTAAGATGGATGAAGTCGATGTATTAACTATTGCAATTCAGGTGGTAAGAGCCCTGGAGTACTGCAATTCTAAAGGAATAATTGCCCATCAAGATATGAAGCCTGAAAATATTTTTTTAGACTCAATACATAATAAGTTTGCAACCAACGGGGATTACCCATTTAAGTATCAAGCATTTTTAGCTGATCTTGGGATGGCTAATTCAGCATTGCTCTTTTGCAAGCCGTATGGAAGTAGGCCTTATATGTCTCCAGAGCAATATCAGAATTTGAATGATAAATATCCAGTTGTTCTTACTAGTAATTTTATAGAGCAAATTACACATGAATTTCAAAGGTCGGACATATTTGCAGTTGGTGTTCTTATGGCTGAAATGTTGACGGGTGGCATTCATCCGATTGGTGAGAGAACCTCAGATGTTTGGCCAAACAGTATAAGGGGGAACAAATGGTCTCATGAGGATATTTGGAAGAAGTGGTCTAAAAGTAACTTTAAAGTCAACTCAGCAATACAAATTGCAAATGTCAAATTATTACAAATAATCAATAATTGCCTGTCAACCAGTCCATTAGATAGACCAGATGCAGGTAATTTAAAAATGCTATTGATGGATGAATTGAAGACCGTATCTAAAAGTGCGTATTTGACTCTTAATGTCTATGTAGAACAAATGGATCAAGCAGCAATTATTAATAAAACTGAAGGCTGGCCGTATATGGACCAATTGGTTGATAAATTAAATAATCAGATTTAGGGAAAACGTAAGCCACTCCGGGAATCTCTTGATAGCTTTTGTGCGTTTCAGGATCAACTAAGTAAAGTTACTTAATCCTATCAATTTCAACTATTCTCAAGTACTCGTACATTCACTCATAGACTTTGTTGGTAATGATGATCCATACATGAATTGTAGTTACATATGGAAAGCGATCAATAAAAATCTCACTAGATAGGCAAATTAATAAAGAATTATAAAAATCATACTTAATTGGCAAAATTTACTTAAAAATGAGTATCAATTGATTATGATGAGACGATAATTACCTAATGCTAAAGATATTATTTATTAAATTTTTATGTGGAGATAAAAATGACTTACTTGTATAACTTTTACTCAATTTAGTTTGTTGGCATAAACAATAGATGGGCATTTCCTTAACCCCCTTTCCTCCTAGACATCATGGTGAGTTAGCTGTCTATCAGCAACTGACATTACAAAAAGATGATGCATTGTATTTATGGGCAAGCTTAGATTTCATCCCTGGCGTTAACGATATAGATTTATTTATGTGGCACGAAGAAATTGGATGCTTTGTGGTCGAAATTAAAGCTATACCACTTGAAATGTTGGTAACATTTGGCTTTTCATCGTGCGAAATTGAGGGGAGGGGTTTAGACAGAAGCCCACAAAATCAAGCATATGATGCAATGCAATCCCTTCGTAATTATCTTGCACCCAGAGTTGATAAAACTCCATTTATGGTGGCAACAGTATGTTGGCCATTAATCTCAAGATCAGAGTGGAAGGAGCGGTTTAGGCATGCCCCCGAAATAAGCGGTTTATCCGACTCAATGATTATGAGGGAGGATTTATATTCCGGGCCCGATTCATTAAAGGGAAGATTGAAGGAAATTTGGGTGAGGCCACCCGTAAGAAAGGGTTCTAGCTATCCATTCAAGCATGATCGAGATGTTTTTCAAAGCTTTCGCGCAGCTTTAGATCCAAAGGCCAGCCCCCAGCCCCTCAAGACGGATATGGCTAAATTGGAGGCCCTGGAAAAAGGTATAAAGCGTGATTTAATGCGGAGTTTCCCACCTTTTTCTGATACTAAAGTTTTATTTCAAGGCAAGCCTGGCACAGGGAAGACTTTTAGGTTACAGCAAATAGGAATCATGCATGCCAGAGAGGGGGCAAAGGTCTTACTTTGCTGCTTCAATCAAGTTTTGGCCTCAGAATTTATTCGGTTCATAAATTTGCTTGATTTGGATTTCAAAAAATCAGGCGTTGAAAACTCAATCAAAGAATACATCGACGTCATTGATATTACGTCACTTGCAATGCGGCTCTGCAATGATCTTGGCGTTGTTATGGATCTTAAGGATTTCAATGAGTGGGGGAAGCTTATTACCGAGGAGTTTAAAACCCCCGGAACATTAGATGGCTATCCTAAATACAATACTGTGCTAATCGATGAGTCACAGGATTTTTCTGCGTGGCAAATAGAGCTAATAATGTTGCTTTCTGCTCCAGGAGCGACCATAGCTATGGGCGTTGGAGCCGGGCAAGAACTGTATTCCTCCTTGGCAGATGAATCGATTGGTTCAAGATTGCAAAAAATAGGTTTTAAAGTAGCCAATCTTAGAAGAAATTTTCGCAATGCTAAGCCTATATATGAGTTGGCCCACTTAATATCTGAGTGCAATTTTGATGAGAAGAAGATAGTTGATATTTATTCCAAAACATTTCTTACTAAAAAAAATGCTATGCAAGATCTTGAGTTTGATATTTATCAGGCAAACTTTCCCAGATGTATCTATCTTAATGATGTCGTCGATTCTAGTTATGATGAGCCTGAGTATAAAAATCAGATAATAAATAAACTTTCATCTGAGTATGAAAATATCATCATCAACGAATGCTCTGGCGAAGGTAAAAATCCTGAAGACTTATTGATTCTTGTTCCAGACACTGTCGGTGACGAAATAATAGCACTCCGCCTTGCATTGCAAAGAATCAATTCAAGCAAGGATATTGGCTATATTGATTATGTGGAAAAAAGTTCGAGAAAGCATATTGCTCCAGAAGGGAAAATTAGGGTGGTAACATTTCATAGTAGTAGGGGGCTTGAAGCGTCTACTGTCTTGGTATTAGGTATAGAGAAACTTCAGCAACTGGCAAGGACAACCGGTATTGATTCTTCCCGATTGGGCTATATAGTTTTATCAAGGGCAATCTTTAACTTAATTATTTGCTTTCGCCCAAGCAAAAAAACGGTGATAACTGATTTTATAGAAAGCGCTGTTTCACATATAAATGTGAATTATGGATAGCGGACTTCGAAAATATTCAGAGCTAGATATTGTCCGAGCAACAGTTAGCTCTTCGACAAGATTGGAAGGATCTCAGCATCCTCAAAAATGTCATATCTTGAGGCTCGAAAACTTGGCTAGTATTTTTGGGCTTCAAGGTGATTTATTGCCGGTTATGGATATATTGCATGGGTTACAAGAAATTCATAATACTGGTGATGGCTATTGGGTTCCTGCACCATCGCGTAGTGTTCCTATAGGCGCTGAGTGGATGATTATTTCTGCCTTACCTACGTCTTATTTGCCGTCCGAATTAGAGTTAATTGAGACAACTGGATTTGCCAGAATTGCAAGAAATGCAATGGTTGATAATCCTATTCAAGAATTGCATGACTGGCTTGGTGCACCAAGATCTCTTGGTTCATGGGTAGAGGCTGAGATGGCCATTGCCAGCGAAACCTTTGGTAAAACAGTTTTAAAGTCCGATGACCTTCAGTTTTATCTACCGTGGGCTAGAGAGGCTGGTTTCAAGGGTATTTTTCGTAATTGGATTTCAGGAGTGGACATACCTTCGACCAACAAGTCTGATATTCAGCTTGCCCGAAGCAACGATGGTGGGTACTCAAAGTACTATTGGTGCACATTTAAGGGTGGTATTCTTTTTGATAGTGCCACCCCGGTCATGTCAGAAGAAATAGTGCGCATTCAATTCGCACTTGAAATTCTTCGTGGAAATGTTTGGCGTGAACTTTCTTTTAAATTAATTCAAGAGGATATTGTTTTTAATTGCCACTTCCCTCTTCCAAAAGAAATGAATAGATTGTTTCAGGCTATTGGAGTTAAAAACGCGAATGACAAGGACGTTTCTTATGCAATCAATAAACGATATTTTGATTTGGTATCACAAGAACTGGCAAATCTACACATTAAATTTAGGTAAACATGTATTCAGTTAAATCAATCAAAGAAGAGTTGCAAAATACTTTGCACCAGTACTTAGAGGCTGATTATCATATCTGGGATGAGAGTTTAATCATTGCTCGCCAGGCTCTACTTAGTACTAAAAATATCACATCTAGCGATCCAAGACTTGAGGCCAGTCCAACATATAGGGCTGGCGTTCCATTTTCTAAAATGGCAATCCCTAAAGTAGCCAGCGATTTATTGACCAAGCTGTCAAAGATATCCGGGGCCGGGGTTTATGCAGAGCCTCGAGCTCATCAAAAGGATGCACTGGAAAAATTTCTTGGCGAAGACAGGGAAATTATTGTTGCTACTGGAACTGGCTCCGGTAAAACAGAGTGCTTTCTGTACCCAATACTTGGAAGTTTAGCTATTGAAGGCACTAGGTCTGCTTCAAGCGTCAAAATGAGTGGTTGCCGTGTACTACTTCTTTACCCAATGAATGCGCTCGTAAATGATCAACTGACTCGCTTAAGAAAAATGTTTGGAAACGAAGAGGTATCAGAGCTAATTCAGAATGAGCGAGGTAGACGGGCTACATTTGGGGTTTATACAAGTAAAACTGACTATCCTGGCGCGCGTGTAGCAGATAGAGACAAAAAACTTTTAACTAAAATTAGAGCTTTATATTCAGGGGACGCCATCAAGAAAATGCGTGACTTATGGTCTGAAGGTTTATGGCCAGCAAAAGATATGCAATCTTATATTGAGACCAATCTTCAGACATCAAGCAATGATGCTGAGCTTTTTTCAAGACATGAAATACAAGCAACACCTCCCGATATTTTAGTTACAAACTATTCAATGCTTGAATATATGCTTGCACGTCCAATTGAGCGTGATATTTTTGATGGGACCTCTGAATGGTTACATGCAGATCCTGCAAACTATTTAACAATTGTTTTAGATGAAGCTCACATGTATAAAGGTGTTGCTGGCGCTGAGGTTGCGCTCTTATTGCGCAGGCTTCAATCTAGGTTGCGTGTTGATAGAAGCAAGATTAAGTTTATATTGACAAGCGCCAGTTTGGGGAGTGAAGAATCTGACAGAATTGGTGTAGTTAAGTTTGCAAAGGAATTGACTGGTAAGCCTGATGGTTCAAATCCATTCGAATTAGTTACAAGTATTATTGAGTCAAAATCGAATGAGGCTTTGCCAACGCCATTACAAATAAATGCTCTGGCTTTATTTGATATAAAAAAACTCCACGCCGTAGCGGAATCATTAGAAAATGCGGTTGAAGAAGTAAATATTTTATTTGAAAAACTTGGAGTAGGGGCCTTTAATATTTATCCCAATTCTATAGTTGATTTTAAGGATGAGATTTATAAGAAATTAAATATATTTCCACCAGCTGCCTTGTTGGCAAATAAGTTAACTAGCAAACCTACGTCTTATGATGACTTAATCTCAAAGTTATTTCATGACAAATTACCTTCAAATGCTCTTGAAGCTCTATTGGCTCTTTGTACATTTGCACAGCTAAAGGAAACACAGCAAGTTTTTTTACCGATCCGCTTGCATTTAATGTATCGCGGAATTCCGGGGCTATATGCATGTATTAATCCCAATTGTTCTGATAGACACGACACCAGTAAGCCATCTCTTTTAGGTAAGTTATTTACACATCCTGCATTAAGCTGTGATTGTGGTGGACGAGTTTTCGAAGTTTTGACCCATAGAGATTGCGGGGCAGCATACATCAGAGGGTTTGTAAGTAGCGACTCACCAGAATTTTTACTCCATCAACAGGCAATCGGCTCGGCTACCGATAAGCTCATAGAAACTCATTTTTTAATTGAGTCATCCAGAAGTCGATCTTCAAAGTTTTCGCATAATTGGGTCCATATATTTTCCGGAAAAATCTTAAAGACAAATCCTAATTCAGATGAATTTATTCAGGTTTGTGTATCTGACGATAGGGACGTGAATATTGATGGTAAATCTTTGTGGACATTCTCTAAATCATGTCCAGTTTGCTCAAGAGGATGGCGGGATGGAGCGACCAAAATTCAGGATTTAGGGACAAAAGGAGAGGCTCCATTTTCTTATTTAGTTAGATCTCAAGTTATAGATCAGCCAGCCTCAAAGAGGGCGAATAAGAGAACTCCTTTAGGCGGTAGAAAAACATTGGTCTTTTCTGATGGTAGGCAAAAAGCAGCTCGCCTAGCCCGTGATATCCCTAGAAATGTTGAAAAAGATGTATTTAGGATTTGCTTGGTTTTGGCAATTAATTATTTAGATAAAAACCATGGGTCTCCAACTTTAAAGCAAGATATGGTTTATCTTGCTTTTCTTATTGTGATGTCAGAAAAAAATATATTGCTGTTTGATGGCGATGACCGCGATCAGTTAATGGCTGACCTTAGAAGGGTTGAAGAATATCTTCAAAATGGTGAGGATTTGCATGTAATGCTCGAGGATAACTGGTCGCCACCACCTCAATTTAGTCAGATGCTTTTGGTAAACCTTGGCAGCCAATATTATTCATTAGCTGCACTAACTATCGCATCAATTTATCCCTCAAAACGAGCCCTGAAGGCCTTCATAGAGCTTGTGAAGAAATGGGGGTTGACAGAAAGTGATGCCCTAGAAATTTCAGTAAATTGGCTGAATAGGGCTATTGAAAATAATTTTGCCTTCGATAAGGACTTGTCGTTGGGAATTAGAAGGTCCGCAATTGGGTACGATAAGGGTAACTCTGGTTTTGGCGTAAATGTTGGTGATTTTAAATCTTTTTATTCTGACATGCCATTTTTGGAAAAATCTAACCGGGACCCACTTGAGCAGGCCTTATTATCAACCTTTTGCGAGGTAGTTAGGGATAAGTATTTTGTTAACCCTGCCAAAGTAAAGATTCAGCTTAATTTGGATGGATTATGGCATCAATGTATCTCTTGTACAAAGTTATCAATTGAATTAATTAGAGGAAATTGCCCTCATTGTGGCGGTATTGTGCAGCCATTGAATCCGAACGATAGTACTTACCTAAGGGCAAGAAAAGGTTTTTATAGAGACCCAGTAATCAATGCGCTAAAAGATGGCTCACATATCTATAACTTATGCGTCGAAGAGCATACCGCGCAATTATCATACAGAGATGAAGAAGATCATGTCTCAACTAACGAGTCTTACGAAAGACGCTTCAAAGATATTCTTGTAGAAGAAAATGATTCACCGGTAGATATATTAAGTTGCACTACCACAATGGAAGTTGGGGTTGATATCGGATCCTTAATAGCAGTTTCCATGAGAAATGTACCTCCAGCGAGACAGAATTACCAACAACGTGCTGGTAGAGCCGGTAGGCGGGGGTCAGCAGTTTCAACTGTCCTTACGTTTGCCCAAACTGGTTCTCATGACAGCTACTTTTTTGAACATCCAGACGAGATAATTTCAGGTAATCCACGCCCACCAGAGATAGATATAAACAATGAGAAGGTTATCAAAAGACATGTAATAGCTGCAATCATCCAGTCTTACTTTCATCGTTTGAAGATAGACAAAACAACAAAAAATAATGATTTATTGAGTGTGCTTGGTCTTACTAGTTCCTTCTATGGTGACGATCCAAGTGAGAACTTTACCTTTTCCTCCATGCAAGGGTGGTTGTCGGCAGATTTTGAAGACTCGGGCATACGCTCTGAAATATCTGCATGGATACCAGGTGATTTTTCCAAATTAAGCATTGATGATATCAAGGAGTATTTATTGAGGGAGCTTAGCGTTAATAAACCCAAGAACTTATCAGACAAGGGATCTTACGAAGAGAAATTTTTAAATTTTCTATTTACATTAGATCTTTTACCTTCATATGCTTTTCCTCGTCATGTTTGCGCATTCCAGATTGAGAGACGAATTGATACATACAAGCGGATAGAGACAGTTGAGAGCCCCCAACAAAACTTATCTACAGCATTGACTGAATATGCGGCTGGGAGATTAGTTGTGGTGAATAAAAAAACCTATAAAGTCGGGACCATTGCTGCAAAAACTCCAAATACAGAGAAAGATCGCGCATCCCCGCTATTCGCAAAAAAGAGACAGTATTTACAATGTTCTAACTGCCTCTTTACAGAAATTTTTAAGGAGAACTCCCCAAATCGATACAACTGTACGCATTGTGGCTCTGATGAGATGGAGGTACTTGATGTTATTCAGCCAGAGGTTGTATATCCATCTGACAGAGATTCTATTAATGAATTTGACGATGACGATTTATATACATCGGCAACGGCTGCGCAGTTACCTTTTATGGGGGAGTCTACAGATCAAAATTGGAGCAACTTCAAGCATGCATCGCAAATTATTTCCCAGCAAAATCAACTATTAGTAACAATTAATAAAGGTGAGGAGTCATCTACAGGGCAAAGTGGCTTCTGGGTTTGTAGCTCTTGCGGTAAAGCAACAGCTGAAAAAGAAAGGCCTCAAGGGCCCCATGAGAGAGATTATTTTGTATTTCAGCAGTCGGAAAATACAAAATGCTCTGGAACTTATGAGCGCGTTAATACTGGCTATAGCTTTAATTCGGATGTATTCATTCTTAGAATGCCATTAGATTTTCCAATGATGCAAATGGGCCCCTCTATAGACAAGGATGGCTTAATAACTGCAGCAAGAACACTATCCGAGGCTATCCTAAAAGAGGCATCAATTCAATTGGAGATCGATCCGTCAGAAATGAATTGTGGAATAAGGTTTCTTAAAATCAATAAGATCAACTATTTAGATATATTTATTTACGATACTGCTTCGGGTGGTGCTGGATATGCCAATATGACTGGCTTATATTTCGGCTCGATATTTTCCGGGGTTGCAAAACTTTTAAGAAAAAATGACTGCTGCAAAACTTCCTGCTACAGATGTCTCCAACATTACGGAAACAGGTGGCACCATAATAATTTGGATAAAAAGTATGGCTTGATGCTTTGGAGGAAAATTAATGATGATGTTTTGCCAAATCTATATACATCTAGCGAGCAAATGGTTCTCTCATCATCTTTGCAAAAGTTGATGGCATTAGAGGGATGGACTATTAGTCAAAACGGTGCCGATGGATTGCTGGCGCAAAATGGTGAGAAAAAGATCCACTTAGTCATATATCCAGTTCTACTAGATCAAAGCTTTGTTAGAAATGAGGTTGAAAAAACAGATGTTTGTATTTCTGATTTTGAGATCGAGAAAAGTTTACCCAGTGCTTATTTAAAGATTACATCAGCTTAGCATGCCTGAAGAAATTTTACGTAAAAAGCTGGCAACTCACTTTGAGAAATGTGGGGTTGCTTTTACGGCTAAAAATGTAAATGACTTTACCCCTTCAAAAGATCAGTATAGGTCTGCGCACACTTTTCAGCGCCAGGAGAAACTTAAGTTAAATAGCCTTTTTGTCCAGAAGAAGCTGGAAAAACTTGAAGGTTACTTTGCGAATGGTGATGAGGTAATTCCAGAAAATATTGATGTTGGCATTGAGTTGGTTATTGGTGGGAAGCTGTCGTCAGATCTATTTCGATTGGTGACGCTAAATTGGAGTATCCCTGTATCTGAGGGTTATGGCAGGCGTCTTCGATTTCTAGTATGGGATAGATCCAATAACAAAATTATAGGTATCTTCGCTTTAGGAGATGCTGTTTTTAATATTAGATCAAGGGATGATTATCTAGGCTGGAATGCAATTGATCGAAAGGCTAGACTAGTAAATATTATGGATGCCTATGTCTTGGGCGCTATTCCGCCATATAGTAATCTTTTGTGCGGGAAGGTGATTGCATCTCTCATTAAATCTAAAGAAGTTTCGGCAGCGTTTAGAGAAAAATATAAAGATTCAGTTGGGGTTATTTCAAAATCAAAAAAAGACCCACACTTAAGTGCCGTAACAGTTACTTCTGCATTAGGCAGGTCTTCTATCTATAACCGAGTTAAGCTTGATGGTGACTTGATATTTAAAAAAATTGGGATGACATTAGGTTGGGGGCACTTCCATGTGTCGGGAGAAATATTCTCTTTAATATCTGACTACTTAAGGTCTGTTGGAGATCTTTCCGTCACTTCCTACGAATATGGGGGTGGCCCTAATTGGAAAATTCGAATTATTAAGCGTGCACTTTGGCATTTAGGCCTTGAAGATACTTTGATGAAACATGGCTTTCAGCGTGAAGTGTATGTCTGTGAAATAGCTAGAAATTGCCGAGAGTTTCTAACTGGCAAAGAATCAATTCCAGATTTTTCTCATTTGAAATCAGTGAGCGAAATAGCTAAGATGGCAAAAACCAGATGGATTATTCCTCGAGCCGTTAGAAATCCCGAATTTAAGGATTATAAAAAGACAAACTTTATCAGTACTCTTACGGATTAATCATGGACTATGCCTTAGATAAAGCAACAGGAGAAAAAGTTTTGCCTATAGTTGCAATAAGGCATAGGCGATACCTCTGTCCCTGCTGCAAGAAGGAGGTAACTGTCAAAAGAGGAGCGGATAGGTTTAGTCTACGTGTTCCACATTTTGCCCATCTCAAAGGGAGAGCAGATAAGAATTGTGAGAATTTTTTTGAGTCGGTGGGATCGTATTTTCATAGTCCTAAAGTCTTTAACCCTATTATTCCTAAATTTCGAGAATTGCTACCATCGCCTAAAACTGCTGATGGTATATCAAAGAACCTTTATTTAAAGGTTGATGGCGATAACTGGAAACTATATTTTCAGTTCCAAGTTAAGGGCAGGCGGCAGCATTGGGATGGTCGAATAGTTATTACGGGATTTGGTGGGGTCAAGTATTTTAATTCCGGAGATTTTATTGGAAGACACGATATCCGCGTTAATTTTAACTTTTCAGAGAATTCATTAAGTAGTAATGGCTATGTTGATGCAGAGATTTTGGAAAAAATCTATTCAGATGTTCCAATTATCACTGGTGAGATGGATTTTTTTCACGCCCCGTACTCGACAGGAAGATTGCTAGGTAAAGATGAGCAGATTAGACTGGGTGAGGACTACATCGTTACCTCAAGATCTTCGATTATTGAAATAAACCAGATTAAAGAAGTTGTTGAGGAAATTAAGATAATTGAAGACATAGGCTATTTTCATCTTAAGCTACCTCGATCGCTAACTTCGAATGAAAAAAACGCCATTGAAAAATTCTTTGGTCGTGATATCTCAGAGAGTCGACCTTCATTTAAATTGCTGGATCCATTGCCTGCATTTATTGAAATTGATGGCACTGTTCACGTTCCGGTTAATACTTCTTTAATTGCCCTTAGTTTCGACTGTAACGAGGATGAAATTTCTTACACAATGTTGGGTGGCGTAACGGGCTCAGATACTGTAGTAATTGATCAAAATTTTCTAATAATTAATGTAGCTGATTCTAGGGGTGTTGAGGTCTATTGGCATAGATCATTAATGATTAGGGTTGAGAAGATCTTTACAGCTCCAATTGCGATCGATGGAATTTATATTAATTCTGACGGTCGAAAATATAACTTATTAGAATCAAGTAACCTACAGCAGATCCCATTAAATTCATTGATTAACTTAAATAGCGAGTGGATTAATTTAGAGAAAACAGTTTCAATTTATAAGGGGCTTACCTCTTTAGGTGAGGTGACAGAGTCTGCGATATTCAAAGCGGAAAACGGAGTAATTATTGATGCTGGATCGTTTGGATATATCGAGTTTCTCCATCCATGTACTGTAAAAGTTGCTATTGCTGCTAAAGATATACATACTGAGCCCTTAAATCCTCAAGAGAGATGGCTTAGATCATTATCATTATTGGGTAATACAGGCCATACGCAAAATAAATCTGCTATATATGCCATTAAAAATTCTGCTGCTTTAATTCAGGCTGCAAATCATTTATTGCAAATAAAAAATACTAAAGTTTCGAAAGAGGTGAGTTAATGACATTCAAAGAGTTGAATCCAAACAGAGTCAAATGGGCTGTCAGTAAGGCTGTGCCATCTATTGTTTTAAAAGATTACTTTAGCAAGAATCAAAAAAGACTCACCTTGATGAAGATGAAGCTCGATACTCTTCCAAAGGATCCGAATAAAGCTTTAAATGTATTTTTTGACCTGCCCGAAAAGGCATTTCCATTTACTTTCGATTGGTTTTTTAAGTTATATGAGGCACAGCCACATCATTCAATTGATGACGTTATTGCGGCTTTTCTGCTGCATGAAAGCGATATAACCAGTATTGATCCACCAGAAAAGCTTATAGAGTACTGCAGGACCATATTACTTAATCTTTTAAGTCCTAATCCTAGCGATAAATTGATGAGTTTTATGAAATCACCAATACCTGGAACCCCTCGGAAAGCTGACGGCCCTCTAATGAGGGGCGGGGAGAAGGCGATAAATCAGTTGCTAGATATAATCCCATCGGCAATTACGCTCTCTAAAGATTTTAAAGACGACAAACTTAGTGCAATTAGTGATTCAGAGTTGATTGGATTGATTGGCATTGCTGACTTTAATCTTTTTAACAGACTGAAGTTAGAGCTAAAAAATAGATGCGAAGAAATTGGTTTTTCTGATGAGATTTGCCAGGCTTATCTCGCTTTGCTCGAGGAGCGTTTTCCCAAAGCGGTCAATTTAGGTGTTTCAATTAAAGACGCTAGAACGCTCGAATTTTTAACCGATATTGATCCTGTTGAGTACCAAGTTTTTGGTGTAGTGACTAATATAGTGGAGGCGTCTAGAACTATTTTTATTAAAGTCTTATCCCTAATCAAGGATGGCAATCACTTTCATCTTTCATCAGAGGAAAGAAGAACTTTATTTCCAGAGCAGGGTAGCATTATATGGTTAAGTCGGGGGCATAAAAAGGTTCTTTCGAAAGGCGAATGGGGAATTTTTACTATTTCACTGGATGATAGGTGGGATGGAAAAAGTGCTAAATTTCTTGTTAAAGAGTTAATAAGCGAAGTTTTCCCAGTTGCCTTTTGTGAACATTCACTGAAAGACCCCAGTCGGGCCAAATATTGGCTATTATCCAATGAGTATCATGTTGCCAATTCGGGGTCATATGTGTTGTTAGGCCGAGATGCCCTAATAAAACCTAATG
>Ga0194038_1000582_pt1 | contig 16050 bp, 16 predicted proteins | sample JunL226m_MetaG_FD_148630 | JGI IMG/M metagenome (GOLD analysis project Ga0194038, IMG submission 148630) | Anoxic zone freshwater microbial communities from boreal shield lake in IISD Experimental Lakes Area, Ontario, Canada - Jun2016-L227-6m | ecosystem: Environmental > Aquatic > Freshwater >... | reverse complement strand
GCTTTATTCATAGTGGCGTTCTAAAAAATCGCCCAGATATTAACTCAGTTATTCATGGTCATGCATCACCCACTTTGCCTTATGGACTAACTGGCACAACCTTAAAACCGGTTTATCACATGAGTTCATTCCTGGGGGAGGGCGCGCCAATTTTCGAGATCAGAAATTTTGCTAAACCAAATCCTGATACAGATATGTTTGTTAGTAATGTGGATTTAGGGGATGACCTATCTAAAACAATGGGCCTGCAATACTTTGTACTTATGCGGGGTCACGGTTATGCGGCTGGTGCAGATTCCATTAAAAAGGCTGTCTTTAGAGCAGTCTATGCCGTTCAGAACGCAAGTATCCAGGCTGAAGCAATGAAGATGGGTCAAGTTCAATACCTGACACCAGGTGAGGCAGCAACTGCTCAGCAAACGATTGAAAAAACCATTGGACGCCCTTGGCAGCTTTGGAGTGAGCGTGTTAAAAAATCACAATAATTTTATTTGGTAAGGAAATATGGATATGAATTTACAGAAGTTATTCTTATTGTGTGCTTCGGCAATGGTAATGCTGTCAAACACAGCTTTTGCACAATCAGGTGAAAGCACCTATAAACAGTCCTGCATGAATTGTCATGGTGCTGGCCTTCTAAATGCACCTAAGTTTGGCGATAAAGCCAAGTGGGCACCCCTTATTGCTGAGGGACAAGTCACTCTCACAGCACATGCGTATTTTGGAGTGCGTGCCATGCCTGCTAAAGGGGGTAACCCCAATCTCAGTATTGAAGGGTTTGCAGATGCCTTGGTCTATATTGTCAATAACTCAGGGGGCAATTGGAAGTCGCCAGACGCTAAAAACATTGCAGCCATTAATAAGGAAGTAGAAGTACGCAAGGCCGGTTCAAATAAGAAATAAAAAATAAAAAGTAAAGATATATATATATATCTAGTTAAGCCGTATTAAAAAATCAATAGAAATATTGGAGACCGTCATGATGAATGTTGAATTTGTATGTAAGAAATGGGCGATTACTTTTGTAGCTTTTGCAGTATCTGCATTCACGTGCAATGCGGTATTTGCCCAAGCCTTCCCTAATAAACCTGTGAAGATTATCGTTACGGCCGCCCCAGGTGGCACAACCGATATTGCCTCACGTGCGCTTTCTGAGATCTTGGGAAAAGAACTTGGTCAAAGTGTGATTATTGAAAACAAAGCGGGTGGCGCAGGAATTATTGGTATTCAAGCCTTGCTTGCGGCCCCTCCAGATGGTTACACCATGGCAATGGGTAATATTGGGCCGAACGCGATCAACTACAGTCTCTATAAAAATCTTCCTTATAAAATGGAAGATATGGAGCCCATCACGATTGTGATTGCAAACCCAAACGTATTAGTTGTTAACCCAGATGTTCCTGCAAAGACAGTTGCTGAGCTAGTCGCTTTAGCTAAAGCAAATCCTGGCAAGTATTCTTTTGCATCATCTGGCCGTGGTCAATCGATTCATATGTCTGGTGAGTTATTCAGGACGCAAGCGGGTATCGATATTATTCATGTGCCTTACAAGGGTGCGGGTCCAGCATTAGCTGATCTACTCGCTGGTCAAACCAATATGATGATCGATAACTTACCTAGTTCAATGCAATACATTAAGACTGGAAAATTACGTGCCTTGGCCGTTACCAGCAAGAACAGAGTTGCAGAATTACCAGATGTACCGACTATGATTCAATCAGGCTATCCAAACTTTGAAGTCACTGCATGGTTTGGTTTGTTTGTTCCTGCGGGAACTCCAAAGCCAGTGATTGACAGGCTTTATGTTGCGGTAAAGAAAGCTCTCGAGACCCCTGAGATCAAACAACGCTGGAAAGATTTGGGTGGCTGGGCTGTAGGCGATACGCCTGCCAATACCAAGATATTTATTGCGGCTGAAAAGAAGAAGTGGGAATTGGTAGCTCAGCAAGCCAAAATCGAAGCTGAATAAAAAGCAGTAAATACTCCAGGCCTGCAAAGACCTGGAGCTATAGACCTTTTAATCGGCTTTGATATTTGCGTCTTTAATAACTTTGCTCCACATACTGAGTTCACGAGAAATACGCTTGCTCGAGTCAGTTGGAGAAAGATAGTTTACATACACGCCTGCAGTGAGCATACGCTCTTGAACATCTGGACGTTGCAGAATCAATTTGATATCTGCACTTAATTTATCGATGATAGGTTGAGGCGTTCCAGTAGGCGCCTCAATACCGAACATACTCACGACATCAAAGTTGGGTATGCCAGTCGCCTCAGTCACTGTTGGTACATCAGGCAGTTGGCTTATGCGTTTTGCTGTAGTAACAGCCAAGGCCCTTAGCTGACCAGCCTGAATAAATTGCAGCGCGGCTGGAACAGTCTCTGACATAGTGAGAACTTGTCCACCAACTAGATCAGTCATGGCGGGGCCACTGCCTTTATAGGGGATATGCAGCATATCCAAGCCTAATTGAAAACGGAACATTTCCATTGCAAGACGTTGAGGAGCTCCTGCGCCAGAAGAGGCGAAGGTGAGCTTCCCTGGATTGGCTTTAGCATAAGCAATGAACTCCTTCATATTTTTGACGGGCACTGAAGGGTTCACCACGAAGACGAGAGGCACTACACCGACGATGGCAACTGGTGTGAAATCTTTTTCTAGGTTGTATTTGATTCTGTCTTTATCAAGATTGGCATTGATGGAGTGTGATGTGAGTGCTCCCATGAGCAGCGTATAGCCATCTGCTGGAGACTTTGCCACCATGTCGGCACCAATATTGCCGCTATCACCAGCTTTGTTATCCGGCACTACTTGTTGATTCAGTGTCTTAGAAAGCTCCTGCGCCATGATTCTGCCAATGACATCCGTGGCGCCCCCAGGAGGAAAAGGAATGACGAGTTTGATGGGCTTATCAGGGTAGTTTTTGATGGCTGCAGCATTGGATTGGGCAAATACGGGTAGGCTAATGAAGGCAGCACATAGTGTTACACCAATATATCGAATCATTTTTTGTCTCATAGTCTCATTTTTATAGGTTTTAATGGCATTCTTATTATCAATGAATTTTGAGTTTTGCAAATTACAATCCTCATATGACTCTTGAACTACACCAAATTGAAATCATCGGCTATTGCGCTGCTTTTCTGACGACGATTGCCTTCTTGCCCCAAGCCATTCAGTCTTGGCGTACCCGGGATTTATCAGGAATCTCTTTGGGAATGTATTCCTTATTTACAACAGGAGTCGGTCTATGGCTTATTTATGGCCTGTTTATTGAGAAGTGGCCCCTGATCTTAGCAAATATGCTTACCTTTGCTTTGGCTTTGAGTATCCTCTTATTGAAATTGCGTCATACTTCTAAACATCGTAAATAGCACATTGGCATTACATAGAAAGGGTTTTATGAGTTCAGCATTTGTCATTGATCCACCTGCAGTGATTTCACTACCGGTAACTGGTGATACGCGCCGTTTTGCAGTAAATCGGATTTACTGCGTTGGTCGTAACTATGCTGATCATGCACGTGAGATGGGTCATGATCCAGATCGTGAGCCACCTTTCTTTTTCATGAAGCCTGCTAACTCGATCGTGACCGATGGTAAAGATATGGCGTATCCAAATCTTTCTAAGGATGTGCACCACGAAATCGAAATGGTCGTTGCGATTGGTAAAGGTGGATCCAATATATCTGCTGATAAAGCTCTAGACCATATTTACGGTTACGGCGTTGGTCTTGACATGACAAGACGTGATTTACAAGGAGAGGCTAAGAAGATGGGTCGACCTTGGGATACTGGTAAAGCGTTTGATCAATCGGCACCTTGCGGAGAAATTACTCCCGTAGCGAAGTGTGGCCACCTGGAAAAAGGTGCAGTCAAGCTTTTAGTCAATGGTGAGCTGCGTCAAGAAGGCGATCTTAATCAGCTTATCTGGAATGTCCCAGATACGATTGCGTATCTTTCTACCTTATTTACCCTTGAGCCAGGTGATTTGATTTTCTCTGGTACTCCTGCAGGCGTTGGTCCTATCAATAAGGGCGATGTATTAGAGGGAAGTGTAGAAGGTCTGACTAATCTCAAAACCAAAATTCTGTAATTGGTATGCTCTTTACAAAGTTACCATTCAGAAATCTTGCTGTAGTTTGCGCTACTCTGCTCTTATTGGCATCTTGCGCAACTACAGAGCAGGCTCCAGTGAGCTCCCCAGCCACGCCTAGTTTGTATAACAATGCAGCACCATTGGATTTGCGTTTAAGTGCTTGGCCTTATCCATATGCGACTAAAGAGTTCAAGACCAGTTTGCAAGGTCAGCCAGCTACGATGGTCTATATGGATGTGCCCGCTATTGGCAAGCAAAGGGGAGTAGTACTCCTATTTCATGGGAAAAACTTCTCTAGCGATTATTGGGCTCCTACCATCGCTGGCTTAACGCAAGCCGGGTATCGTGTGGTTGCTCCAGACCAAATTGGTTTTGGTAAGTCTTCCAAGCCGGATGTGGCATATCACTTTGATGATCTAGCTGCTAATACCAAAGCCCTATTACAGTCGCTTAATATCAAGCAAGTATCTGTCATTGCAAATTCGATGGGCGGCATGGTTGGAGTACGCTTTGCCCGCTTATATCCCAATACTGTGCAAAAGCTTGTCCTTGAAAATCCTTTAGGTCTTGAGGATTACAGTAAAGATATTCCGCCGCAGCAAAATGATAATTTGCTCAAGCTAGAAATGGCCCAAACAGAAGTGAGCTATCGTCGATTCTTGCAAAGTTACTTTCCAACCTGGCAACCAAGTTTTGAAAAGTTTGTTGAGGTCTATGTACGGGTGCAAAAAGGGCCTGACTATCCTGCGTATGCAAAGACCTCCGTCTTAACTTATCAAATGATTGCAGAAAAACCCGTTGTGAATGATTTGCCACAATTGAAGATGCCCGTGTTGCTGGTCATTGGTCAAAAAGATAGAACAGTTTTTGGTCGTCGTTTTGCTCCGCCAGAGGCAGTGAAGACTTTAGGTAATTTTCCAGAGTTAGGTAAAAAGGCACAAGCGGCAATACCTAATGCAAAACTGGTTCCCATTGATGGGGTAGGTCATATACCCCATATAGAAGTGCCTGATCAATTTGTAAAAACGGTAGTGGAGTTCCTGAACTCTAAAAGCTGAGTAATAGCCCTTTTCTAAAGCGGCTTAATTTAACTGGATTTGGCTGCTCCTGCGCAAGAATGACATAGGCTTATTCAGCTTCTGTAGTCCCTAGCTATTTGATCAGCTATCTTGAGTCTGTCCTGAGATAAAATTGCATCATGTATATGTTTCTTCCTTTTCTGACAGCTCTGATCGGACTCATTTTGGTCTGGTTTGAAAAGCGCATAGCGGGATTGGTTTTATTAGCCATTACTGTTGGAATTCTGATTGTCTGGTTCCGCCTCCATGCAACTAACCATCTCAATATTAGTTTGTAAGATACCGTGAGCAAGCTTTCCTTTCCTTCTTTAGCCGCTCTGGGTAACCAGCTTACTTTGATAGCGGTTATTGGGGTTCTAGCTTACGCCTTCGTAGATCAATTGTATTTTGATGAAGTCCCTTGCCCCTTGTGCTTAATGCAGCGCATAGGATTTGTGATTATTGGCTTTGCAGTCGTCTTTAATATTCGCTGTGGTGCACATGCAGCCCATTACGGTTGGGGAATCATTGGTGGCTTAATAGGGATGATGGTTTCTCTACGTCAGATCCTGCTGCATATCTTGCCCGGAGATAAAGGTTATGGAGCAACATTTTTAGAATTGCATTTCTATACCTGGGCATTTATTGGTTTTATCGGGCTTTTATTGGCCCAAGCCATCTTATTGGTTGTACCCAATCGCGATGTCCGCTCACACTCTCTATTTGCAAATAGTCTCATCATCATTTTTGCCTTACTTGTCTTGGCAAATCTCATCTCTACCTTACTTGAGTGTGGAATTGGTTCATGTCCTAGCGATCCAACGAAATATGAAGGTTGGCTATGGTTACGCAATCGTTTTAGTTTTTAGACTAAAGCAGCAGTAGATCATGCATTATTTAAAAGTGGCTAAAGGGCTCTTACTTTTTCTCCTAATTTGCCTAGGCCTATCTAATGTTAATGCGCAGGCACAGGCGATCTGGCCAAAGCAGCCGATTCGGATCATTGTTACCTTCACTCCAGGTGGTGCTCCTGATATCTTGGCGCGTGTTTTAGCTGAGAATTGGCAACAAAGTTTAGGCGTCCCAGTGTTAGTAGAAAATCGTCCTGGTTATGGCGGCAATATTGGCGCTGATATGGTTGCTAAAAGTGCTCCTGATGGCTACACACTACTTATTGGCACTGTAGGTATCCATGCGATTAATGGCGCGCTTTATGAAAAGATGTCATTTGATCCTGTAAAGGATTTCACACCCATTAGCTTTTTAGCAAGCACACCCAATGTTTTGATTGTGAATAAGCAATCCGGAATTACGAGTGTGCATGAATTAATCGAACTTGCAAAAGCTAAGCCTATGCAGCTGACTTTTGGTTCCTCGGGCGTTGGTACTTCCTTGCACATGTCGGGGGAATTATTCAAAGAGATGGCTGGCATTCAGATTCGCCATATTCCTTATAAAGGTCGCGCACAATCTTTACCGGACTTGGTAAGCGGACGTATTACGATGTTATTTGATAATTTATCTTCATCACTTCCTTTAATTAAAGCGGGGGAGGTGCAAGCCTTGGGCGTGACAACCTTAAAACGTTCACCTGCCGCCCCAGAAATTCCTACTCTTGCCGAACAAGGTTTGCCTGGATTTGAAGCGGTGTCTTGGTTTTCCTTAATGGCCCCGGCTAACTTGCCACCAGCACTCCAAAAGCGCCTCAATCAGATGACCCGTCAGACCTTAGAAAACCCCGAAGTCAAAAATCGGCTCTTGGCGGGAGGCTTAGATCCCGCTCCCGGAAGCCCCAAAGACCTGTCTAGATTGATTGCAGCAGAGTCTACTAAGTGGAGTAGAGTGATTGAGCAGTCTGGCGCAAAATTAGAGCCATAAATAAGCCATTTTCTTGTCAGCTTAAGCCTATTTAGTACGTTATATAGGTATGGAATACTGGGGCAGTCTTTAAATAAAGCAATTCCAATAAATTTGATTAAATTTTCAGCATTAGACTTTTCTAAACTCGGTTTGACTATGTCGTTTGTTGGCGTTTTTTTCTTAACGGGGTGCGCAACGCAGACTCAACAGATTAAGATGAATGAATCTATCAATCAGTTCAAGAATGGTGATATGCAAAGTACTACTGCAACCATTCAGAATGTTTTCAAAGATAAAAATACCCTGTACTACTTAGAGTTAGGAGAGGTTCAACGACTACAGGGCGCTAGTCAAATTCCTAGTAGTACAAAAAATCTACTACAAGCTGATCAATTAGTAGAGCAATGGGAAATAACAACGAGCGACAAGCTCAAACGCTCTTTTACTGATACTAGTTCTTATATCCTCTCTGAGGGCTTTAGCACTAACTATGACCCTAAGCCTTATGAGATTAGCTTTCTAAGTCAAACTCTTGCCTTAAATCATCTTTCACAAGGGCATTGGAATGACGCAATGGTTGAAGCTAAGAAAATGGCTCAACGAGAAAAGGTTATAGAGGAGCTTATACGGAGTAAGGTAGCGGCGGTATCAAGGACCACACAAGAGCAGCAAAATAATCAAAAGACTCGAGGTGCCACTAGCCGCATCCAAGATATTAGTGGCTACCCAATTTATTTATTAGATGATGAGGAAACGCGTAGCCTCAAAAACTCCTATCAAAATCCAGGGGCATACTATCTATCAGGCTTTATTCATGAGTCACAAGGGGAGGCTAGCCTAGCGGCCCCTGGCTATCGCCTAGCGATTGAATTACGTCCCTCAGTGAACTTTTTTAAAACTAGTATTGCGAAATTAGATTCCAATATAGCTAACCAGGGCAAAAAAAGTTTTGCAGACACTTTGATCATTATCGATACAGGGTATATGCCAAAAATTAGTCCTCATCAAATCAGTCAAACTTTCAATATCGGTAGTGGTCCTAAATTAGTCACCCTAACCTTTCCGGTGATAGAAAAATCTACTGAGCGTTATACCCCTAGTTATGTTCAATTAGGAGACCGCACTGCAAATCCAGAGCTAGTAGCCAATATCGACGCCATGGCTAGAAAGAATTTACAAGATGAAATGCCTGGCTACGTTTTAAGGGCGACTACCAGAGCGCTCGTTTCATTAGCAGCTCAATATATGGCTGATCAAACCGCTCAACAGGCAGCAAGAAAAAATAATCAAAATAATAGTGCAGCAATTATCGGCGCCATTGCTGGCATGGTCACCGGCTATGGGTTGCAGGCGATCAATGTCACAGATGTACGCCATTGGTCAACCTTGCCAGCGCAAACTTATATGGCCAGGATGGGCTTACCTATTGGGCCTACTGTTTTGAAGTACACCTTGCCATCTGGGATCATGCAGAGCCAGACAGTCAATTTAGTGGGCGGATATAACGTGGTGTATATCCGCATGTTCAGAAACAAGGCAACGGTTTTGACTTCAAATGATCCAGCAGCGCTTCCTCCTAAGCCACAAGTGCTAGCGCCACAAACCATTTCCAATCCGGTATCAACCGTTCCAAAGACAAGCCTAGAAGAGGCAAAGCCAAAAGAGGGGGTATTGGATGGATTAAAGAGCTTCTTTAGCTTTGGGGCCAGCAAGCCACAAGAGGCGACTACACCCTTGGAGCCAATACCTGTAGCTCCTGCCCCTGCTACAAGCCCGGCAACTATCCCTGCAGGCAGTAATATGGATGGGTTGAAGCCTTACGAGCCACCCAATCTACTTAATAGTCTTCAGCAGCTTTTTAATTAGGAAAACCCAGCATGAAAAAATACCTTTTGACCTTATTGGCAACCATGGCCTTAGTTGCCTGTAGCTCAACTCCTTCTATGAAGGATATGACGCTGCGCATGGGTGACACTGATAGCATTCAGATTACCGATATGCGTAGCTTGATGCGTAATGGCGTACTCACTGCACAGGTCACCATTCTGAACGATAGCAAATCCAATTTGGTCTCTTATCGATTCAAGTGGATTGGTAAAAATGGAATGACCGTGACTGATGAGGAGGCATGGAAGCCTGTCACTGTAGGAAAAGGGCAGACGACCGTTATCATGGGAATTGCGCCAACACCTGATGCAACGGATTTCCGTTTCGAATTAAATCAATATAAATAACTCTACAGAGTATCAATAATGATCATGAAAACATACACTAAAACTCTCCAAATATCTGCACTTACTCTTTCAGTGGCCTTGCTCGCTGCTTGCTCTGGACCGCAGGTACGCTACGGCGATGCTAAGGCCGTAGAGACCGTCAACGCAAACTATGGCTCGACTGATCTACAAATGATTGCTGAAGCCATGACACGATCGCTCTTGCAATCTAAAGCAATCTCTGGAAGTAAGGATGCGCCGATTGTGACCTTGGCTGATGTGAAGAATAAGACTTCTGAATATATCGATACTCGTGTGATTACCGATAAGATTCGTACGCAACTCATGAAGAGCGGTCAAGTTCGCTTCGCTGTGAGTGTTACCGAAATGCAAAACCAAACCGAAGAGTTAAAGCGTCAGAATCAATCTGGACTCTATAAGAACAGCACCATTGCCAAGACGGGTAATATGCAAGGTGCTCAATATCGTATCGAAGGTTCGATTGCATCCATCGTCAAAAACACCAAAGACGTAAAAGACGTTTACTACGTTTTCAATTTGAATCTCATCAATAACGAATCTGGCCTACTCGAATGGGCTGATGAAAAAGAGATTCGTAAGACTGCAACTCGTTAACCCAGGATATCCATTCATGTCATTAATGAAAAACACGCTTCTCGCTTTTGCTGGCGTTAGTTTGCTGGTCTTAGCTGGCTGTGCTACCAAACCACCAGCAAAAGAGCAGGCCATTGTTGGGCAAGTGCCAGCAGACCCCCCTAAAAATCCTGTGATTTCTGCTGAGACTCTTAAATCAGCATCACAGTCGATTGCAGTAACGGATATCTATTTCAAAAAAGAAGGTAAGAACTTGGTCTTTATTGAAGAGACCCGTAATAAGACTAATAACAATATTACTTCTACCATTGCACCTAGAACGATTGAAGTAGACGCTGACAAAGCCAATGCCTCTGCTGTAACTGGTGGCCCAAACTCTTCTCAGTTTCCTGTCAAGTTCACCAATCTGGCTGACCCAAAGTCTACTGCTCCAGGCACTGCTCCGATAGTGACCCCAGTAGATACCCAGGCATCAAGCAATACCTCAGATGCTGAAACACAAAGCTCTAAGAAGTCTGGTTATGAGAGCAAGATGGAATATGGTGAGCTGCGTTATTTAGCCAATCCTATTCGGGGCCTACTGATTAAATCAGGCTACAAAGTGGTTCAAGCTAAAGCAACGGTAGCGATGCCTAACCAAGGTGATGAGTACTTTGATATCGTCAAGCGGATTAAGGTAGGTGATTTTGGCGATGCTGACTATGTTTTGTATGGTGTTTTAGCCGAAGTGTCCAATACAGATAATGTCTCCGACATCCCCGGGACAAAATCGACTTCACATCAGATGACGCTTGAGGTCACAGTAGACTTTAATATTGTTGATACTAAGACAAGCCAAATCGTAGCCTCGTTTGTGGCTTCGGGAGAGGGTAAAGATGTCCAAATCGATGGCAGAGATACGGGCTATAAACCAAGTTCAGCAAAACTGATGAAGTTGGCATCTTTAGATTTAGCAGAAGATGTGCGCAAGAACTTAGCCGCACAGAACTTCATTACCAATAACCCAGGATCTGCTGGTTACGAACGTAATCTGAAGCGCCGTGTCGATGATGATGCTTCCACTTTAAAAGTGTATAAGTAAGCCATCAGCAAAACTAAAGCAGACTGCTATACCTGAAGTGGCGGATGCGTTTTTTCATAGCGCTCCGCTGTTTTTCTAAAGAGATAGAGCAAAAAGCAAGCAGCTAGCCCAAGGCTGATGCTATTACCAGCCCAAAAGCCATTAGCACCTTGCAAGAAGGTAGGTACATTTCCAAAAACATTAAAGCCCATCAGGTAGCCGCCACCAAGGCCTACACCCCAGAGGGAGCCTGCATAGATTACCATCGGCCAAAAAGCAATTCGGTAAGCTCGCAAAATAAATGCGGCTGTCACTTGTAGGGCATCAAAGACTTGATAAAAGGCGATAAACAAAAAGAGTGGAATGGAGAATATCTTTACCTCTTCAGGTGGGTCATATAAATCTAAGAGCTGCATTCTGAAAACCCACACTGCAATACCTATCATGATGCAAGTGGCTGTGGTGAAGACAACAGAAGACCAGCCAATTTCCTCGGCACGCTCGGGTTTATTAGCACCAATCGATTGCGACACTAAAGTCATCGTTGCAATCGACAGGGAGAGAGGGACCATATAAATCACCGTACCCATATTGGCCACAATCTGATGACCTGCTAATGCGGTCGTTCCAAGGCGAGCAATAAAGAGCGACATGAAGGTGAACGAAGTCACTTCAATCAGATAACTAAACCCAATTGGAGCACCAAGTTTCAATAAAACCCAGATACGGTGCCAGTCTGGCATGCTAAAGCGTGCAAAGATCGCAAAAGGCCTATAAAAGCGATCTACCAAAACAAATCCTAAGGTTAAGAGCATCCAAGTCCAATTGATGATCACGGTAGCCACTGCGCATCCTGGACCTCCCATACCTTCTATGCCAAAGCCACCATAAATAAAGAGCAAGTTCAGAGGAAGCTTCAGTGCTAAACCGAAGAGCTGGACTATCGTGATGACAGCGGGACGTGATACCGCGTTATGGAAAGCAATTAAGACACGCATCACCATGCTTGCAGGTAATCCAATCGCCAGAATGTTGAGATATAACCTTGCTTTACCTTCAATGTCTGGGCTAACACGAGAGATGGCTAGCACATGGTCTGCATTGAGCAGGATGAAACAGCCAAGAATAGTAAGGGCTAATGCAAGCCATGTGGCCTGTCTAACTTCTTCCCCGATTTCAGAATACCGTTTTGCACCAAAGAGTTGTCCAGCAATTGGTGCAAGAGCAGACACAACGCCAGTTAAGCCAACATACACGCTAATAAATATTGCTGAGGCCATGGCTAGAGCAGCTAAATCTTCTGCAGAGTAGCGAGCCGTCATTGCGGTATCGAGTACACCAAAAGTAATGACTGCTAATTGCCCAATGAGAAGAGGGCTAGCGAGTTTCAGTAAAGCAGGGACATCCTCGCGTAGACGCGATAACTTAAAGTGCAGCACAAATTATTCCGATGTCACTTCGTAAAGACGGAGGCGTTCATCGCGGTCAGCAGCACGACGATCTTCCCAAATCAAGTTTAACTGTTTATTGTTGAGTTGCGCATACGCTTTGGCTTCTGATTGGCTGTGTGTCAACATCCATGGGCAGCTAGGATCATCACGTAAATTGAGCTTGGTGAAGTAGTCAAATGAGGCGAGCTGCGCAAACCCGAGGTTGCTAGTATCAATGCAGCCTCCATCTGGGGGTACAACCTGTGATAGCCGGAAAGAAACATAGCGATATGTCTTGGCGTAATTGATGGTGGGTAGCCACAAAGTCATGAGCAAGACCCACATCAATGTAGTGCCAGATGCAGAAATGATCAGGCAGCGCCAAATTTCTTTTGGAGCGCGTGAGGTTCTCCAGCGTACTACTGCAAACCAGACTCCAGTAATTGCCAGCGCCACAATAAAGGCTAGGGCATTAAATTGACCCTCAAAGCCTGGAAGTAATCTATTGAGGTTTGCAGCAGTAGATTCTGGATAACCAGTGACTTTTGCCAACCAAATCACCCAAATGGCAATGGCGATGATCGTAAAGCTAAACATCGCAAACCAATCTATAAAGCTAATCATGCTGCGTTTTAGAATAGGTAGACTAAACGCAGCAATGATCGATAGACTAGGAATCAAAATTAATAAGTCATGCTCATTTGCTTCAAGCCGAAACAAAACATAAATCAAGCTGCCAATAAAAATACTGAGTGGAATACACAGATGCGGAGCGCGCCAGGCGCCGGCTTCTTTAACACGACCCCAGTGAGCTAAGGAGATGATTGCTAACGGCCAAACAGGCCAAGCATATGCCCAGAAGTTCACGCTCAAAAAACTCAGAGATGCTAGGGAGGGGGTAGTGCGCATTTCTGGCATATTGCGCCAGCCTTCTTGTGCAATGTGGCGCCACTGCTCAGGAAGATCAGCGAGATACCAAATGATAGGCCAGAGCGCAAAGCCAATTAAGCCTAAGACAGTGCTCGTTAAAGTCCAACGAAAGCGTAACTTTGCATTGCTAGCGATGACCGCAATGATCGTTGAGGAGACGATCATCAAACTTAAAGTGAGGTTACTTGAGAGGGCGACAATGGCAATGCCAAGCCCAGTCCAAAGTCCGCCCTGCCAAGGCTTATCTAGACCACGCACCGTACCGTAGAGCACGATACTAATTCCCATGAGTTGCGCCATCATCGGCGTGGTTTCATGACCGCGTTGCGCCAGACCTACGCAAGCAAGGAAGATGAGCAATGCGCCATCGGCCAAAGTCATTCCGTAGCTCTTGAGATCTGGCTGTCCGCCAACTGCCAGTGCCATTGGTTGCACTTCACGACGCCGACCTAATAAATACGTGGCGTACCAAATTGCGAGAGCAGCAGAGAAAAAGCAAATCGCAGAGTACAAGCGGGCGGCATTAGCTGCCCCAATCAACCAGCCAAACCAGTCAATTAGTGTGGCACCCATCCAGTAAGGGAGTGGCGCCCCTAAGGAAACATCCCGGCCCGCTAGATGAGGAACAATCCAATCAGTGGAGTTGCCACGAAATAAAGTCCACATGCCACCAAAGCCAATTGCGTCTTCATTCTTCCAAGGATCCCGAAAGAAAAGACCGGCAAAGCCATAAATAAGCGTCAGCGCAAAAATAATAATGCGCGGGATCGATTTAGTAGCAGCAGCGGTAAGTTTGACCATGAACTCGATTTAAGCAAAAACAAAAATAAAAAAGGCAGCAAATGCTGCCTTGATTATCTCGCAGAGTAGGTATTTCACATACCCTACGAATTGAAGTGAATTAAGCCTTCTTCTTAGCAGCTGGCTTTGCAGCAGCTTTAGCTTCTGCAGCAGCAGCTTTTTTCTCAGCTGTTTTAGCAGCGCCATCACCGGTAGACTTAGCAACTGCTTTAGTACCGAATTTCTGACGGAATTTCTCAACACGACCAGCGGTATCCATGATTTTTTGGGTGCCAGTGTAGAAAGGGTGAGATTCAGATGAAGTCTCGATCTTGGCCAATGGATACTCATTGCCATCTTCCCACTTGATTTTCTCTTTAGTGGACATAGTGGAGCGAGTCTTGAAGCTGAAGTTGTTAGAAACGTCTACAAAGACGACTTCACGATATTCGGGGTGAATGCCAGGTTTCATTTTGAGTCCTATGAGCGGGTAGCCGTTTAAGTTAAAACAACCTAAATACTTACCCAAGTTAAAAGCAGTTATTGGTGCAACAAAGGCGAAATTATGCCATGAAATCAACAACAAAGCGCACTATTGGGGTCTAAATGGGGCTAAACCAGCCTCCAAGACCCTAAAATTAGCCTCCGCGACGCATCAAGTCGAAGAATTCACCGTTGTTTTTAGTTGATTTGAGCTTATCTACGATGAAGTTCATCGCCTCAATTTCGTCCATATCAGCCAGTAATTTACGCAATACCCAGATCTTCTGGAGGTTCTCAGCTTTCACCAAGAGCTCTTCACGGCGGGTACCAGACTTATTGAGGTTAATCGATGGGTAAACACGACGTTCAGCCAAGCGACGCTCAAGGTGAACTTCCATATTGCCGGTACCTTTGAACTCTTCATAAATGAGGTCATCCATACGGCTACCAGTTTCAATCAAAGCAGTAGCGATGATCGTTAATGAGCCACCTTCCTCAATATTACGAGCGGCACCAAAGAAACGTTTTGGGCGTTGCAAAGCATTGGCATCCACACCACCAGAGAGCACTTTTCCTGAGGAAGGAATCACCGTGTTGTATGCGCGGGCAAGACGGGTAATCGAGTCAAGCAAGATGATGACATCTTTGCCCATCTCTACTAAACGTTTTGCTTTTTCAATCACCATCTCAGCAACTTGAACGTGACGCACTGCAGGCTCATCAAAAGTAGAGGCAACAACTTCACCGCGAACGGAGCGTTGCATCTCAGTAACCTCTTCAGGGCGCTCGTCTACGAGCAATACGATCAAAATAGCATCAGGATTATTGGCAGAGATGGCGTGTGCAATGTGCTGCATCATCACCGTCTTACCCGATTTAGGGGAGGACACAATCAAACCGCGTTGGCCAAAGCCGATCGGCGAGATCATGTCGATGATGCGGCCTGTCAGGTTCTCTTCAGCCTTGATATCACGCTCTAGAGAGATCACGCGGTTCGGATGGAGAGGTGTCAAGTTCTCAAACATGATGCGGTTTTTGAGGGCTTCTGGAGCCAAACCGTTGATCTTATCTACCTTTACTAATGCAAAGTAACGCTCGCCATCTTTAGGGGTACGCACTTCACCTTCAACGCTATCACCAGTGTGAAGATTAAAGCGGCGGATCTGCGCAGGGGAGATATAAATATCATCTGGAGAAGCCATGTAAGAGGCTTCAGGAGAGCGCAAGAAACCAAAGCCATCTGGCAATACTTCCAAAGTGCCATCGCCAAACACCATTTCACCGGCTTTAGCGCGTTTCTTCAAAATGGCAAACATTAACTCTTGTTTGCGCATCCGTTGGGTGTTTTCAATCTCCAGGCTAGCTGCCATTTCAAGCAGAGCGGATACGTGAAGGACTTTGAGTTCAGTTAATTGCATGTGGTTCTCGGGTGTTGATAAAGAAAAAAGGGATTAGATAAATAGGTTTTGGGGTATTGCTGTGCTGAAAGAGATCAGACAGATGTGGAAAAACAGAATTTGGG
>Ga0194038_1000581_pt1 | contig 16065 bp, 11 predicted proteins | sample JunL226m_MetaG_FD_148630 | JGI IMG/M metagenome (GOLD analysis project Ga0194038, IMG submission 148630) | Anoxic zone freshwater microbial communities from boreal shield lake in IISD Experimental Lakes Area, Ontario, Canada - Jun2016-L227-6m | ecosystem: Environmental > Aquatic > Freshwater >... | reverse complement strand
GCCGTTTGACGGCGGCCCCGCGCTGGAGGGGAACATCATCCAGATCCCGGGCCTGCCGCCGATCACCATTCCGGTGCTGCCACCTGCGCAGCCGATCCCGCCGGCGCCTGAGCCCGCGCCCCCGCCGGCTCCATTGCCGCCTCCCCCGGCTCCGGAACCGCTACCGCCCGGCGATATCCCGCCCGCCTAACGGCTCATTCGCCCTCATAACTCGACCACTGGAAGGCGGTGTCGAGGTTCAGGGACGGCAGGGGCGGTACATGCAGATGCCCGTGGGGGGGCGGCCCTTCCAGGTCTTCTGACCGCTACCAGCGACACTTCGGTCGGAAGTGCCTGTGCTGGACGGCGAATGCACTGCCATCCTTTCGGCGGCACGGGGCGGCGGTGTCACTGCAGCGTCGTCAGCCTGGGCGATTCCGGCGCCGGCTGCGAAGGTCGCAGCGGTCACGGCGAGGGTGGCGACAAAACCGCCGAGTCGACGAACACTCATCATGGGTGATCCTTTTCGCGGGTGAGTTGCAGACAGCCATGACTATAGGAGCGTGCCGGCGCCGGTCAACTGCGCCCTGCCCCGCATCCCTGCATTTCCGTTTTCTATTCTGGGGTAATGACCACCGCCTTTGATGCCGATCAAGTCGCCAAAATTGCTCTGGAAGTCGTGGCCGAGCACGACCCCAAGCAGGTACCCCTGCCGGAATTCCTCGGCGCGTGCTACGACGCGGGCCTGTCCTGGGTGCACTTCCCGGAAGGCCTTGGCGGGTTGGGAACCTCCCGCGGACTACAGGCGGTCGCCGACGCAATCCTGCAGGGGGCGGGCAGCCCGGTCCCGCTCGGCCTGAATCCGATGGGATACGGGATGGCCGCGCCGACAGTCTGCGAGCACGCGCACAACGATGAGTTGAAGAAGTTCTTCCTGCGGCCATTGGCCACCGCCGAGGATATCTGGTGTCAGCTGTTCTCCGAGCCGGGAGCGGGTTCCGACCTGGCGGGGTTGGCCACCTCGGCCGTGCGTGACGGTGACGACTGGGTGATCAACGGGCAGAAGGTGTGGACCAGTCTGGCACATAAGGCCCGCTGGGGACTGCTACTGGCCCGCACCGACATCGACGCGCCCAAACACAAGGGCCTGACCTACTTCATTCTCGACATGCACTCCCCCGGTGTGGAGTGTCGGCCGCTGCGCCAGATGACCGGCCAGGCAGAGTTCAACGAGGTATACATCACCGACGCGCGCATCCCCGACGCCCATCGCCTCGGCGGCGTAGGCGACGGCTGGCGAGTAGCGATGACCACACTGATGAACGAGCGCAGTGCCTTGGGCGCCAGCGGCAGCCAACGCGGCGCCGGCACTATCTCCGAAGCCGTACAACTGTGGGCCTCGCGTCCGGATCTGCACACCCCGGTGCTGCGCGACCGGCTGACTCAGCTATGGCTGCGCGCCGAGGCGCAGCGGCTCACCTCCGAGCGATCGCGGGCCTCCGCCACTGCCGGTGGGCCCGGCCCGGAAGGGTCGATCGGCAAGATGGTCGGCGCTGAGCTCAATCAACGCATCTACGAATTCTGCATGGATCTGCTTGGGCCGGAAGGGATTCTGTATCACAGCTACGCGATGCACGGTACCGGCACCGGCGGCGACTGGCGGGGACCGATCCAGCAGCGCTACCTGCGCAGCCGGGCCAACACGATCGAGGGCGGCACCTCTGAGGTGATGCGCAACATCCTCGGTGAACGGGTCTTGGGCCTGCCCGGCGATCTGCGCGCCGACGCCGGAATGCCGTGGAAGGACGTACCCCGTGGCTGAGTTCAGCTTCACCACCGAGCAGCAACAGCTGCGCGCGGCGGTGCGCAAGTTCTGCGCCGAAAGCTTCGACGAGCCGACGGTGCGCCGGCTGATGGAATCCGACGTCACCTACGACCCCGCCGTCTGGCAGCGGCTGGGTACAGAGCTCGGCGTGCTCGGAATGTCCGTGCCCGAAGCCGACGGCGGCGTCGGCGGAACACTGGTGGATCAGGCTGTCGCCGTGGAGGAGTTCGGTGCCACGCTGAGCTGCGGACCGCTCTTCGGCACGGTCTATCTCGCCATCCCCGCCCTCGTGGCATGCGGCAGCGGAGCGGCGCGCGATGAGCTGCTGGCCGCGCTGGTCGACGGTGAGCGCACCGCCGCTTTTGCGGTCAACGACTCCGCGGGCGCCTTTGATCCGAATGTCACCGTCACCGCGGTCGGTAGCGGCGACGGTGTAGTGCTCACCGGAACCGCCGCCCGGGTGGTCGATGCCGCGGCGGCCGACGTTGTTCTGGTGGCGGCCAAGGGTTCCGAGGGTGTGAGCCTCTACGCCGTCGACTGTGGCGCTACGCAGCGCACCCCGCTGGTCACGATGGACCTCACCCGGCCACAGGCGGACGTGATCTTCTCCGACTCCCCCGCGCGGCTGCTGGCCGGACCCGCAACGGCCGAACGAGTGATCACCCACGCCCTAGAGGTCGGTGCGGCGCTGCTCGCGGTCGAACAGATCGGCGCGGCCCAGCACATGCTTGACCTGTCGGTGGACTACGCCAAGTCACGCTTACAGTTCGGCCGCCAGATCGGCTCCTTCCAGGCGGTCAAGCACCGACTGGCCGATATGCTCGTCGACCTCGAGCATGCCCGTTCGACGGCCTACCACGCGGTCTGGGCGCTGACGGAGGGAAGCGACGATCCGGCATTGGCAGTCAGCATCGCGCAGGCGACATGTTCAGCCGCGTTCAGCCGGATCGCCGCCGACAGCATTCAGGTACACGGCGGGATCGGCTTCACCTGGGAACACCAGGCGCACCTGTACTTCAAGCGAGCCGCGACCGATGCCGCACTGCTGGGAAGTGCTGAGCAACACCGGGCGCGGGTAGCTGACCTTGTGCTGGATAGTGCGATCGTCGACGAAGCGCCGCGGGTGGCGGTTGGTTTCGCCTAGGGACCGATCCTCACATCGGTATCGCGGCACTCCGTAACTCAGCGTACGAACGTTCTATCGCGCCGGCCAGGCCGGCAATGCCCGGAAGTGCGGACGGATCAGTGCACAACCCGATTCCGATATCGCCGGAGCAGGAGATCGCAGAAATGCGAAGGGCATGATGTGGGGCCGGTTCCGACGACGAGAACAGATGCTGGACCACGCGATCGGCAACGCTGACCGGGTTGGTCGGACCGGGAACGTTGGAGATCGCGAGGCTGAACTCGCTTGCGCTGCTGGCGAGACGCGTAATCGCCTTGTCGATGAGCTTCACCCGGCCGAGGGCGTGAAACAGGTCGTACATCTCCTCGGCATCGTCGAGGCGCTTACGCTTTGTGGTCTCGGCGCTGATCAGGTCCAGCCGAACCAGTGGGTCCTGTTCCCCGAGTGGCAGGTCGACATTCATGAACGAGTCGTGATTTCCCGCGGTGCCCGCACCCTTATCGCGGTGGTGGAGGCTGACCGGAACCTGGACGCGCAAATGGCGGGCCCGCGAGGAGTCGGCGGGCAGCCACTCGCGCAATCCGCCGGCGATGATCGCGAGCAGGACATCATTGACGGTGGCCCCGCCCGGTCGGGAGCCGCCGATCTCTTTCATCTCCGCAAGTGGTGCGCCGGTGAAGGCCAGTTCACGCGCCACCGTGATCGGCTGGTCGAAGGGTGAGTGCGAACCACGGTGGCCCAACTCGCGCAGGACCGCACCGGGCAGGCGGCGTAACTCGTCTTCGCGTGTGAGCGGTTTGGCGGTCGACCTTAGGGCCGGCCGCGGCCCATCGAACGCCGACGAATCAGGACCACTGTCGAAGAGCACCGATTCCAGGAACCGCACTCCGGCGATACCATCGGCCATCGCATGGTGAATACGCGCCGCTATCGCCTCCCGCCCGTCGTCGAGCGGGCCAATCACATCGAAGGTCCACAGCGGCCGGTTGCGGTCGAGGTGCTCGGACATCAGGCCACTGACGATCTGCCACAGGTCAGTCTGCGAAGCGGACTCAGGCACTGGCGCGCGCCGGACGTGGTCGCTGATATCGAAGTCTCTGGCCGGCACCCACCGCGGGCTCGTCCCTGCTGCCTCGACGCACTGAAGTGCCCGCGGTGTCGCTGAAAGTCGTTGCGCCACTGTCGCTCTGAGCGCATCAAGATCAAGTGGACGAGTTCCCGGCTCCAGAATGACCAGCTTCAGTGTATGACCGGTAATGGCCGCCGACTCTAGATTCAGGATGCGTGCGTCGTCCGCTGAGAGACGATCGTCTTGGGGGGCCACCTTCAGCAGTCTATCGGCCGCACTAAGCCAGGACCGTGTCGATGGCGCGATAAATGCGCTGCTCGCTGACGGGCCTTGGAGTACCCAACTGCTGTGCCCACAGGCTGACCCGCAGCTCCTGGATCATCCGTGCGATATCACGGACGTCATCCGTGGCGGCCCGCGCCGGTGATAGCGCCCGCAGAAGTTCGTCGTAGGCAGCCTGCACGGTATGGACTCGTTGCATCCGGTCCCGGTCGGCGGCCGGCGCATGCGGCAGCCGTTCGATCCGCCGGGCGATCGCAGTGAGATAGCGGGTCAGGTCGCCCAGATGCGCGGCTCCGGTCTCGGTGACGAATCCACGCGGCAGCAGCGTCGTCAGTTGTCCGCGGATGTCAGCCACGGCGTCGGCCTGTGCCGCCGACGGAGTCCCGGACAGCGCCAGTTCCGTTTCCTGGAGAGCGGTGAGTACCTTCTCGACATTGCCAACGATGCCAGCGGCCGTCGCCGACAGGTCGGTGTGCACCTGTTGCCGCGATGTGTCGAAATCCAACCGAGTCCAGATCGGGGCCGGAACCAGCACGTCGATAGCGGCATCGACGCAATCATCCAGAAGCGCCGACAGTGACCCGTCAGGATTTGTCGCCAGCGTCAGACGCCTTCGAGGACCGAGTCCCTTCTCTAGCGATTTCACCGGCGAAGGCGTGCTCATCCGCAGCAGTCGGCGAACCCCCGACCGTATCGCGGCGTCGCGTTCGGACGCGGTTGCGAATACTCGAATGTCTGCGGCGTGACCGGTATCAACGAAACCGGGATAGCCCCGAACACTGTGCCCATCAACCTGGCTTGCCACGGTGCTCGGTAACTCGGCGAGGTCATCGGGCCAACCGTGCAAACCGCTGCGCTGAAGGTCACCCGCGACCGCATCGGTAACAGCGCGGGTGGCCTGGCCGGCAAGGCGCGTCTGCAACTCGTCGAGATCCTTCCCGCGAGCCACCTCTGCACCATCGGCCCCCTCGACGGCAAAGGTCACTCGCAGATGCGCGGGCAGCTTCTCGAGGTCGAACGCGGTGACCGGGACCAGGACACCGGTGCGCCGGTGGAGTTCGTGTTGCAGGGCCTCCAGTATCGAATCCCCGGACGATCCGAGATCATCCAGTATCGCCCGGGCAGTGTCCGGTGCGGGAACAAAGTTGCGCCGCAAATCCTTTGGCAACGAACGGATCAGAGCGGTAACGAGTTCTTCGCGCAGCGCGGGCACCTGCCAGCTGAACTGCTCTCCCCCCAGGCGAGCCAGCACTGCAACCGGGACGTGCACGGTCACACCGTCGTCTTCGGCACCCGGGTCAAACCGATAGCTCAGCGGCAGAGCGAGGTCATCGGACTGCCAATGGTCAGGCCGCTCGGCATCGGCGTCCTGCACTCGCAACAGATCGTCACGGGTCATGGTCAGCAGGTCTGGTGTGTGGTGGCGCTGCTTTTTCCACCACCCATCGAAGTGTCGTTCCGACACCACCTCGGGAGGAATGCGGGCGTCGTAGAAATCGTGGATCTCGTCGTCGCCCACCAGCAGATCACGACGGCGCGCCCGCTCTTCGAGTTCCGCAAGCTGCATCCGGAGCTGGGCATTGTCGGCGAAGAAATCGTGGCGGGTCTGCCATTCACCGTCAACCAATGCGTGCCTGATGAAAAGTTCGCGGGCCAGTTCTGGGTCCACCGTCGCGTAGGAGACCCGGCGGCGCGCAACCAGGGCAAGGCCGTACAGGGTGACCCGCTCATACGCCATGACCGCACCACGCGCAATGTCCCAATGCGGCTCGCTATAGCTGCGCTGCACCAGGTGCCCGGCGACGCGTTCGACGGTCTCCGGCTCGATACGCGCAGCGGTACGCCCGTAAAGTCGGCTGGTCTCCACCAGGTCGGCAACCACGATCCAGCGCGGTGGGCGCTTGGTCAGCACCGAGCCGGGCGCCAGTACGAACTTCGTATTTCGCGCCCCGGCGTATTCGCGTGACTCACCCTCGCGGAGACCCACGTGGGACAGCAGTCCGGCAACAAGGGCCGCATGGATGCGTGCCGGGTCCGCGGGTTGTGTGTGATCGGTTTCCCCGCCGGATCGTAGACCGATTCCGGCCGCAATACTGCGCAACTGGCCGGTGAGGTCCTGCCACTCCCGGATTCGCAGGTAATGCAGAAAATCCTCACGACACATGCGGCGAAAAGCGCTGCCGGACATTTCCTTCCGCTTCCCCCGCAGATGGTTCCACAGGTTCAGAAATGACATGAAGTCGGAATTCTCATCGGCGAAGCGGGCGTGTTTTTGCCGGGCGGCCTCCTCCCGGTCCGCGGGACGTTCCCGCGGATCCGGGATCGACAGTGCCGCCGCAAGTACCAGCACCTCAGGCAGACAGCCCTCGGTGTCCGCCTGCAGGATCATCCGGCCCAGGCGCGGGTCGACCGGGAGTTGGGCCAGGCGCCGGCCTAGCTCGGTGATGGTGCCGGTGTCATCGAATGCTCCGAGTTCCTGAAGTAGTTGCACACCGTCGTTGACGCTGCGGCGCTCAGGCGGATCGAGAAACGGAAAGTTCGCCACGTCACCGAGTTGGAGCGCGGCCATCTGCAGGATCACCGCGGCCAGGTTGGTACGCAGGATTTCCGGGTCGGTGAAGCGCGGCCGACCGGTGAAGTCTCGCTCGGAGTACAGCCGGATGCACACACCCGGGGCGGTGCGGCCGGACCGCCCCGCTCGCTGCGCTGCCGAAGCCTGGGAGATGGGTTCAATCGGCAGTCGCTGCACTTTGGTGCGCCTGCTGTAGCGCGATATTCGGGCGGTCCCAGGGTCGATGACATAGTGAATTCCCGGAACAGTCAGGGATGTCTCAGCGACATTGGTGGCCAATACGATGCGCCGCGTCAGTCGGCTGGTGTTGATCGAGAACACCTTCTGCTGCTCGGCGGTGGGCAGCCGCGCATAGAGCGGCAGCACCTCCGCACCCGGCATCGCAGTGCGCACCGCCTCGGCGGTATCCCGGATCTCACGCTCACCGGATAGGAACACCAGTACGTCACCGGGTGGTTCGGCGGCAAGCTCCTCGACGGCATCGATGATCGCCTCGGTCTGATCGCGGGGCTCACTACGAACCACTTCATGGTCGGGATCGTCAGGATCGTCGCCAGCCTCGGTCTCCGGAACGACTTCCAATGGGCGATAACGGATCTCAACCGGATAGGTCCGGCCGGACACCTCGACGATCGGAGCACCACCAAAGTGGGCGGCGAAGCGCTGCGGTTCGATTGTCGCGGAAGTGACAATTACTTTGAGGTCCGGGCGGCGGGGCAGCAGCTGGTGCAGGTAGCCGAGCAGGAAGTCGATGTTGAGGCTGCGCTCATGTGCCTCGTCCAGGATCAGGGTGTCGTAGCGCAACAGGCGCCGGTCACGCTGGACCTCGGCGAGCAGGATGCCGTCGGTCATCAGCTTGATCAGTGTGCGATCACCTGCCTGATCGGTAAAACGCACCGTGTAGCCAACCGGACTGACGCCTGCTCGCCGATCTGTACCGAGCGGGGATCCCAACTCGTCGGCGATCCGCTCGGCCACGGTGCGCGCCGCCAGCCGTCGAGGCTGGGTGTGCCCGATGATGCCGCGGACGCCGCGCCCCATCTCGAGGCAGATTTTGGGCAGCTGGGTGGTCTTGCCGGATCCGGTTTCACCGGCGACCACCACGACCTGATGGCCGCTAATGGCGGCGGCGAGCTCGCCGCGGAACTGACTGACCGGCAGGTCTGGGTAGGTGATCTCGGGCACCGCGGCGATCCGGGCGGCGACAACCGCCTCGGCGGCGCTGATCTGACCGGCGAGATCCTGGATTTTCGCCGCACTCACCGGCCCGCGCAACGACTTCAGTCGCCGGCCCAGCCTGGTCGCGTCGCGGATGGTCAGACCGTCGAGTCGCGCGCGCAACGCGCGAACGTCACCGCCGACTGGTTCAGACACCCCGCCAAGGATAGGCGGCGAAACCTGGCACCCGGCTCCGCGGTGCGTAGGCTCGAAAGTGGAGAAAGGCCTAGCCATGGTGACCTATGTGATCGTCGGCGGTCTGGCGCTGGCAGCCCTGGGGCTGGTGGCAAACCAGCTGTTCCGGCTCAAGGACTGGCTCAACAGGCAGCCGATCCCACAACCCTCCGACCCAGATCAGACGGACAACCCTGACTCCGTTTCCCCGCAGTAGTCCGCTGGCTTACCGTGGCGGACCCTGCCGCCACGCAACGCTTACCGTGGCGGATCCCCGCGCCACGCAAAGCTATTGACGTACTTGCCCATATCCTGGGCGATCTGGAGGTTTGCCGGGGATGGAGGCCCAGGTCCGAAGCTGGGGGTGAATTCGCGGAAGGGTCCCGCTGCTGCGGCGACCAGGGCCAGGTCGTTCTTAATCGCAACGATGACGATGATCCGCGTCCGATTCGTGTTCGCGGCACCCAGTGGCTGGAAGTCTGCGACCTCCCCATAACCCGAGCGGAAGCCGACAGTCGCGTTGGGAAGTTCGTAAGCCGTCTGCGCATCGGGAAACCCATCCTGGAGTAACCCCTCGGCGATCTCTTTCGCGTTACGGCCCTGTGCGGGCTGGCTGAACAATCGCAGGGTTCCGCCGTCGCCTGCATTCCATTGCGCAATCACGCCGTTGGGTTGAGTGGTGACGGTGTATGCCGCACCGGGCGCGGGATATGACACCGAGAATTCTCCACCCGGCGCAGTGAAGCGAGGATTGGTTGCGACCGGCAATCCGGTCGGCGGCCGGCCGCAATCCGGTGGGCACACGTACCGGGTCGGCACGTCGGTCACCTGGTTATCCACCAATGCGAGGATCATCATCCCTGCCAACAGGACGAGCACCCATATTCCAAGTGTCGCGAAGTATTTCGGGTCCCGGACTCGGCGGGCCGAATAGCGGCCCGGCGGTACGGCGTAGCCCTCGAACGAATTTGATTGTGCTACTTCGATTTTGGGATCAGTCATCGAGACACCGACCGGATCAGCAGGATGTTCTTGACCAGATTCTCGATGTTGGGGCTGCCCAGACCGGTCACCATGTCGTAGCCGGAGCCGCCTGGGCTGATCGCGTTGCCGCCGAATTCGATATCCCGGAAGCCTGGTACCGCTGAGCCCTTGGCGACCTCGTATAGCAACGGGTTGAAATCACCCAGCGGCGCCAGTGCGCGTTCGTTGAGCAGCTGATTGATCACCGCTGCCAACCCAGCCCACACCGGCGCGGCCTGAGAGGTTCCGCCGCCGACGACCACCCCCTGTCCGAAGACGAACTTGACTCCGGTGAACGGGTCGGCAACCGCGGCAACATCGGGGACCAGCCGCCGATCGGCGGGCCCAGCACTGGAGTTGACGTTCTGCCAGGACGGCCGCCCGAAAAGCTGCGAGACCCCACCGGCGGTGCCCTGAGTCAGTGGTACGTCATACCAAGACTGTTCGGCCAACCAGCGGCCCTTGGAATCGGTGGACAGTGTGGTGCCCCCGACTGCGGTCATCTCTGGTACCGAAGCCACCGCGTCGACTCCGACATCGTCCGGACTGGGCGGTTCCGACCAGTTGTGGCCGCCTCGGCATTCCAGCCCGGCAAGATCCCCGGTCGCGTCGAAGGCCGTCGTTCCATGCCCGTGCGCCGCCGCCAGCGCCTCGCGCACCGGCGCCAGATCCGCGGCGGTGATCAGCCGGTCACAGCCCCATCCGATGGAGAAGGTCCAAATTGCGCCGGGGAACTGGCGGTCCACCGACTGCATCAGCCGGCCCAGTTTCTCGTAGGTCGCACCGCCCTCAACGGTCGGACGGGCGTTGACCATCACCAGGTTCGCGTCGGGCGCTACGGCATGGACCATCTGCAAGTCCATGGTGGATTCCCCGTTTCTCTGGCTTGGCATGCCACCGATCACCTGCGGGGTGAAGCGGGGCATGTTGAACCAGTCGGCGTAGCTGTCCATGTCCTGCTGTTCGAAGCCATCGAAGCTGAACACCACCACGGTGGCGCCCTTGCCGGTGTACCCCTCCCGGGTCAGCGCCGTGACGTTGTACGCACTCAACAACTGGGTCGGTAAAAGACCACCGTCGGGGACGTCGCGGGGCGGGGTGGGCGGCATACCCTCACGAAACGGGGTGTAGCTCAGGATCCGACCGAAGCCAGCCACCTCCCCACGGGTAGCCGGTGGGATATCCGGCTGCTGAGGCGAGGCGTAGAAGACATCGCCGCGCCGGGCGCGATAGTCATGCACCGTAATGCCGAACGCACTAGCGATGGCGTCCGGCGCACCTTCGACGATTGCCCACGAATCACCGTCGTGCCAACGCACCGACATTGCGTGAGCGATCGCCCAGTCCGTCAGCTGGACCGGACGCGCAGGCCGACTCAGCGCAGCGGTGAACTGAACCCGATCAGAGTGGGCGGGGCCGAGGTCGGCGGATTCCGCGAGAAGTCGCCCGTACGGTCCGCCGATGGTATTGGCGGGAAGCAAGGTTCCCGGCCGAAGGGGGGCGGCGAGAGCCACCACGGTCGCCGCCGCGGCAAGCACAGCGGTGCCCGACACCGCTACCCGCCAACGACTCATCAGCCCAGCCTGCTTCATACGGATGCGCCGATACAAGGGCAGGAAGTCCACGGCAGGTGGCCCGGCAGAAAATGACGGCCTAACACTTTCGAAAATCGTTGTTCCCCATATAACGTGCTTCGAGACCCGCACGAGGCTAGGAGGCACGGATGCGGCAAGGCATTTCCTGCATGGTGGCCGTCGTTGGACTGCTGGCCGTCGGCTGCGGAACCACCAGTGGAACGCAGGCCGGGGCGACGAAATCCAAAGCCAACTCCACAACGACATCGTCCGCGACGGCGACGGCGATAGCGACGGACGATATTGCCGAGTCAGGTCAGATGACTGCCATCTACGAGGACGCCACCACACCGGAGGCGATCCGGGGCAAGAAGTTGATGCAAAAGACCGGTCTTCTCGAATCACTGGCCCAAGAAATCAACGACTGGCTTGTACTTCCCTACGACATCCCGGTCGTGGGCTCGGAGTGCGGGGAGGCCAACGATTTCTGGGACCCCGACGAGAAGAAGGTGATCCTGTGCTACGAGGACGTCGACAACAGCGTGCAACTGTTCAGCGATGACCCGGATCCAGCTGCCGCGGCACGGCGAATCGCCGTTGGATCCTTCTACCACGAGCTCGGTCACATGGCGATCGACATCTACGACCTGCCGGTGACCGGACGCGAAGAGGATGTGGCCGACCAGCTTGCGGCCTACTGGCTGCTCGAACCTGTCGACGGCAAGGTCAATCCGGATTACGTCCAGGCGGCCAAGGACACCGCCAACTGGTACAACCTGGAAAGTGATGCGCCCGCTGATCTCGACGAGGAAAGTTTTGCCGACGAGCACACCCTGGATCAGTCTCGAGCCTATAACTTCGAATGCTGGATTTACGGTTCCGATACCGAAGCCAACGCCGATATCGTCAGCAGCGGCCTGCTACCCGAGGACCGGGCCGACGACTGCGAGGGTGAGTACGCCACACTGGCGCGGGCCTGGGCAACGCTCCTTGAGCCCCACTACAAGAGCTAGACCTGCCAACGGCGGAATGTTTAGACGGTAGAAGCCGAAAAGAGCTCCCGGATTCCGAATTCCCAATATCGTGCAACAAAACACTGGCGACCATGAGGAGGCAGGGATGAAGCGGGGCATCTGGATGGTGGCAATCGTGAGCATGCTGGCTGCCGGTTGTGGCACCAATAGCGCGACACAGGCCACCTCGGCAACATCGGCTGCGGCGTCCGCGGCGAACTCCGCAGCGCAGGGGTCGGCACCAGACGGTGCCGCCGAATCCGGCCAGATGATCGTGACATTAGAGGACGCCACCGCACCGGATGCGATTCAAGGCCGGGCGTTGTTTGAGAAGTCCGGCCTACTCGGCACGCTCGCGCAGTACATCAACGATGTGTTCAACCTGCCCTTCGACATTCCCCTGGTGGGAAAGCAGTGCGACGAACCCAATGCGTACTGGAATCCGTCGGAAAAGAAGATGATCATGTGCTACGAGTGGCCGGCTTTGGCCCTGCAGCTGTTCAAGGACGACCCTGATCCTGAAGCTGCCGCATTGGAGTCCACCACGGCAGTTTTCTATCACGAACTCGGACACATGCTGATCGACATCTACGACCTACCGGTGACCGGACGGGAAGAGGATGTGGCCGACCAACTTTCGGCCTTTCTACTGCTAGCGGACTACTCCGACGGCACACCCACCAATCCGGATGACATTCAAGCAGCCAGAACGTTCGCTACGGAGTGGGGCCTACTAAGTGTCCTGGGTGGCCCCCTTGAGCAGGAAGCCTTCGCCGACGTACACACCCCGGATGAGGCGCGCTCGTACAACTTCCAGTGCTGGATCTACGGTTCCAATCCGAAGGCGAATGCCGACATCGTCAACGACGGCCTGCTACCCGAGAGCCGGGCCGGCGGGTGCGAGGAAGAATTCGCCAAACTGTCACGCGCCTGGAGTGAACTCATCGACCCGCACCTCAAGAAGTAGGTGCACTCACACCGCGATGGTGAGCCGATCGAAAATGAGCGGCGCGATTTTTTCCGCCAGGTAGACGTGCCCGGCATCGGTGGGGTGGACGCCGTCTGTGCCGATCAGATTCGGGCGGCCGACGAACCAGCCTTCGGCGATGGGGTCGATGAACGCCGCCCCGGCTAGCGCCGCCTGATCGCGCAGACTGTCACGGGTCTTCAGCACCGCAGCGGGCGGACTGGCTGTCTGCCAGGGTGGTCCGATCACCAGAATTTTGGCCGCCGGCGCCGCGAATCGGGCCAGCTGAAAGGTCCCGGCGGCCAGGGCTGGGAAGGTCTGAGGATCCACCGGTTCGTCGTTGCGAGAACCGAAGAATACGACGAGAGCATCGCTGCGCCGGACCGCTTGCGCGGTCAGATCCTGGAAGATACTTCCCCGGCTGCCGCGCTGTCCGTACCCGGCACCTCCCTCGGCCGCGATATCGGCGTCAACCTCCACGCCCTCGCGGGCCAGTAACTGCCCGGCCAGTACGGGCCAGCTGTTGGGCCCATTGCCGCCTTCAGGCGATCCGGCCGTGTAGGAGTCGCCGATCACGGCGATCTTGGTTGTTGTGGAGCTGAGGGCAGTGGGGCAACCCAGGGAAATCGACACGACGGTGAAGATAAGAACCACGACAGCTGCCACGACGCGAAATCCTTCTCGCTTCACACTCATTCACCCCGCACGCATGGGGGGCAACACCGAGCGTGAATCGAGCACACGGTCGGTGGACGGTGGTCTGGCCTTCTTGTCCTGCCCGGTATCCCGGAAATCGATCATCCGACGCATCCAGCGTCGTGAGGGTTCCTCGACGAAGTGGTACAGCATCATCGCAGCAATGATCGCCGCGAAAATCAGCCCCACCACAGCGAGCTTCGCCACCGACTTCGGCATCACGATCATGTACTGAGCGACGGCCCAATTCCACGCGGTGTGCACCGGCTCGTGAATCATGTAGAGGCTGAACGAAATCTGGCCACCGTAAACCAGCAGGCGGGTCGACAACAGTGTTGGCAGCGCCCCCACTCCGATCGCCAGCGTCACCACCAGCGGCATGAACAGCACGGCAATAAGTCCACCGGGGTCGATCATCCCCGTCACCGGGTGGGCGTCGTAGTAGTACAGCACTGCCAACATGACCGTCAGCAGCAGCAGAGACAGATACCCGGCAGCACGTCGGCCGCCGTCACTGAGGCGGAGCTGACGGACCGCAGCGCAGGCCAAAGCCCCGGCGATGAACTGCGCAACGATCCGCGGAAGCCAACTCCACGGCGTGTAGAGCACACCGCTGCCGAGTAATAGCACCGTCGGCGGTAGCGCGGCGAGGAACGCAAGCATGAACAACGTTCGCGCCCGGGACACCGCCGCGATCCGGAAGATCACCACAATCAGCACGCCGAAGAGCAGATAGGCCAACCACTCGGCACTGATCGACCAGGCCGGGCCATCCCAACTCGTGCGATCGAAGAACGGCGCGAACCACAGCTGAACCATGAACAGTTGGCGTACGTAACTGACGGCGGTCAGCTGATCGACGTCGGGTGAGGGCACCTCGCCGACGTGGAGGGTGAAGATGATCCAGAGCGCAGCCAGGTGCATGGTGACCAGATAGACCGGCCACACCCGGCTTAATCGCAACCACAGGAAGCGCAGACTGGCCCGAGCCGACCACGTCGGACCCATGCGGTCCAGGTAGTTCCACGTCAGCACGAAACCACTGAGGATGAAGAACAGGTCGACGCCCTGGGCCCCGGCATTGAACAATGGCGCCAGATCATCCTTCAGCCGCGGGGAGGCCTCCCAGATCAGCGGCCGGAAATGGAACAGCACCACCCACAGGGCGGCGACGATCCGCAGACCGGTCAGCGCTCTGATCGTGGGCACAGCACCCATTCTCGGGTGCGGATTCGGCCTCTGCGGGTTCCGACACGACCGGCGGCACCGTCCGCTAAAGCATGGAGCAGGGCCTAGAGAACGTCGATGATGTCATTCTTGAGAGCCTCCGCCTGGGTGCCGAACACTGCCTGCACGCTGTTACCGACTTCGATCACACCGGCGGCACCAAGGGCTTTCAACCGGGCCTGATCGACCTTGCCGGTGTCGGCGACCTCCATCCGCAGCCGGGTGATGCAGGCGTCCACATTGACGAGATTCGCCCGGCCACCGAACGCCGCGATGAGCCGTTCGGCCATGCTGTCGGTGGCGGCGGGCGCTACCGCAGTTGCGACGCCACGGCCAAGGTCAACGGAAGTGGCCGAGTCACTGCCCGAACTCAGGTTGGCCTGTTCCTCAGCTTCGAACTCCGATTCCGGCTCGCGGCCGGGAGTCCGCATATTCCACTTCGTGATCGCAAATCGGAAGAGCAGGTAATAGACCACGAAGAACACCAGCCCCATGACGATAAGCAGCGGGACATTTTTGGCTGCCGGTGCGGTGCCGTAGAGCAGCAGGTCCATCAAGCCAGCGGAGAACGAGAAGCCGAGGTGGATGTCGAGCACATAGGCGATCGCGAGGGACAACCCGGTGAGTATGGCGTGAATGATGTAGAGCGGGAACGCCACGAACATGAAGGAGAACTCCAGTGGTTCGGTGACGCCGGTGAGGAACGCCGTGAGCCCGGCCGCTGAGAGGATACCGAAGGCGACTTTCTTCTGACGTGTGTTGGCGACATGGATCATCGCCAACGCCGCACCCGGCAGACCGAACATCAGAATTGGGTAGAAGCCCGAAGTCAGATGTCCGCCCGTGGGGTCGCCGGCGGTGAAACGCGGCAGTTCGCCGGTGACGACTGTGCCGTCGGGCTTGGTGTAGCTGCCGTAGAGGAACCAGATGAAAGAGTTCAGGATGTGGTGCAGCCCAACGGGTATCAGCATGCGATTGGCGAACCCGTAGACGAAAGCACCCAGTGCCCCCGCGCCACCGATGAACTTTCCGAGACCGGTGAGCCCGGCCTCGAAGATCGGGTAAAAGTAGCTCATCGCGAAGGCGACAACCAGGGCGACCAGCGAAACGATGATCGGGACGAACCGTCGGCCGCCGAAGAAACCGAGATAGGGCGGCAGCTTGATCGTGTGGTAGCGATCGAATAGCGCGGCAGTGATCAGACCGACCACGATTCCACCGAGGACGCTGTAGTTGATCTGCGCCTGCTTACCGGCTTTATCGAGCACTCCCTCCAGAACAAACGGAGACATGGTCTTGAAGACCGCCTGCATCACCAGG
>Ga0194038_1000580_pt1 | contig 16070 bp, 16 predicted proteins | sample JunL226m_MetaG_FD_148630 | JGI IMG/M metagenome (GOLD analysis project Ga0194038, IMG submission 148630) | Anoxic zone freshwater microbial communities from boreal shield lake in IISD Experimental Lakes Area, Ontario, Canada - Jun2016-L227-6m | ecosystem: Environmental > Aquatic > Freshwater >... | reverse complement strand
ATTACCTGTATCTTCCAGGGTGTGGATAAAATGGGTCCTGTCGCAGTAGAAATAATTCTGCGTGACGATTTCCATGAAGTCGAAAATACCGTATGGGAATTTCATTGTTCCTGCTGGATATTTGGAAAAAGGGGCGCCAAGGAATGGCTCGTCGGTCTAAATCACCCTGATGCCAATCGCTGTATAATTGTCTTGATGTTACGGAGCCCGGCTCAACAGCAGCTTTTCCATTTGCTGAAGCCACTGTGCAGTTGAATCTGCCTGGGAGATGCGGCGGGCTTGCCCATTTTCCACAATTGATGTTTTATTCTGGCTGTGACAATCAATCAAAAGCAGATGACCATTATGCAAAAAAAATGAGTTCCGCATGATGACGGCTGACCGTATCGTCTGCCAACACAATGTCGCACTATCGGTATCTGCCGATGGTGAATTTATGTTCTTTCATGGATGCCTCATCAGCCAAAATTATTCTTTTGCGCTTGCCTCTCCAGGAAGATTGGAGATGATGATACTTTCCTTGTCCTCCGTGACCAATAACGCACCCAAAATCTGTACCTGGAAAGCTATGGCGTTCATGGTTGCCTGAAAGATGGGATTACAGGATCGGCAATCCCTTGTATTATTTCCACAATCGCCACGGTTTCGCCCATATCCAGCAGTGCCTGCAATGTTGTATTGCCATCAAGTACCTTGAATTTGCCGTTATCCAGTGGGATAACGCCGATGGGATTACGTTTTTCACCCACTCCAGTTGATGCCTGTTCCATCAGAATTTTGGCGCGCGCCACCCGGTCCGGGGCAGCAGGTTCCCGTGCAACCAGCAAGTCCAGATTCAGCATCCGGCTATTTGGTGTAATTTTGAAATATGGATTGTTTTGGGATACACTCACATCAATATTTCCAGTTTCATCAGTGTTGTCAATGTCCATAAACCCTATCCTGATTCCCATTTTGATCCGTTTGTATCTGATTGTTTATCCGGTACTCCCGGTCTTGCTATAATACTTTTTTTCAGCCCTATTCAACGTTCAGGCCAATATATGCTTAGCCACAATCCACATTTTGAAAATCAGTTGGTCGAAGCGATGATCAAAACAGAATAACTATACCTACCCTTTTCCCACCATAGCTATTTCACCGTCGGTCAGGATACTCTCGTCGATTGTCTTCATTATTCAGACCGTTTCAGTATATTTTTATACAGCGCAAAAAGAAACTCCAGTCGTTCAAGCTCAGATTTGAATCGACTTCCGCGATAACAGGCATCTACTGCGATATCCAATGACTTATGCGCATCCAATAGTGATTTAGGCATCGTGACTTGATCATATAGGTCAGCCAGCGTCGCAGACGGAAAAAGAGATCGAGCTTCCAAAACATTCTTTGCGGCAGCTTCCACCCGTGCGATTTTTAACGCATTGGGTGATTCTGGCCACGGGAAATTGTTATAGACAATGGTGTTTGAGTATCGATAATCACCTTTGATCCGTCCGCAAACCTGGCGCATCCATGCCATGTGCATGGCGGATGTGAGTACTCCGAAATGGTAAATTGTGGCATTGGGAACAGCGCTGCTGGAATTATGCACGATAGCCTCTGGTCCAAAAAAGGCCAGAGGGATATATTTACGGTTCTCAGATGAATGCTGTGGTATGAGCACATAATCATTTTTTGGCTGACGGATTTCAGCAAAAAGATAGGGGACATCGGCCAGACGAACGGTGGCGTCCTTTTTGCTTTGAAGTCTAAAATCTTTTACCCCCTCGATTCGTTTCATTACCTGCGGAAGGTTGCGAAGGGTTTTGGGATCTGCATCCACCAACCACAGACACCATCGGCTGTAACCGTTAATAAATTCGTGAGCGCTAATCAGCGGTTGAATAAACGGTTTAGCACCTGGCTCGTTTTGTAACAGTTTGTCCTTGTCTTCATCGGTCAGGAGTAGAAATCCATTATCAGTCGGTTTGCTTCCATAGATCATTTCCGGAACATTGCATAACGGTTTTTTTCTGCTTCCAATCACAACGGTTGGCGCATTCGCCAAGTATGGGTTGATTTCTTTGGCTTTGATCTCCATTGGTTCTGCATCCGGATCCGGGTAGTCATACAATTTTTTCCAAGGTAATTTTTCTGCGCTAAAACCAATTATGACGCAAAATACCGCTGCATTGCCCCGGGCTTCGTTGGACCATCGAAACGTGCGGTGGGCAAAATTAATCGTAATCCCCTTGGCTAATAAATACTGCCACAAAACGCCAACCTGTTCTCCCTGGGTAATGGAATTGGTGGATACGAACGCCACTCGTATATTGCTGTTCTGGATCAACTGGGCTGCTTTGACATACCATGCACAAACATAATCCATAACCCCATGCACCGGAATGGCTGCGCAGGAAATTTCCATATCCTGGTTCTGCTCGCTATTGCGAAGGTGTTTGCCAATAAAAGGCGGATTACCCAGGATATACCAGATAGGCTGCACCGTGTCTTCTGAATTTTCCGATGAAATTGACAAGACTTCTTTCCAATCCATTCGAAGGGCGTTGCCATTATGAATGTTGGCGGATTTTACCAGGGGCAGGCGTATAAAAGTCGATCCGAACTCAGCCGAAAGAGCCATGTTCATCTGATGATCCGTAAGCCATAGGGCCACCTCCGCGATTTTTGCAGGAAATTCTTCCATTTCTATGCCATACATATTATCCACGTCCAACTGGGACAACAAGCTGACATCAATGACCAGTTGATGGTGACTGCGTCCGGACAACCGTCTCAATTCCTGCATGATCTCAATTTCCAGAAGGCGTAATTCCCGATAGGTGATGATCAGAAAATTGCCGCATCCACAGGCCGGATCAAAAAACCGCATCTTTGATATTCGGTCATGCAGTTGTCCGAGCTTTCGGGCGTCATGCTTCACGGTTTCAAATTCCTGCCTCAGTTCATCCAAAAACAATCCTTTCACCACCTTCATGATATTTTTTTCAGAAGTGTAATGGGCGCCCAGATTGCGACGTTTTTCTTTGTCCATTACAGACTGGAACAACGATCCGAAAATAACCGGTGATACCTTGCCCCAGTTAAAGGAACAACAGCCCAATAAAATGGTCCTCATCTCCGCACTGAACGTCGGAATGGAAATGCTTTTAGCAAACAGCGACCCATTGACATAAGGAAACATATTGTATATCTTTCGTTTAACCGGTTGATATATTCCTGAATTGTCATTTTTAATATTATCCTTCAATTACCTCATCAATGTTATTTCGTGGATTTCTGGAAGAAATCCTTTATTTGACAAAACTTATAGACCTATGCGCAAATACACCACTGTGTTCTGTCACCAAATTACCTTGATCGGATATTGAATTATCATAGGGTCAGGTGTCAGAATAGTCAGGTTATGTTCGATTGCCTGGCACACCAGCATTCGATCAAAAGGGTCCCGATGAAGTTTTGGTAAAACTGGAAGGTGCAGTGCAGAAACTTCATCAAGCGGTAATGTGTCGATATCGTGTTGTTCTCTCTGCTCGCGAATAAAACATTCGGGTGAACCTGAAATCGATAGCTAGCCCAGCAGGTATTTGACCAATATTTCCCATGCTGAGACCGAACTCAGATAAACATCATTGTCAGGATCAGAAAAAACTGTCTTTCCCGCTTCTGTGAGTTCCGGCGCATCCGATACAATCCATAAGAAGGTACAGGTGTCCAGAAGGATTTTCATATATCTTTCCCCTCAAAGGCATTCAATAGATCATCTGGAAGTTCATCAAAAAAATGTGGAGAGACTTCAAATCTCCCTTTGGCAAGCCCTATGGGACGGGGCTTTTTAATTTTGACTTCTTCCAAAACGGTAACAATGACATTCATCCGTTTTTTATATGGTAGCCGCTCTAATAATTTTACCTGTTCGTTTTCATAGATTCCTCTGACGGATAACATATTTTCCTCCTAACTTACCTCAAGCGTCCAAGTGTTTCTTCTATTATCGAAAATACCCTATGATAAAGCTGACACGCCTGTCAAACGAATTAACGCATTTCTGATGGGTGACTATAACCCCTACCCACAATTTCCATCGCCCGCATCGTCCAGACCGTCCAACACCATTTCTGTAGCCTGCCCTATCGGCCAACCACCGGTCTGCTCTGAAAAAACAGGTTATTGGCCAAAGTTATTCCCGATCGGTATCAAAACCCTTTACTTTTGATTTGAAGGCGGATATATTACTTATCGGTAATAATATTGTAAGACAAGATTATTTTATTGGGTGATAGATGTCTCAGTTGCCAACCGGTAATATCAACACAACAGTTGACTTCGGCAAAGTCATTCGAGCCAAACGAAAAAAGGACGGCTTGACTCAGGCCGAGTTAGCCGCCATCTGCGGGTTTGGGAATCGCTTCCTGGTTGATCTTGAGAGCGGAAAACCGACGGTGCAGATGGGCAAGGCTTTGGAAGTCTTGCAAAGCCTTGGTCTGGAGGTTCATATCGTACCCCGTGGTTGGCATGACAAAGTTGAAGAATAATGGATGCAATCCTGAATGTCTTCCTGAATCATTTCCTGGTAGGCAAACTCCGGCTCGACGACAGGCGGCGCTTCGTCTTTCAGTACGACTCATGCTGGCTCGAAAGGCCGGAAGCGATCCCCTTGTCTCTTTCCTTGCCGCTGCGTACTCAACCTCATGAGGGTGATGCGTCCAGGCCTTTTTTTTCCAACCTCCTCCCGGAGGCTGGTATCCGTCAAGCCATCGCCCGCAGGCTGGGGGTGTCTGAGCAGAACGACTTCGCCCTGCTGTGGGCGTTAGGCGGTGAATGCGCGGGAGCGGTTATTCTTTTACCGGAAGGGCGGAATCCTGCCGCGCACAATGACTATGTTCCGCTTAATGAGGATACGCTCCACGAGATAATAGCATCTCTTCCGAAACATCCCCTGCTGGCTGGTGATGAAGGGATACGGCTATCGCTGGCTGGGGCTCAGAACAAGCTTCCCGTATATATCAAAAACAATATTATTCATCTGCCAAAGTCAGGCTCGCCGAGTTCACATATTATTAAACCGCCGATCATGGATATGGATGGCACGGTAGAAAATGAAGCTTTCTGTATGACACTGGCCGGAAATATGGGCATTCCAATCCCTCGCGTCATTGTCCGAACAGGCAAGGATACTCTCTATTTGATAGAACGATATGATAGAGCCACAGATCAGGATGGGAATCTCGTCCGCATCCACCAGGAAGATTTCTGCCAGGCGCTGGGAGTCCCGCCAGACCAGAAATACGAAAACGAAGGTGGCCCTTCCCTGAAGATGTGTTTCGGATTATTGAAGGAATACAGTATCCGCCCCGCCGCAGATATAAAGATTTTGTTAAACTGGGTTCTCTTTAATTTGCTCGTTGGAAATGCGGATGCCCACGCTAAAAATATCGCATTGATATTTACGGGGTCCGGCCCGAAGCTTGCGCCTTTTTACGACATCCTTTGCACTGCAGTGTATGTGGGGCTGACAGATAAGATGGCCATGCGAATAGGTGGAGAGAACCGCCCCAAGTGGATTCAAACACGCCACCTGGAACGATTCTCTCAGGAGACTGGGATCAAGTCGAGAATGGTTTTTTCGGTGTTACATGGGATGGCTGAAGCGATTGTTCCGGCATCCGAAGAAGTAGCGATAAAGTTTGAAGAAATATATAGAAAAGCACCGATAATTCAGAAGGTTCTGGCTATGATTCAAAAGCGCTCCCGAGGCGTTCTCATGACTCTTGGGCATTGATCAATACATACGTTCTTTGCAATCAAAAAACACGGGAACTATCTGACCTCGTTCACTATAGAATCCGTGAACGCAGAAACTTACAGCGTCCACTTTTCCTTTTCTATTGCATAGTCCACCAGTTTGGTCACTCTATCTTCAGTGATTGGCGGAACTGGTATATGTGGTATGGCGCGATCCGTGTTGGTACGGTCGAATACGGGATTATTGGAAAAGTGGAACAAGATGGTCTTCATCTGGCGCCAAACCATACGCTCTATCAAATTGCGCGGCTCAGTAATTGGAGTTCCGGCTCCTGAAAAATGGATTCCACCCAGGTTGAACCGTTTGCAAATATAGTTCATGGTCCACTGATGACTTGGGGGATCAGTGTGCGTAAGATGAAAGATATTGTTATGATTGTCCGTTTTCTCAATGATTGCCACCGCCGCCTTGGCGACGTAATCCACAGGGACTATGTTGGCGGCGGCATGGGAGTCTGCAGGCAGATTTATGTCGAGATTCAGTCTGTTTGAGTCTTTACCTTCATCCAATAGCCGGTCAAGAAGATGCAATGCCTGGAACAAGATATACCAACCGGTGAAGGATTTGCAGCGAGCAGTTTCGGAATGTCCCACAATGATTGATGGCCGCAGCAAGGTGGCTTTTCCATGCCAAAGCTGCTCAGCTTCCCATTTGCTTTCTTCATACACATTCACGAAATCGCCTCGCGGATGGTTGATCTCCCGAATTGCAGCATCTTGAACCAGGCCGCATACATAAGCCGTGCTGATAATATGGACCTGCATGGGAATGCGCGCTAAAAGTCGAACCAGAACTTTTGCGCCGCCAAGATTGGTTCTCAGTGGCTCCCCAAATTTGTCCATATAAAGTCGAGTGGAGGCGGCGCTGTGCAGCAGAGTATTCACCTGGTCGATTCCAGGATTTTGCTGACACAATTTATCCCACTGCTCATCCAGTTCGAGAACCTCGCACTGGAACCAATGAAGGCTGTCGGCATCGCGGGGTAAACCCAAACTGCCCAGAAATCGGATTGTGTCCAGCCGCCTGGATTCACTTCGGTAGAGAGCCCAAACTTTATGCCCCCTCTCCAAAAGTTCAACCAGGAGATATTCCCCAAGAAAACCGGTTCCACCGGTAAGCAGCACCTTCATCGGTCCGCTCATCATTTCCTCCTTGCCCATCGAATAAAGACAACAAATCCCTCCCAATTGGAAGTATCTTGATTACCCTAATATACTCCATACAATCGCATATAAAAACACTTTTTGAGCCATTGTCCGAACTTGGCGTTTTTTTGATTGACAAAATGGGTAATAAGGCGCCAATTGCGTTTTATGTATAGTGAATTTGATAAACCTGCAATCGGCTTTCTGTTCTTCCCGGAGCACATCTCTTCCTCGGTGGTGGAGACCGCAAGGCGGACCGGGGTGAAGGCGGTATTCGACCTGACCGGGATAGATGCCGCTGCAAGTAGTGGGGCGCTCCTTCAAGCCATTACTGCTTCAGAGGCAGTGGAGCTGGAGCTCTCTTCCGATGCCCTGCTCAACCCCGCTTTGACGCATCGTTTTTGAGAGCGTACACTGGTTAACGGACATTTTTACGACTTCAGGAGACTTTCGCAACAAGACCGGCAATCTGCGGCCCGATCATACTGATCTTGTGGGATTAAGCCTTGGGATGCCATGCCGTCTGTTCAACAAGGGCAATTCAAGGGCTGTCAAGGAGCTGAAAGACTATGCAAGTTCGCTGTGCGGCTCTGAAATCATTGATGCAAAACAGAGGGAATTATCTTGCAGATGCACCCAAAGTCGTTAGTGCATTCTCAAGCAGTCCGTTGGCCCGGGAAATGGGTGTGCGGTATCCCCTAATTCAAGGAGCCATGACCTATATTACCGACAATCCGGACTTTGCAAAGCGCATTGCCGAAGCGGGCGGGTTAGCCACGATAGCCTTGGGAATGATGGATGAAGACGATCTTGAGAAGAGACTCGGAAATCTGTCCCTGATAATGGGTGATTTCCCCTACGCTGTAAACATCATTACCCTGAACGAGAATCCGTGTCGAGAAGTGCAACTGGCATGGATCAAACGCACAAGGCCACGTTTTGCGGTTATCGCGGCGGGTGAGCCTTCCCATGCAGCCAGTCTCATATCTTCCGGTATAGAAACCATCTACATCGCTCCCAATGGTCTGCTGAAGAGCTGCATAAAGAATTGGCGGCAGGCCCTCTCGCCGCCGGCCTGCCCTTTACGGGTCCTCTCTCTCACTCTCTCAAGAGGCGAAGCAGGATTATGACGACCGAATCTGCACGAAAGTTGCAGTGGCCGCCAGACGAAACAACAGGAGCGAGCACATCGCCATTACGGGTATGAGCGTCGTCAATTCCCTAGGCAACAGCCCGCAAGCCTTGTGGGCAGCCAGTCTGAATATGGAGAGCGGCATCAGATATGTGCCTTCGGATAAATGGAAGCACGCGCTCTTTTACCATCCAAGGCCAGGAATGCCGGAAAAAACCTACTGCAAATTCGGAGCCTTCCAGAACATAGACGTAAAACGCAAAGATATCGGCACGCCGCCTCAAGATTTTCGCACCATGACGGATTCCACCAGGCTTACCCTTTGGCTTGCAAACACAGTGATTTTGAAGTGAGTTCATACCGATACGCGAGGCATGATCAGCTTGTTGCTACGACGGCAACGTGAACGGAGTGGTCTATCATTAGCCGAAGCAGCTGAGCGTCTAGGATGCAAGTCACGCAATGCGTACGCCAGATACGAGCGTGCAACATCAGCGCCGACCTTGGAGAAGCTGAATGAATTGCTTCAAGCTGTCGCTCCTGGCCAAGATATCGTCCTGCACCATAGTGTGGCGACATAGCTTCCATCCGCACAAATCCCGGATTTTATGTTTGTGCGTTCAACGCCGGTTTTATCGTCGAAGTCCTCGTTCCACGGTAACTACAAAGTCCTGAACATTGGTTAAAATGGATCTGGCGGTAAGTGATCCCCTGTCCGCCAGCTTGCTGGCGGCAAATTCCGACATATCCACCGAATAAAAATAGACGGGCCTTACCCGTTGATCCGCCATGACCTGGTAGGATGGTGTCATATTGCCAGTAGCAATGGTGTGAAGCTGAGTGGCCATGGCGATAACCGTTGTGGCTTTCTGGGACAGCTCCCGCATCTGGTTCTGGGCCTCATAAACATTTCCGGTGACTTCGGGAAGAGGCCCATCATCCCGGATGGAGCCTGCCAGAATGTATGGAATGTGGTTTAAGGTGGCCGCATGCATGATGCCATTTTGAACCAATCCCATTTCAATGGCTTTTCCGATGGAGCCAGCCGCCCGAATACAGTTGATGGCATCGAGGTGTTTGTAATGGCCAAGTGGAAGCGTTCGCTTGGAGTAAATTTCCTGACCCAGCGCGGTTCCAAAGATGGCGCCTTCCACATCATGAGCGGCCAGGGCATTTCCGGCCAGAAGCGCATGGACGTAGCCGTTTTCGATCAGTGAGACAAAGGCGTTTCGGGCATCCCGGTCAAAGACGACGGCAGGCCCCAGAACCCACACTATGAATCCATGCTCTTTTTCGTGATGAATCAACTGGTACAGCTCGTCATAGTCAATGGAAAAAGAGGTTTCGCGGGTCAGATGTGACCGAAAGGCGAATTTTTCAGCCATGTAGTCAGGGAAATCAAAGGCTTTGATGTGAACCAGAATGCCGTCCTCGCCATTTTCGCTTCTGCCGCAGGCAACCAGATTGCCGGCATTTAACCGCCGAAGCTCTGTAACCGCAAGGTGGTTGCCGGGTTCAAGCACTACCACGCAATCCATTCGGGATTTGCGAAGCAATACCCAATCGCCTTTTTCGATATGCAGGTATTCAGGATATACCGATGTGGCGTGATAGCCATCCGGAGCGACACCCTTTGCCGGAGCCGGCTGAAAACGCACACATGGAGCATTTTGCAGCCCAGGAAGGCTAAAATCAGGAGCGTGAAAGGCAGGCATTTGAAATTGCATGGTCATTTCCTTTCCGGTGTTAATGGGCCGCCCCTGCTCATGTCCGTTTGAATAACCGCTCAATTTCCTGTTTTGGCCACTGAATCCAGGTGGGCCGGCCATGAGGGCAGTGTGCGGGAATTCTGCAGGCTTCAAGCCCTTTGATTACGGTTGCCATCTCTGCGATAGTCAGGGACTGATTGGCTCGAATGGCGCCGTGACAGGCCATCAGCTTCAGGCAGGCATCCAGAGATTTTTCAATGTTCGTCGTCAAACCGGTCTCCATGACGCAATCCACCATTTCGATCACCAATGGCTTCATTTCCTTTCCGGAAAGGATCGTTGGCACAGATTTGATCACATAAGACTGTTTCCCGAAAAGCTCGATCTCAATGCCATACTGGCAAAGATCAGGAATGAGTTTTTCCAGGATCAGAGATTGTCGATAACCCAGGTCCAGGGTCTCCGGAATCAGCAGTCGTTGAACTGGAATCCGTCGTTCTGTGGACTTGTCCGCCAGTTTCTCATAAAGAATCCGTTCATGGGCGGCATGTTGATCCAGCAGAATCAGATTTTCCCCGGACTCACAGATGATATAAGCGTGACAAAACTGCCCGATGGGATTCAGATTGACGGACTGTGGCGTTTCCCATAACTGAGGCTGATCCTTTGGCATCGACGGCCGGACGGGTGCCTGCGGATCAGGCAGCGGGCTGAGCATGGATACAGGGGTTGGTTTAAGGCTCAGCGACATGTCATTATATTTAGCCGCCACAAGAGCGTTGTCAAAAGGTAAGCGTTCAGCCCCCTTCTCCAAGCGGTAGGTTTTATTTTCAGGGCGAACCATCTCCTCGGACAGGGCCGTAGTGCCCTGAACTTTGGACGGAGTCCAGGACGGCTTTTCTTCATGGGCGAGTCCAGTTGAAACTGAGGTAACAATAGCGTCATAAATATTCTGCTGACGGGAAAAACGGATTTCCTGTTTGGTCGGGTGTACGTTGACATCCACTTGATCGCACGGGACCTTTATAAACAGGACTGCCAGCGGAAACTGCCCTTTCATCAAGCGCCCGCCGTAAGCCTCCATCAGGGCATGCTGAACCATCCGGTTACGAACCGGTCGGCCATTTACAAAGATGAAAATTCCCTGCGAAGAGGCGCGCGTGATCCGGGGAAGCGACATCCAACCGGAAATAGAAACGCCGTCATTTTCGTTTTTTTTGTGGATATCGGTTTGAATGGGGAAAAGGCCAGTGCGAAAATCCTTGCCGAGAATGTCGATGATCCGGCTTGCCGGGTCCGCCGCCGCAGACCAGTTTTGAATAACAGAGCCGTTATGGACCAGTTTGAAGTGAATTTTCGGCCACCCCAAGGCAATGTTTGAAATCACATCGGAGATATGCCCCAATTCCGTGGGAATGGTTTTTAGAAATTTTTGTCTGGCCGGGGTGTTGAAGAACAGGTGTTTGACTGTGACTTGAGTTCCGCGGGGAGAGCCGGTTTCCAGAACTTTTAAAAGTTTTCCGCCTTCCAGGACGATTTCCGTACCCGATTCCACCATTTCTTCCCGTGTGATCAGCGTAAATCTGGATACCGATGCAATGCTGGGAAGGGCTTCTCCCCTGAATCCCAGGGTGTCGATGGCAAACAGATCGCTGTCCGAATAAATCTTGCTGGTGGCGTACCGTTCGATGGACAACAGTGCGTCATCCCGGTTCATGCCGCTGCCATTGTCGCTGACCCGAATCAGGGATCTTCCGCCTTTTTCAACTTCAACAATGATACGGGTGCTTCCGGCGTCCAGGGAATTCTCAACCAGTTCCTTGACCACTGATGCAGGGCGTTCAACCACTTCCCCTGCCGCAATTTTATTGGAGAGGATTTCAGGAAGTATGCGGATTCTGGACATGGGTCACGTAAAGAGCTTTTCCCGAACAAGCCGCTCGACAAACTCGGCATCCAGGGGGGAAAGATCAAATTTCAAACACGCGCCTTCGATCAGTTCTTTGACGGTTTTCTGGGGACAAGCGGATCGCTCTTCGGTGATCCATTGGGTTGCTTTTCTCAGGTCTTCGCCTTCCGGGAGAATGGTTGTCATAATATCGCCTTTTTTTTGTGAAAATCGGTTGTTTGTTCAAAATGATATGCCGTTTTCAGAAGGTTTCCCTCGCTGAAATGCGGTCCCATGAGCTGAAGTCCGATGGGCAGCCCTTTGGTGGAGAAGCCGCAGGGCACGGACATGCCCGGTATGCCTGCAAGATTCGCAGAAAGTGTAAACACGTCCGACAGATACATGGTGAGCGGGTCATCAGTGTTGTCGCCAATGGCAAAAGCCGGAGTGGGTGCAACCGGCGAGATCAGAATATCACATTGCTGAAACGCCTTGGTAAAATCATCCATGATCAGAGTGCGAACCTGGGAAGCCTTGCCATAATAGGCATCATAATATCCTGCGGAAAGGGAATAGGTTCCCAGAATGATCCGACGCTGAACCTCAGAACCAAAGCCCTTTGAGCGGGTGTTACGATACATTTCCATCAAGGTGCCGGCTGTTTTATCCCTGAAACCGTATTTGACACCGTCATACCTGGCCAGATTGGAGCTGGCCTCACATGGAGCAATGACATAATAGGCCGCCACTGCATACTCGGTATGGGGAAGCGAGACATCAACACAGCGGACCCCAAGGTCTTGAAGGGTTTGAATGGCGCGGTTAACGGCCTGAGCAACTTCTGGATCAAGTCCCTTTGATGCGTGGTATTCCCTGGGAATGCCCGCAACAAGCCCCTTGATGTCGCCATTTAGAAATCCGGTATAGTCCGGAACCGGCTCTGGAACCGAGGTCGAATCCTGGGGATCGTAACCAGAAATGGCGTTCATCAGCAGCGCGCAGTCCCGAGTATCTTTGGCGATTGGTCCGATCTGATCCAGGGAAGAGGCAAAAGCAACCAGTCCGAAACGGGATACCCTGCCATAGGTGGGCTTCATTCCTACCACCCCACAGTGAGAAGCCGGCTGTCGAATTGAGCCGCCTGTATCCGATCCCAGAGACCCAAGGCACATATCCGCTGCAACGGCTGCCGCAGACCCGCCGCTGGAGCCACCAGGAATCCGAGACAGATCCCATGGATTGTGCGTTATTTTGAAGGCTGAATTCTCCGTGGATGATCCCATGGCGAATTCGTCCATGTTGGCCTTGCCAACCAGGACGGCACCGGCAGCCTTCAGCTTTTTTATGACCGTGGCATCGTAGGGTGGAATAAAATTTTCCAGCATTCTGGAGGCGCAGGTGGTACGAACACCCTGGGTGCAGATGAGGTCCTTGATGGCCAGGGGAATGCCTGTCAACGCAGTACCCTTGCCTTCCGAGAGGGTTTTGTCTGCGAGTTCCGCCTGAGTCATGGCCAGTTCATCATTAATCGTGATAAATGCGCCGACCCTGTCTTCGACAGCATGAATCCGCTCCAGCACCGCCAAAGTCAATTCCCGCGAAGTCAATTCCCGCCGACCAAGCAGAGCCGCTGCCTGGCTGATTGTAAGTTCATACAGTTTCATATCTGATTTATCCTATCATCCGATAACCCTTGGAACCAAAAATGTTCCTTCATCTCTTTCCGGCGCGTTGGATAGCGCCAGTTCCAAGTCCAGTTGCTTCCTGATTTCATCCTCGCGAAACGCGTTGGTTAAACTTATGGCATGAGAGGTGGGACTGACTCCGGTCGTGTCCAGACGGTTCAGTGTATCCACATAATCCAGTATGGTTCCGATCTGATGGGAAAATTTATCTACCGCCGCTTCATCCAGCTCAAGACGAGCCAGATGTGCGACATGAATGACATCTTCTTTTGATATTTTCATGATGTTACCTGCTAAAAAGATTTAAAAATCGTTGTCGGGGCGGCCAAAAGACCAAATTATATTCTGGCTGGCAAACCCGTCTTGGTTCCAAACTCGCCCCCTACTGCCTTACCAGAGATGCATCCATGTTCTCCTGCTTCAACCGGTTTAGCATGACATCCGCCTCTGCTGAACTGGTGAATTTTCCGACGACAACAGTGTACCACACGCCTTTTCCTCGAATCATCTTTGGCGTTTTTGAAGCAGAAATTCCCTTGTTTCGAAGGATTTCTATAAGAATATCCGCAGATTTCTTATCGACCACGGATGTCAGGTGAATGGCAAGCGGTTGAACAGCTTCAGCTTTAGCCGCCACAAGAGCGTTATCAAAAGCGGGAGTCCGTGGTTTCGGGACCGCTGATGGAGCTTTTTCGGGAGCTGCCGGAGGCGTTTCCCTGGTTTGAGATGCTTTGCCAAGATCATACATGGATTTAATCTTGGATTCAGGAACCGTAAACGTCTTTGTGGGTTCAGGCGGTGGCTCAATCATTTCAGGCTTGGCGGCTGTACGAGTATCCGACCTTGTTGCCGGAGGAGCAGTCTGTATCTGTGCAGGTTCATGCTGAACAGGCCGTGGCGTTTCAGCCGACTTGACCGGCGGCCTTTCCTGTGTCGGCATATGTAGTGTATTATCCTCAGCTTCTTTTTTAAGCTCCACGGGATATTCCAATCCAGTGTCTGTCACCATATCGGGTTGAGTCTTTCGGCTTTCTGTGAAAATCTTGGCGAGCGCTGTGATTTCAGTTTCAATTTGTTGATAATCAAACAAGGCGGGCGCGGTTCCTCTGCCCACTAAAACACCCAGGAAAAACATCCAGCCGGAAATCAATAAAACAAATCCGATCCACAGCACAAACCTTTGCTGGTGTGGATCCTTTTGAGGATGTTGATTTCGTTCATTTTCCGGATGTTGCTTGGTTTTCATTGGTATTAGCAGGCTTTGGCGTTCGTAATAAAATAAACCGGTTTGAGAGTACGAAATACAAGAAAAGTTATAATTTTATTCGTGTATTTCGTGGTTGAAAGTTGTTGTATTACATGGATTCCGGCGCGGAAACCCCCAAAAGCGAAAGGCCGTTTGCAATAACCTGCCGGACAGCAATGATCAGATAGAGTCTGGCGCTGGTCAGCAACTGGTCATCGGTCAGAACCCGCCTGCGGTTGTAATATGCATGAAAGGCTGCAGCCAATTCCATCAGATAAAAAGTGATGCGATGCGGCTCCATCATTTCGGCGCTGAATTGAACTGTTTCCGGGTATTTGACCATCATCTTGATCACGGAGATATCCTCCGCTGTGTTCAGAAGGCGAAGGGCTGCGTCTGAACACGATACCTCCTTTATTCCCAACTCGGTGCTTTTCCGAACAATGCTGCAAATCCGGGCATGAACATACTGGACATAATATACCGGATTATCGTTGGTTTTTTGCTTTGCCAGCTCAAGGTCAAAATCCAGTGTATTGTCGGAACTTCGAGTTAGAAAAATAAATCTGGCGGCATCTTTTCCAACTTCCTGAATGACATCCCGAAGTGTAACAAATTCGCCTGATCGAGTGGACATTGCCACGGGAGCGCCGGCCCGCAGTAAACTGACGAGCTGAACCAGAATGACACGAAACTGCTCTTTCTGGTACCCTCCGGACACAATGGCAGCCGTCACCCGCCGGATATACCCGTGATGATCCGCTCCCCAGACATCAATCACCTGTTCAAATCCCCTATCGAATTTGTCGTAGTGATAGGCGATATCAGAGGCGAAATAAGTAGTTTGTCCGTTTTGACGGACGACGACCCGGTCTTTTTCATCCCCGTTTGACATGGTATCGAACCACAGCGCCCCATCTTTTTCGTAGATGATATTACGTTTTCTGAAGGACTCAATGACAGAAGTGACTTTGCCGGAATCGTATAGGCCCTGTTCGCTGAACCAGCAGTCAAAAATGACATCGAAAGATTCCAGATCGTGTTTCATCCCCTCCAAAATGAGATTGGCGGCATATCGTGCGCAGAACATAACCGCCTTTTCGTCAGGCTGATCCAGAAGTTCATTGCTTTTTAAATCGACAATCCGGCCGGCGATTTCTTTGATGTATCCGCCTTGATAGCAGTCATCTGGAAACCGAATGGATTCGCCCAGCAGTTCCTGATAACGGAGAAAGACAGATCGGCCCAAGGTGTTGATTTGTCGTCCGGAATCATTGATGTAGTATTCCCTCTGAACATCGTACCCGCAAAAGGACAGGATATTGGCGACACAGTCGCCAACGGCAGCCCCTCGGCCATGACCTACATGAAGAGGGCCGGTAGGGTTGGAGCTGACAAATTCAACCTGAATTTTTTTCCCCTTGCCCACATTTACTGCGCCATACCGGGTTCCATGTTC
>Ga0194038_1000579_pt1 | contig 16090 bp, 13 predicted proteins | sample JunL226m_MetaG_FD_148630 | JGI IMG/M metagenome (GOLD analysis project Ga0194038, IMG submission 148630) | Anoxic zone freshwater microbial communities from boreal shield lake in IISD Experimental Lakes Area, Ontario, Canada - Jun2016-L227-6m | ecosystem: Environmental > Aquatic > Freshwater >... | reverse complement strand
GTGTTGTGGTATGTGTGCCGCTGTCTGTCCGAAGGGTCGACTCGAGATACGGTTTAATGATCGTGGTGAATACAGCCCGGTTGAATTGGAAAGCTGCGCTGAATGTGGCATAAAATGCAGCTTATGCTACCAAGTATGTCCGGCTCATGGAAACACAAAAAATGAAACAGAGATTGGTGGGCAACTATACGGTGATGTTGACGGAATTCACCAACGCGATGAAACAGGCTATTATTTATCCTCTTACGTTGGCCATTCTAATGTCAACGGGCATCGTGAAAACGGCTCCTCGGGTGGCATGGCTACTTGGACCATAGAGAAGTTGCTTGTAATGGGCGAGGTCGATGCAGTTGCATGCGTTGGGCGAACGACCAACCCAGACAGATTATTTGAGTTCCAGATATGTAGGACACCGGATGAAATTCGGCAATGCGGTCGCTCGGCCTATTATCCGGTTGAAACGAGCCATGTTATCAAACATATCATGGAAAACGAAGGTCGTTTTGCAATTATCGGCCTGCCATGTGTTTGTAAGGCAATTCGCCTGGCACAAGACACGTTTCCACAGTTGAAAAAGAGAATTAAAGTGTTGGCTGGCTTGGTATGTGGTCGTTTAGCAAGCAAATTTTTTGCTGAATATCTTGTAGCACGAGGAGGGGGGGACCCTCACTGCATCCAACATTTTGAATTTCGAAGGAAAAGCCCAAACGAACCAGCAAAAGTCAGCTTTTCTCGGTGTTCTTTCACCGCTGGCGAGCACGAAAATAAAAGGTTTGGTCAAGTTCGCTTTAGCTTTGAGTGGGGGGGCGGATATTTCAAACCAAAAGGATGTTTTTACTGCGATGACGTTTTCGCTGAGTGTGCAGATGTGACATTCATGGATGCCTGGTTCAAACCTTATTCCGATTCCCCAGAAGGAAACAATCTTGTTTTAGTAAGAAATTTATGTATCGACAAAATATACGGAGATGATAATTTAAGTTGTTCCTTATCTCCCATAGATATACATATCGTCATTCACAGTCAACAACGAGTTGTATTTCTGAAGCGACGAAGAATAGCAGTCTATCTTCGGCATACGAAAAGCTTACTCAATGATTCCCCGCGTGTTCGGGATTTTTTGATATCCACAATTCATCATCCCATACAGTACTCTATTGAAAGACAGATTATGGAAATTTCTGACATGACGGCCAAGGCATGGCAACATACCGACAAAAATATCGAACTATTTGAAAAGGAACTAAGTCCTTTATTAAGACGTTTGAATCGTTATCAATTCTTGCGTCAATTTCTGTCGATCAGGTTTCCGATCATAGCATTTCAAAAATTATCTAAAGTCATTAGTGTCCGGTTAAATATCAAACAAATTTAACTGCTTATAATATGTTGTAATTTCTTTTTCGTAGAAAGTATTTGTGAGCGCCTGATAAATGGGCACTTTCTCAAAAATCGAAACGCTCAAAGTCTGTAAAATAGTGTAGAGGCTTTGCTCTATTATTTGTCGTTTTTTGATTATTGCAACCAAATACATTGTCCTTGATTCATTTTCCTGCTCTCCCCAAGTAATTTTTGGAAAAATAATATGGATAGCAGAGAATAAGCTGAATTTCAAATCGATCCCGATAATAATGTCATATATATATTAATATAAGATAGTTATCTTTTTTACTATAAAGACTACCCGGACACTATTGATCTAAAGTGCTCAACAAAAGCTGTTAATTCTACTTCTTATTGTGGATTATATTCATGAAAATAGGAATAATCACATTTCATTTTCCCCTTAATTACGGAGCCGTACTGCAAGCCTACGCTCTTGCTAAATACCTCAGATCCATAGGGCACCATTCCGAATTTATTGATTATCAACCTAATTATCATGTCAAACGATATCAATGGAAGTGGAAATATTGCGGATTGCATCCGACCAATTTCATATACCCTTTGTTGTACAAACGGTTTAATTTATTTCGTTCTACCCATTTAAAACTTACATCCCGATTGTATCGTAGTTTGGATGAACTGGTGGCCGATCCTCCCAAAGCCGATGCATATATTTGTGGGAGTGATCAAATTTGGAATCCGCAAATAACCGACTTTGATATAGCGTATTTTCTCGCCTTTGGGATAGAAGCAGTCAAACGGATCGCTTATGCTGGCAGTTTTGGGAAAACTGAATTGACACAAGAGCAGCAGAAGTATCTAAAACCGTATTTCCAAGGTATAAAGCACATTTCGGTTAGGGAACAAAGCGGTGCTGAGGTTATCAATACAATTTGTGGAAGACAAGTTGAGTGTGTACTGGACCCTACGTTGCTGATTGATGGTTATGAGTCTATTACAGAACCTTGCCAAATCAAAGATCCTTACGTTTTACTGATAAACCTCCAAAATAACTCTTTACTCAATCATGCAGCAGATTTCGTCAGTCGTGAATTGCAGCTTCCAAAAATCGTTCTGAATAACTATTCGCTGAAATTATGGGAACAGAAAGGAAAACGATTGTATCCCGGTCCAGGAGGATATCTGGGGATAATTAAGCAGGCTGGTTATGTGGTAACAAACTCTTTCCATGGTACTATCTTTTCAATCTTATTTCAAAAACCATTTTTGACAACAGCACTTTCTGGACATGGCGTTCAGAAAAATACCAGGATCACCGGACTTCTAAACTCTTTGGGACTTTTGGATCATTTTCTGGATACTTTTTCCGAATCGAAGATAAGAAGACTTATCAAAACAGATATTGATTGGAAATTGGTGTCTACACGACTTAATGAACAGCGTGAAAAATCAATAAGTTTTTTGAAAATAGCACTAAATAATTGATGTGTGTATACTCGATGTTCAAGTTTTTGTGTAACAGGGTGATATTGTTGTATTTAAAAAAACAAAGATTTTTTTCAGAATCCTATTAAATCAAGCACTTACATTTTTCTCGACAAAAAAACTTGATAATCGAGTGTATAGCGTAAAATGATTCGATTTCCAATCACCCAAGCTTATTTATTTGAGACATACAATATGATTAATTCGCAAGATATTGCAAAAAAGTACTTCAAAACATGGTCGTTTATATTTTTCATGTTAATGGGGAGTCTATTGTTATCGAACGGGTTTTACCTAAAAGGGCTCGAACCATTATTAACACCAAATGATCGGCTTTCTGCGGCTGGGGCAGCAGTGCTATTGATGATCTGCGCATTTCTGTGGTTTGCTCAGAAAGCCAGAATGACTGAAGCTATATGCAGTCGGTATGGTTTAATGATAATCGGTTTTTTTATTTGTATTCACTTTTCAACATTTGTGATTGGCGGATTAGTTGAGCATCGTCAGCCAATATTCCATTCTGGTTTAGTTTTAACACGAATTTACGCTGGACTTCTTGTCTTTTTTTGTCTGGCTGTTTTATGTAAAACCGATAAGCTTTTTTTTGTTTTGCACAAATTTATACTTATCTTTGGGATTATTTGGCTTCTGTTTTTCTGCCTAGCATATATTTCACCTGACTTTTGTAGTCAATTTTATAAAACACCAGGCAAAAATTTTCAGATTCGACTTGATACAGTGCGTTTTACTCCTCCAGCTGGTGTTAGAGTTGCAATTATGTATACATGTTTTTATTCGTTGATACGATTTATGCAAGCAACTAAATTTAACAATATTTATTGGCTATTTATTTATATTATTGGAGTTTTCGACTTTTTCTTTGTATGCATGCTACGAAGATATTGCATTGCATTAGTTCTTATCCCAATATTCTACATACTCACTTTTATGAATATGACGAAAAAAGTATTATTATCCTCTGGTATAGTCATAGCTGCAATAGTAATGATTTCTTTTCCAGCATTGACGGAACGGGCCTTTTGGATTGTTGAAAGTGTCATTGATCAAGCCAGTTCGAGTCGCAAGACGAGCGTAAATATACGTACCTCCGCATTTGAATATTATTTTCCTGAATTAAAGCGCTCTGCATATATTGGGTATGGTTATTATGCACCTGAAATGACATCTGTGGACTCCCGTTTGGCTTACGGCCAAGGTATAGGTTACTACGAAGGTGATCTGGGAATTTTTATGGCTTTTCTTATGTATGGAATCCAGGCAATCATATGGTCTGCAGTGATGTATTATTTAATATTGAAAAACCTTATAAGGGCAAAATTCTTACACACTCAAATGAATTCTATAAAAAATGCTTTGCTTGTAACGTTTTTGTGGCCTTTACTTTCTCTACATACTTTTACATGGGGCTACCATGAGGCTTTCTGGTGGGGAATTATGATATTTATGGCTTATTATGTAACTTTTGTATCCACCAACTCCACACCTCAGCAAAAAAAGTAATTTCTTCATCTTTATTTTCGCGATAGGGGGCATGGTCGCCCCGCAGTTGACCCTTTTCAATCAGGTGGCGTGTAGGATTAAAAGAGTAATGGAAACGAAAATGCATGATCATATTGCTTTCTTTCTACCCTCTCTTGCCGGTGGCGGTGCTGAAAAGGTTTTTCTGCATCTTGCCTATGTGTTTTGTGACCACGGCATTGCTTTGGACATAGTCTTGGGGCGTGCAGAGGGACCATATCTGGTTGATTTACCGGCAAAAGCAAGAGTTATAGATCTTAAAGTGGAACATATGGCGGCAAGTTTATTTGGCCTTTCCAAATACTTGGCCAAAGAGCGTCCAGATGTGCTATTGGCAGCAATTCCGATTGCTAATATAGTAGCCGTCTTGGCTAAGAAGTTTACTCGAGTTCAAACGAAAATAGTGGCATGCCTCCACTCCGTTGAAAGTAGGGCTATTCAATCTGGCCCATTTGGGAAGAGGCACCTCATACAGTTCCTATATCCTATGGTGATGCGGACCGCCGATAGTATAATAGCGGTATCTCATGGTGTTGTAAAAGATTTTATTGAAATTACGGGGTCGTCTCAGGGAAAAGTTCAAGTCATTCATAATCCCATTGTTAGTCACCTTCTTTACACAAAAGCCGCAGAAGCAATCATAGAACCATGGTTCAGGAGCGCAGAGATGCCTGTCATTTTAGCAGTTGGTCGTTTATCTGCAGTAAAAGATTTTGAAACACTTATCCGAGCTTTTTCTGTTGTGCGAAAGAAGATTTACTCCCAACTTATAATCTTAGGCGAAGGCGAAGAACGTTCTAAACTAGAAAATTTGCTGCGCGAGCTTAAGCTTAAAGATGATGTGCATATGCCCGGTTTTGTGAATAACCCATATAAATTCATGAAGAATGCCAATGTGCTTGTAGTTTCTTCAATTAGTGAAAGCTTTGGAAATGTTTTAGTTGAAGCTATGGCCTGTGGGTGTCAGGTAGTATCTACCGATTGTCCCGTTGGGCCTACAGAGATCCTCGAAAGGGGCACATGGGGAACCCTAGTGCCAGTTGGGGATTATCGTGCATTGGCGAAAGCTATTGTTGATGTTATATATAAAAAAAGAATATTGCAAGTATTGGAACGTGCAAAAGATTTCTCGGTAGATAAAATTTCCAAACAATATTTGCAAGCATTGGGAGTTCAAGTATGAAAATTGGATTGCTTTTATCTTTACTCAATTTTTAGCAATGTAGCCACCGCTCGAGTTTCAGCGAATAGACAACGCAGTGCCAACAATCAGTGGTTGGGCAGAAAGCTTCGTGAACGAAACGCCATAGCCCGTTTGTTTGTGGCAAAGACAATCTATGGTCATCCTTTCACACGGACAACAATCCATGAGCTGAAGACAACGCCAAGTTTACGACGAATCTGCGGGTTTGAAAGGGTATCGGACATTCCTTCAGAGTTCACTTTCTCTCGGGCTTTTGCTGAATTTGCTAAAACTGCTCTTGGTGACAAAGCTCATGAAGCATTTGTGGAGCACTGCTTGAAACCTGAGATTGTAGGACATACTTCTCGAGATTCAACGGCTATAAAGGGCAGAGAGAAACCGAGAAAGAAACCTGTCAAGCAAAAACCGGCCCCCAGAAAGAGAGGACGTCCAGCAAAAGCAGCAGAACAAAAGCCCAAAGAAGAAAAGCGTCTGGACCGTCAGCGCGAGCAATCTGCAGAAGAAGCGTTGAAGGAATTGCCTATGTTCTGTAACGTTGGCACGAAGAAAAACTCCAAAGGATACAAAGAGATCTGGATTGGCTATAAATTACATGTTGACGTCAACGATTGCGGACTGCCGACCAGCGTTGCATTGACCGCAGCTTCAGTGCATGACAGTCAAGTGGCAATACCACTGATGAAGATGAGTTGCAGCAAAGTGGATTACCTCTATGATTTGATGGATGCAGCATATGACGCCAAACAGATTTATGAAATCAGCAAGAGCCCGGGGCATGTCAGTGCTGACGCATGACATTAAAGATCGAGATGCGACAAGGGTTGCAATGATGCCGTAAAAATATTTTGTCGCAAAGTATTAATAGACATCCTTTTTTTGTGGTAGAGTAGCGTTGATTCATTATATACTTGAGTTTTCGAATTTTATATCTTGACATTTTACATAAAATATGAGCTGCTGTATTTTCAATAGGTTAGGCAAAACTGTTTTTTTGTGTCTGCATGATATGTGTGGTTTTAATCAAAATATCATAAACAGAGAGAATGTATAACTATCTAAAAATACACGATTTATAAAAATTATCAAAAATCAAGTAATATTTTTCGAAAAATCAAGTATATATCGAACAAGGAGATTAACGCTATGCTTCAAAGGTAAGAGGGTCGGGCTGTGCAGTGCGGCCGTGAAATCAACCGAGATGATATTGATAACGGAGAGGACGCAACCGGAAAGTGAAATAGTCGGGAGTCTTTCAGATGTTGGGCTGGTGAATCTGCGGATTGCAGCAGATCGGGAAGAAAGAGGACTTTGGAATGAATTTATTAGCCGTTATCACTACCTTGGCTATAAGCAGCCATTTGGCTATCCGTTGCGCTTATCGGGCTACCCACATAAGGCGGGACACTTTCGATACTGCCGGACCTCTCCATCATTTTATTCTTTTGACGAGGGGAGTCAATTTTGATATACTTAAACGTTGCTCGAAAATTTGATAAAACTGTTAAATACCTGTATATTCATAGTGTTATGACCACAGTCTGTTGAAAAAGCCGCAAAATAAAGGCTTTTTCGATATTGTCACAGTAACTATCTTATTTGATTGACTTATTCTTAACTATTGATTTTCAAAAAAGAAGAGTTTTCCCCGGCTTTATGAAACAATAAAATGTTGTAAATTAAGTGAGTTATGATTTAACTCTATCAATGCATGAATAAAATAAGGTTATTATGCCTGTTATTCATCGAAAAACCCTTGCTGTGTGGCCCTTTCTGGCGAATATCGAGAATTTAACGCAACGTTTAAGATATACTTTTTCGGCGTTGTTTGCAAAAGCTAAAAACACTGAAAGAGGAGAGAGAGAAATGGGTCATAACTTCTAATCGAACTTTATGTCTGAACATTTTGCAAGAGACTCATTAGTAATTATTTACAGTATCATAATATCCTGGTGCTGCAAATTGTCAAGATTGCTGTACCGGAGATACGTTATTTTTATCCCCAGTATAGGAATTGGAGGTTTTAGGAAACAATGAAAATCGCCTTGGTAAATTATCATTATTTTATTAACGGTGGTCCGGACCGCTATTTTTTTAACATCTACAGGGCACTTGAGCATCAGGGGCACATCGTGGTGCCGTTCTGCTTTGATTACGCTGAAACGTTTGATACGCCATATCGTTCATATTTTCCTACACCGATCACGGGGCCTGGGCCCAGCCTGTATGATCAGCAAACACATACTGTCTGGAATAAAATAACGGCTCTGAGCAAGTTGTTTCATAATACGGAGACAGACGATAAATTCCGATTGCTGCTGAAAACCGAAAAACCTGACCTGGTTTATATGATTTATCTGTCTTCAACCTTTTTGCCTACACTGATTCGTATTGCTCGAAAAGAGTTCGACCTGCCGGTGGTATATCGCCTGTCCGATTTTCATATGTTTTGTCCGGCTTACCTGTTCTGCCGGGACGGAGCTATTTGTACTGAGTGTGTCGATGATCTGAGCGCCTGTGTACGGCATCGCTGCGTTAAGGGTTCACGCTTAGGCTCTATTGCCAGGGTTGCGCAGATTCAATATTTCCGCTGCCGTAATCACTACAATTGGGTTGAAACCTTTATCAGCCCTTCTCAATTTATGGCCTCTTTTCTAAAAGAACACGGATTCCCATCCGAGAAGATTCTTGCATTGCCAACGTTTTCTGAAGATTTATCTTTAAGAGATTCGTGTTTGTCTGCATCTACTGGGGAGACGATTCTCTTTCTGGGTAACGTCTCGCGGGAAAAAGGCATCGAGGTACTGCTTGACGCTTTTGCGGCTATGAACTCTTCCTTGACGCTGGATATCGTTGGCAAATGCAGCCAAGAGTACATTGATTTGCTTCAGTCGAGAATTCCGGCAGAAAAAAGAGATTGCGTGCGTTTTAGGGGGTTCCTTTCCGAAGACGCACTTTTGACTACCATGAAAGCCGCCCGCTATCTGGTCCATCCTGCCATTTGGTATGAAAATATGCCCAACAGCATCATAGAAATGATGTCTCTTGGAAAACCTATTCTTTCCACCGTTATAGGCAGCATACCTGAATTAGTCGAACATGAAGGTAATGGCCTATTGGTTACGCCGGGAGATGTTAATGCTTTAGCCCAAGCCATGACCATAATGGAAACAAGTAGCCAATGTGACCAATATGGAGCGCGATCCAGGACACTATATGAAAAAAGGCACACCGAAGTTCAACACCTTCGATCGCTGGAGAAACTGTTTGAAAAGTTATTAGATCGAAGGTGAGAATCTATGGAGAAAGCCGTGCCAAGGAAGCATTAACCATTTTCAGCCTGTCTGCGTACCTTGTTTGAATCTGTTCCGTACCACACCCCGGGTTGGGCCATAAGGTATCCAGTACCTACTGATTTGTAATTTATCTATAACGAGGGAAGGCAAAAAATATGGTGATTAATATGAATAGGTTCACTGAAACAAAACGGTGTGTTTTTTGTGGTTCTGTGCGACAAGAGATATCGTTTGTGAACGCTGCCTTGGCGGGTGTTTTTGGAATTGTATAGACCAAAAATGTCACAAAAACAGCTTTTCGGCTTCTGCGGTTTATACTTTGGAGTCTTATTTTAATACCTGGTTCGGTAAGTATGACTGGATTTCTCATTTTATTAGTCCCAGCCGTTTTCTTACGGCAAAACATGTTGCGGCCGGTTTCCCACATGATAAACTGGTTTATCTGCCAAATTCGCTTGAACCGTCTGCCTTTGAGCCATCATTTTCACCTGGGGCTTATGTGCTTTTTGCAGGGCGACTATCCAGGGAAAAAGGCATCATTTGTCTTCTTCAAGCATTTAGTCAGACCGATATACCACTTCGAATTGTAGGCGTTGGGCCGATTGAAGTAGAGGCAAAGGAATATGTCATAAATAATGGGATGCAGAACATCTCGTTTGAAGGATATTGCTCTGGCGATAGATTGAAAAGCCTTTTTCAGGGTGCGGCTTTTGTTGTGATGCCATCAGAGTGGTATGAGAATGCTCCTATGTCAGTTTTAGAGGGATTTGCCTATGGTAAGCCAATTGTAGGTAGCCGCATTGGCGGCATTCCGGAGTTAGTAATACCAGATTGTACTGGGCTGCTTTTCGAACCTGGAAACGTCGATGACCTGCAATTGAATATTGTTGAGTTGTGGGGCAATAAGGCCAAGATATCGACAATGGGAAGTCAGGCCAGAGCCAGAATCGAACATGAATTTTCGGCACAACGCCATCTATCGGGTCTTCTTGAAATTTATGAATCTGCCATGAAAAATTAAAGGCTATAAGGGTTTCATTGGTCAGTTGAGTTGTCACGTCGAATGGCGAACGACCAACCTGACCATTTCCATCAATTGCTGAAAATATTTCGAAAGGATTCCATATCGAAGTTCATCGGAACAGTTAAATGCTGAATTGTGATGCGATTGTTCAAAAAGTTTTCGTGTTTGAAACAGTCTTGTTAATCGTGCAATCATGTGTCGTTTACTATAAAAAAGGTTACAAAATTAAGTGGTGGCTATGCAAAATGAAGATATGATACGTCAAAATATGGTTGAATATGTGAAATGCCCAATCTGCTTACCCCCTCCTCCTCCGGCGTTTCTTTTTCAGGTTAACTCGGGCAGTCTTGTACATTGTGCCAGTTGTGATTTGTACTTTGTTAGTCCACGTAATAGGACTTTTCTTGATAAAGTTGAAAAATTGGAAACAGCAACGACATTGTGCCATGCGAAAATGCTCAACGAAGTTGGGCGTATTTGGGAGTTCCGGAAATACCTCGAAGCAATAGAATGCTTTACAAAACCACCTGGTTCGCTACTCGATATTGGTTGTTATGAGGGTTTTTTTCTGAATGAGGCCCGACAAAGAGGGTGGCTATCCTATGGGGTCGAGCCAAACCGGGGGGGGGCAGCACATGCTAAGGATAAGTTAGGGCTTATGGTACATACAGGCATCATAGAAAACAACCCATTTCCTGGCATCATGTTTAATGTAATTACACTTTTAGCTGTTTTAGAGCACACCTCTGATCCATTAAGTGTTTTAACCAATATACGTCAAAGGATGAATCCTAACGGAATTCTTTTCCTAACTGTACCTGTGATCCCGTTCTATCTTTCGCTAATAAAAGAGCGATGGCGCATGTTTATTGGTGATCACTATTTTTTCTTTACAGACAAATCCATGTCGTACCTGCTTAATCGTTCTGGGTTTTCTTTGATAAATCAGCATTTCGTAAAAAAAAGTGTTGATATATCAACTGTCATGGCACGATTAAATGATCCTTGGCAACCTCATCGGCTTGGCCCGATTGCCAGAAATATGGTTAATGTAATAAATCGTAGTCCACTTAAATTAATTAGATTAGTTATTAATTTGTTTGATACAAAGGTTTATGTTGCCCGTGCAGATTAAACCCGTATTACCAATTAATTCTACTATTAATAAGGTTATATCATATAACATATGGAAGCATCTGTCATTACAACGTATCGCTGTCCCATGCACTGCGCAATGTGCAATATATGGGACAACCCATCCGACCAAAATAAAGAATTCAAACCTGCTCTGCTTAAAAAACTTCCAAAAGTCCGGCTTGTCAACCTGACAGGCGGCGAACCCCTGATTAGGGAAGATTTGGAAGAGATCGTAGCTATTCTGTTTACAAAAACAGACCGAGTCTGTATCTCAACCAGCGGCTGGTTTGAAGACCGAATATTCAAACTGGCCAGAAAATTCCCGAATCTTGGTTTTCGAGTCAGCATTGAGGGAATGTCCCAGAAAAATGATGAATTGAGGGGACGACCCGGCGGTTTTGACCGAGGTTTACGCGTGCTTTTGGGCTTGCGCAGAATGGGTATTCGGGACATCGGGTTTGGGATCACGGTGTCCAACAACAATTCTCCGGACATGCTCTGGCTTTATGAGTTGTCCAGACAACTGAAAATGGAGTTTGCCACTGCCGCTTTTCACAATTCGTTCTACTTTCACAAGGATGACAACATCATCACCAATGTGGATGCGGTTTGTACGGATTTTGAGGAATTAACCAACCGCCTCATGAAAGCCAATCACCCCAAGTCGTGGTTCCGGGCCTTTTTCAATCTTGGTCTGATCAATTATATTCATGGTGGTAGAAGGCTCCTGCCCTGCGAGGCAGGCACAGAGAATTTTTTTATTGATCCGTACGGTGAGATACTTGCTTGCAACGGGATGGAATCCAAATACTGGCATCAGAGCATGGGAAACCTCCATGATGTCGGTGACTTTATGGAAATCTGGAACGGCCCGATTGCCCAGGAAGTTCGCCAAAAAGTGGCTACCTGCCCCAAAAATTGCTGGATGATCGGCTCTGCATCGCCTGTCATGAAAAAATATATCATCAAGATATTGCCATGGGTATTGATGAACAAGCTAAAGTCGTTGCGTGGCCAACGAATGCGCTGCGACGAATTTCCGCAGTTTCATATTCCCAGAAACCCGGCACAGGGGTGCCCCGCCCAAAATTGCGATCACTGATCCTGAAAAAGGACGTTTATCATGCGAATAGCTTACCTGGTCGTTAAGAATATCCAGCGTGGCGGGGGAATTGAGAAATATACTCTTGAAGTCGGAAAACGACTTGCTGCCAAAGGCCATGAGATAACTGTTTTTTCAATGCCCCATTATGGCCATGTCGATTACATGGTCGATGGGATGCGAATAGTAAAAGTACCGTGTTTAAAACATGCTGCTGCGGAAAAGCTGTCTGCAGGAGCAATGGGTGCGCTTCTATCGGCGATGAATTTCAAAAACTATGACATCTTGCATTTTCACAGCGTAGCGGCAGGGGCTTTCGGATTACTGCCCAGACTGCGCGGTTTGAAAACGGTTTTACAGATGCACGGAATTGAATGGCAACGGACCCGCTGGAGTGCATCAGGGCTTGCGGTTCTGAAAGCACTTGAAGCGATTTCACTTAAAAGTCACAATGCCTACACTGCCGTTTCAAAAATCCAGTGTGATTTCTATCAGCGCTACCACGGTATCGCCATGCAGTATATCCCGACTGGTGCAGATGTTATGCCGGCACAGGCGCCCCGGGAGATACTGTCTATGGGGCTGATGCCGGGTAAATATATATTGTTCGCTTCGCGACTGGTCCGGGAAAAGGGCGCCCACTACCTTATCAAGGCATTCCGGGAACTTAAGACTGACAATAAGCTGATCATTGCCGGTGATGCAGCGGGTGAAGAAACCTACAAAACCGAACTGAAGCAGGCCGCTTTCGGAGATGATCGCATTTTGTTCCCAGGATATGTGGAAGGCAAAAAGCTGGCGGAGCTTTTCAGCCATGCGGCCATTTACGTTCAGCCATCGGAGGTAGAGGGCCTGTCCATAGCGCTGCTGGAGGCCATGGGATACGGCATCTGCTGCCTGGCAAGCGATATTCCTGAAAATAAAGAGGCCATCGGCGATACAGGGTTTACCTTTAGGAGCAAGGATATCGGAGATTTGAAAGCAAAACTGGAATTCCTGCTATTGAACCCGGAACCCTGCGCGGTTATGGGCGCACTCGGCAGAGCACGGGTGCGGGAATACTATTCATGGGATGGAATTGCTGCGGAGTTTGAGGGGCTGTATCGGTCTTTGGTTTAAGGGGAAATCCAGTGTTTTTGTAGTGTTATTAAAGCTCAGAGAATTTGTTACAGGGGCAAATCGCCTTGGTTTAATCTTTTGGCACGATACGTTGACCAAATGGCAGCGCCTTCCGGTTCAGCGCTTTGGATTCCTGGATAACACAACATACGAGTACGGGCTGGTGTTCGAAGAGCTCAAGAAGGCGGCAATGAAACGGATTGTCAAATACCTGACGCTTGGCCTGTTGGTGCTAATCGTGATCCCGGCGGCCCAGTCTATGGTGTTTTTCCGCAATGCAGCCAACGGGGCCATTGGGCCGCAAGCCGATCTGATCGCCATATTTCCCGGCGAACCAGAGCGTATCGCTGCCGGCGTGCGCTTGGCGGCCGAGGGGCGGGCAGCCAACATGCTGGTCGCCTGCCGTGAGCCGACTGCCAACCTGGTGCGGCCCTATCTGAAACAGTTCCCAGATTTCCCGAACGGTGTCGGTTTTGTCACCGCTGGGCTTAGCCGTGGCACCTTCGAGGATGCCCTGGTCACTCGGCATCGCATCAGGGAGTTCGGCTTCAGGCGGGTGATCCTGGTCACATCCGACTATCATATACTGCGATCCAGCGTGCTGCTCAAACTGCTGTTAGCCGGCAGCGGGGTCGAGGTGCAACAATTCGCCGTAGCAGGCGGAAAGCCAGGCGAGTATTGGCTGGTTCTTCGCGAGATGGTCAAGCTTTGGACCAGCCTCGGCGAACTTGGCTACTACAGCGTGACCGGCAAGCTGCTGGGAGATTGGCCCCTGGTGCAAAGGGCCAGGGCATGGAAAATTCGACCTGCATAAGGGATTCTCAATACAGGTCCGGCTATCTTTATTCCCCCAGACTCAGAAGTGATCTGATTTTGGCCTTGATCTCATCAATTCCAACGGTCGCCGCTTTTCCCTTGCGTTCAGCACCACGCGACTCCCAGTCAATGCTTTTGATTTCGAATGGTATGTTCATTGATGGAAATCGCCCCTCATTTTTCCACAAAAGATTATGTAAGGCTGCCGCCAGGTGTCGGGATGGGCTGCTTTTCAGTACAGACCCACTTTTCACGACTTGAGGAAAGAATAACGAGATGGTTCCTGACCTTATCAGGAACAAGTCTCTGTAGAAAAGGTAAAAGAATTGGGCATCCTTCATTTTCCGGTTTAAACTTTCCAAGGATTCGCAGTTCTTATTGAATCCCAACGGGATTTCGTCTCATAGCCCAGGGTTGCGACAACGTCGCTACCCTGGGAATGATTTCCGCGCATGGATTTCCAACCCACAACTGGGTTTGGTCATTCTTGCTGACATAACCCCGTTGGGGTAAATTTAGTGTGTTTAATAAAACCCGCATAGGTCTATAAGTTTTGACATCTTCAGTTCGGATATGTCTAACCATTTGAAAACAGAAGATAATTTCGATTTTTTCTGATTTTTAAATAAAAGTCTCAAATTCAATAGGTTACGATAAAATACCAACACTTGTGGACCTATGCGATCGACAACTATAAGTGTTTGGTGAATTTTGAGCTGAACCTGGACAAGATTGCTCTGCTGCTTGGCGCCAACGGCTCAGGGAAATCCAGTGTCCTGGAAGTGTTATTAAAGCTCAGAGAATTTATTGCAGGAACAAAACGCATTTCTTCAGTCTTTTGCCATGATACGCTGACCCTATGACAGCGGCTTCCAGTTCAGCGCTTTGGATTAACCATTACCCTGGATGGCGCGATATATGAGTACGGGCTGGAGATCGAGCACGAACTCAATAAAAAATTGTGTCGGGTGAAAAAAGAGTGGTTGCTGTACGACAAACAGCCGCTTTTTCAACTTGAAAATGGGAACGCCCAGTTATACAAAGATAACTTTCAAAAAGGGCCTGAATATCCGTTTGACTGGTCTCAATCCGGACTTTCCGCGCTGCAACCGCGACCGGAAAACCAACGGTTGACCCGATTTAAAGAATGGCTGAACCAGATGATTATTGTTCGTCCTGTACCTTCAATGATGGGCAACGAAAGCCCCGGAGAGGATGCTTATCTGTCGCTTTCGGCTGATAATTTTTCGTCCTGGTATCGGTATTTGTCTCAGGAACACCAGGGAAAGGTCTTTGACCTTATCAATAGACTTCGTGATATATTGGATGGGTTTCACTCTTTTCGTTTGGCAAAAACCGGCGAAGAACAGAGGTCTTTGATGGTGGCCTTTCAACGCGGGGAAACTGCCGCTGATCCGATTTATTATCGTTTTCAGGAACTCTCAGACGGTCAACGAATGATCATCTTGCTTTATACCTTGCTGATTTATGTCAAAGATCAACAGGTGTGTTTGTGTCTGGATGAGCCTGAAAACTATCTGGCTTTACCCGAGATACAGCCATGGCTTTCGGAATGTTATGATGAAATCGGCCAAGGCCAGGGACAAATGCTATTTATTTCGCATCACCCGGAAATCATCAATTATCTGGCATCCGGATATGGCTACTGGTTCGAAAAAGAAGCCAATATGCCGGTGCGGTTACAACAGATCACGGAAAACGGTAGCGGCCTGCCGATTTCTGAACTCGTCGCACGGAACTGGCTTTATGAATAAGCGGAGAGTGCGGATTGTTGATGGATTTTCCCAAGGAAGCGCTGGATTGGCTACTGCCGGATGTTTCAAAGGGGCTGGGGCGGATTCAACAGATTTCGTTTGTCCGCGAGGAACCCAAAAAACGACAGCTTACGGATGCTCATCTGTCTCTGGATATGCCAATTCTTTATACCTTTAAAAAGAAACGTGTGCTGCTGTGGCTCGTGGTGAAACTGTTTGACTACAAAGCCAGGGATTATTATGATCATC
>Ga0194038_1000576_pt1 | contig 16142 bp, 12 predicted proteins | sample JunL226m_MetaG_FD_148630 | JGI IMG/M metagenome (GOLD analysis project Ga0194038, IMG submission 148630) | Anoxic zone freshwater microbial communities from boreal shield lake in IISD Experimental Lakes Area, Ontario, Canada - Jun2016-L227-6m | ecosystem: Environmental > Aquatic > Freshwater >... | reverse complement strand
GCAACCTCTATCGCAAACTCGACGCCAACTCGCAAATGCAGGCCGTGACGAAAGCCCGCGATCAGGGCTTGATCTGACCCGATGCACCGGATTCGTAATTCAGTCTTGAACGATTAAGCGCAGGCTTATCCGCGTGCCTGGTTCAGACGCAGGAATTGACAGTTCCGCCCCTATTTCGCGCGCCCTGCGCTGAATATTGCGCAAGCCCCGTCCATAGACCAAGGGCGTCGGCAAACCCACGCCGTCATCGGCAACGCTCAACAGCAAGCCGCGCTGCTCGGGCTCATACCGCGCTTCGATCCAGATCGCGCCCGCTTTCGCATGCTTGAGTGCGTTGTTCAGTGCTTCCTGGAGGATGCGCAGAACTTGCAGGATGATGCGCTGTGCGATCTCGGGCAGTTGCTCAATCTGAATATTCCAGTGAAGCTGCGTCGACATTCCCAACAAGCGGCGCTCGATGCGAAAGCGGAAATCAACGAGGGCATCCTCCAGCGTGAGATCGGTCTGTCGCAAGGCGTCGGCTACCAGATACAGGTCCGACATGCATTCCTGCAGGACTTGCGTGAGTTGCGCTTGGGTCATGGTGCCTTGCTCGGCCATGATCCGGGCAGTGGAAAGTTGCGAACCGAATCCGTCGTGCATGTCCTGCAACAGACGCTCGCGCTCCTCCTGTTTGGAGCGTTCAATTTCGGCCGCCAATATGGCCTGGTTCGCCAATTTCAAACTGGCTTCAGCCTCTTTGTAGGCGGTGATGTCAATCATCACGCCCTCCCATACAGCGCCACCCCGGGCTAAACGCCGCGGCACTGACTCGACGCTGAGCCATCGAACCTGGCCATTGACCACAATTCGACCTTCCCAGTGAAGGGGCTTGATTTCGGCAAAGACCTCCATGTTGAGCGCCAGGAAGGCATCGTAGTCATCCGGATGGACAATGTGAAATCCACTGTTCGGGTCTGCCAGCACATCTTCGCGGCGCACATCGAGCATCTTCAACCATCGCTCACTCACGAACGTGAACCGTGGTACACCTTCTGACGTGGTTTCCATCACATAGGTTCCGACGGGAATGTTTTCTGTCAGCAAACGTGTTGTCTGCTCCATTTGTCCGATTCGTTCAAGCGCGCCCTCTAATTCCTTGGTTCGGGCGACAACCTGCTCTTCCAGTGTTGCGCTGAGTTCGCGCGAAGTGCGCAAGGCGGAAGTCAGCAGGCCAAGCAGCATGCCGCCGATGATGAGCATCACGCCTGGGTAACCGTAAGTAATCAGGTACACGCCATCAAATACTGCCCGACCGGCCAGCCGCGCCCAGTCCACCATTCCCATGGCAAACAAGGCACTGAGCATAAGCGTCGCGATCGCGTGCAAGCGTCGGCGTGATTGCCAGGACCATCGCACCATGGCAAGCAACAGTCCAAGCCCCACCAATGCAAGCGGCGCGTACAGGACGACCACCACCATGCGATTGTTGCCCGTGATTGCGATCAGGGTTGGCCCGAGAACCGTGTAAGCCACAAGCAGCCTTCGCAGCCAGCGCAAGCCTTCTTCCTTAGCGAAAAGGTACAGAAACGTCAGTAGCAGCAGACAGCTGGAGGCCATTCGGCTTGCGAAAATGAACCAGCTAAACAGGTCACCATTGACCGGCGGATAAATGATCAAGAAGCTGAGGTTTACCAGGGCATTGCTGACACAAGTCAAACCAAACCAAAAATACAGCGAGGCGCTGCGTAACACAAGAGCCGCCGCCAGCGAAAGAAGACCCAAGAGCAGCGATACCCAGGTAATGCCTTCGGCTATATCCTGCTTTAACAGGAAACTTTTTCGATAAGGTCCTCGACGGAGTTCCAGGGCATCACCCACCAGCACCGGCGTCAGCCCGTTGGCCTGCCTGCTATTGGCGTAAATTTCGAAGTCGAGCGTGTTGGCTCCGACACGCCACGCACTCTTGGGCGGTACAAACAGGTTCGGTTGATTCAGGCAGCGTACATCCTGCAAGCGCCCGTCGGCGCAGGAGCCTACCTCCTGTCCATTCAAGGAAAGTCGGCCCGACAGACTCAGCTTCGACACAAAGACCGCCAGCGCAGCGTCAGGCTGTCCGGGCAATTCGACCACCAAGCGGTAATGAACTGTGCTGCCGCTGTGATTGAAATCGCCTGACTGCAAGATGTGGGGCAACTCAACCGTTTGCTTACCGGACAGGCTGGTCAATTCGGCAGCAACCAGTGTCTGTGTCGCCAAAGGGGCTGCGGCCTGATCCGCACTTGCCAAGCCGAGCCAACTGCAGCACAAGAACGAAAGGGCCAGCAGCAGGAGACGCTTAAAGTGCCGCCCATTCAGCGTCGATAAGTTCTGCGTCATCTGATCACCTCGTGAGACCCGCCAAAACACTCGCAATCACGACTTGTTATCAATCTATCTAATAGACCGTCGTTGTCAAAGTGCTGGCGACCCTACAGGAATTATTCAGAACACGTTCTGCTGCGGGTTGGATAAGTCCCTGGCAGCAGAATCGATTTGTCGATTGTTTCGATATCGGTGCGTCCGCACAGTGCCATGGTAGTGTCGAGTTCCTTGCGGATGATCTCCAGCGACTTTGTCACTCCGGCCTCACCCATGGCGCCCAGGCCGTAGATGTAGGCGCGTCCGATGTAGGTGCCACGCGCTCCCAGCGCGCGCGCCTTGAGCACGTCCTGACCGCTGCGGATACCACCATCCATATGCACTTCGATCTCCTTGCCGACGGCGTCCACGATGGCCGGCAGGGCACGGATGCTCGATTCAGCGCCGTCCAACTGGCGTCCGCCATGGTTGGAAACGATCAGCGCATCGGCACCGGAACTGACGGCGAGCCTGGCGTCTTCCACGTCCTGAATGCCTTTGAGAATCAGTTTGCCGCCCCAGCGTTTCTTGATCCATTCGACGTCGTTCCAGTTCAGCGTTGGATCAAACTGGCTGGCCGTCCACTGCGAGAGTGAACCCATGTCCTCGACGCCAGTAACGTGGCCGACGATGTTGCCAAAAACGCGCCGCTTGGTGCCGAGCATGCCCAGCCCCCAGCGCGGCTTGGTCATCATGTTGAGGATGTTGGGCAGCGTCATTTTGGGCGGCGCGCTCAGGCCGTTCTTGAGGTCCTTGTGGCGCTGGCCGATGATCTGCAGATCCAGCGTCAGCACCAGGGCCGAGCAGTTGGCGGCGCGCGCGCGCTCGATCAGGCGCTCGATGAAGCCGCGGTCCTTGATCACATAGACCTGGAACCAGAACGGGTGATTGCCGGTGCCCTGGGCCACGTCTTCAATCGAGCAGATGCTCATGGTGGAGAGCGTGAAAGGCACACCAAAGGCCTTGGCCGCACGCGCTGCCAGAATCTCGCCGTCGGCGTGCTGCATGCCGGTCAGACCGACTGGTGCCAGTGCTACTGGCATCGCCACTTTCTGCCCGACCATGGTGCTGGCCGTGCTGCGACCGTCCATATTGATCGCCACGCGCTGGCGCAATTTGATTTTCTGGAAATCGGTCTCGTTGGAGCGGTAGGTGCCCTCGGTCCAGGAGCCGGAGTCGGCGTAGTCGTAGAACATGCGCGGTACGCGCTTTTCCGCCAGCACGCGCAGGTCTTCAATGTTGGTGATCACGGGCATGATGTCTCCTTCACTTCGGTCGCATGGTAGCGCATCGGGTTCAGCGAATTTTGGCCGCTTCGACTTCCATTTGTGCGACCAGTTCTTCCATCTGTTCCACCATCGCCTGCACGGTTTCCCGTTTGGACAAGTCAACACCCGCTTTTTGCAGTTGCTGCATCGGGTGGTCGTTGCCACCGCTCTTGAGCAGTGTGAGGTAACGTTCGGTGGCCGCCGCGCGCGACGCCTCGGAGCCGGTCGTCATGTCCTTGAAGAGTTTGGCCGATGAGGCAAAGCAGGTGGCGTACTGATAGACGTAGTACGGTGAGTTGAAGAAATGCGGAATGCGCGACCAAGTGTATTTGTACAGGTCATCGACTGTGACGGCATCACCGTAATAGTCCTGCAGCAGTTTCAGGTAAATACCGCTCAGCACATCGGAGGTGATCGGCTTGCCCTGCTCCACCAGCTTGTGCGCCTGCAACTCAAAATCGGCAAACAGCACCTGCGTGTAGAAGGTGCCGACGATGGAGTCGACTGCATGCTGTAGCAGCAGGAAGCGCTCCTTGGGGTCCGTCGTCGCCTGTAGCAGGCGGCTGAGCAAAAAGCGTTCGTTGGTGGTGGAGGCTACTTCCGCGACAAAGATGGTGTAGTCGGCTGTCACGAAGGGTTGCGCTTCATGCGAGAGCAGCGTGTGCATGGCGTGACCGCCTTCGTGCGCCAGCGTGAACAGCGCGTCCTGCGTGTCGTTGTGATTGAGCAGCATGTAGGGGCCGACGCCGTAAATGCCGCTGACGTAGGCGCCGCTGCGCTTGCCCTCGCTTTCATAAACATCGACCTGTCTGCCGGTCATGAACTTCTGGTATCTGGCAAGGTAATCGGCGCCCAATGGGGCCACCGAGGCCAGCACCTGCTCACGTGACTCGGCAAAGGGGTAGGTCTTGTCGGTCTTGTAGATCGGGATAGCTCCATCGTACAGGTGGTAGCTGTCCAGCCCGAGCAGTTTCTTGCGCAATTTGATGTAGCGTTGCAACGGCGCCGTGCCCTGTCGCACGGTATCGACCAGGTTCGTTACCACCGAGGCTGGAATCGCATTGCCATCGAGCGCCGCATCGAGCGTACTGGGGAAGTTGCGCGCCTGCGCATTGAACCAGTCGTGCTGCAGCACACCGTTGTAGATGGCGGCGTAGGTGTTGGTCGTGGCCGCATAGGTCTTCAGGTAGGCCTCAAAGGCTTTGGCACGATCGGCCTGCTTGTAGTTGGTGGCCAGCACCGACTGGTAGCTGCCAGGCGAGAGCTTGATTTCCTTGCCGTCAGACAGGGTGACCAGCGGGAACTTGATGTCGGAGGTGGAGAGCTCCTGAAAAGTCGCCTTGGGCGTCGCGTTGAAGCGTGCCGCGTAGGAAAGCAGGCGCTCGCCCGACTCGTCGAGCACATGCTTTTGCTGGCGGTAGTTGTCCAGAATCGTGAAACGGTAGGCTTGCAGCGCTGGTGTGGCGGCAATCCACTGCTCCATCGTCGGCTGTGCTACGGTCAGTAACTCCGGCGTGAACCAGGAAGTGGCGGTACCGAGTTTGGCGAACAGCGCCATGACGCGCTGGAACCTGCCCGAGACGTCCTGATTGCGCGTGTCGATGTCACGCTGCAGCGCGGTGTAACCGTAGACCTTGTACTGCAGCTTGCCGATGTCGTCGAAGGCCTGGTACGCCTTCAGGACCGCGTCCGACCCGTTCTTGAGTGTCCCCTTGAGTTTGGTAAAGGCGTCGATCCGGCGGTCGATGTCCTGCATGCCTGCTTCCCAGGCATCCCAGCTGGCGTAGATGGGGCTGAAGTCCCAGCGGAATTCCGGCGCGATCTCGGAGCGGTTATGGGTTGCCGGCTTGGCGCCATCAGCCGCCAGCGCACCGGCGGCCAGTGTGAGTGAAATAGCGGTGCCGGCGAGGCTGCGAAAAGTAGTGTTCATGGCGAGTGGACCCTGCATTAGGGCAGGCTGTTGGGGTGTGACCGCGAGAGTATCGCATCGCTAGGCGCGCCGTGTGCGGTGGGGCTTCTGCTGATGGTTGGAGCTCCGAAACCCACGACCGCTGCCCTGCCAACCAGATCGTGATCACTGACCCCAGTAAACAGCATTCGGGTTGTCAACCAGCACGGCTTGCAGCGCATGTTCTCCAACCCACTCGCGCAGCGCGGCAAAAAGCGTCGGGTAATGGGCTTCATGCTCATGGTTGGTGAAGGGCCAGTCGCTGCCCCACAACAATCGGTGACTGCCCAGCTCGCTTTGCCACAGTCGCGCCAGTGCGAATGGGTCGCGTCCGTCGAGGCGGTAGGGCCCGCTGAGCTTGATGTAAACAGGTGACTGCTGCGCGCGTGCCAGCACGGCTCTGACGCTGGGGTCGCCCAGGCAGATGGCATCGGGCTTGCCCATGTGGTCCAGCACCAGTGGAAGCGTGCCCGGTAACTGCGCCAGTACGCCGGGTAGGGCGCCGATATCGGTATGCAACTCCAGGTGCCAACCCAAGGTAAGCAGGCCGCCCCAGAACGCAGTGGCGTGTTGCCATGGTTCTATCTGGTGCGAGACGCCAGCCAGGTTGAGTCGAATGCCCCGCACGCCCAAGGCGTTCAGGCGTTCGAGTTCAACAACAGGAGTGTCAGGCTCCAGCACGACGACGCCGCGCAAGCCCCGCGGGTTTCCAGTCAGTTCGTACAGCAGCCCGCTGTTGTCGGTTCCGAGAAAACTTGGCTGCACCAGCACGCCGCGCTGCACGCCCTGCGTCTGCGCCTGGGCTTGCCAAGCCGGCATGGGCGCATCGTAGTGCGGCACATAGCGCGCACCAGGCTGCGCCACGCCTGCCTTGAAGACGTGGAAGTGGCTGTCGACGAAAGTTTTTGACATGGCGCTGCTCATGGTGTAAATTCTAGTCCTCTAGATGACTAAATCAATAATGTCAGAACAAAAATTGGTTCCGGGCACAGCAGCCCAGCGAGAGCAACGCGAGCCCGGGCAAAGCCGCTATGGCTGGCTGGCTGCGGCACTGCGTTCACGCATTTTGCAGGGTGAGTGGGCGCCGGGCGAGGCCATTCCACCCGAGGCCCTGCTGGCCAAGTCCTACAACGTGGCGCTGGGCACGCTGCGCCAAGCCTTGGCACTGCTGGTGTCTGCCGGCCTGCTGGAGCGTCACCACGGGCGCGGTACTTTTGTGAAGGCGGGGCTGGACGGCGCCACGATGCTGCGTTTTTTCCGGTTTCGTCAGAGTGGCGAGTTGCAGGCCGCGCCCAGCTCGCGCATCCTGAGTCGCAAGCATCGTCTGGCAGACCTTGACGAGGCCGATACCCTGGGCGTGCCATCCGGGACTTCGGTCCTGGTGCTGGAACGTTTGCGCAGCATCGACAAGCAACCTTGCCTGATCGAGACGCTTGTCCTGCAACTGCCGCTGTTTGAGGCACTGCTTGAGTCCGATACCACCGCTTGGGACGATCTGCTCTACCCCATGTACCAGCGTGTTTGCGGCGTGGTGATTCATCATGCCGAGGATCACTTGAGCTTTGACCAGCTCACACAGCAGCAGGCCAAACGTTTGGGTCTGGAGCGCGGTCACCCCTGTGTACGTGTCCAACGCCGCGCTTTCGATCTGGCAAACCGCTGCGTTGAGTTGCGCACCACCTTCGGCGACGCTTTTGCTTTTGAATACACCGCGCAGGTGCGCTGAATCTGATCCGACGCTATCACCAACCACAGTCCTCATGGAGATCATCTTGAACCACTTCAATCTGCCCACGCGCCTGAAAGTCACACGCCGCTCCCTTCCCCTGCTGGCGTTGCTGATGCTGGCGTCTGTCTCGACTGCTTTCGCACAAGGCAGTGCATGGCCCAGCCGTCCGATCACGATGGTGGTGACCTATCCGCCTGGTGGTGGTGCGGACGTCATGGCACGATTGATCGCACCGAAGATGGGCGAGGCGCTGGGGCAGAACGTGATCATCGAAAACCGCCCGGGCGCCGGCGGGCAGATCGGCGCAGCGGCAGTGGCCAAGGCAGCGCCGGATGGCTACACGCTGATGCTCGATGCCTCGTCGTTTGCCGTGAATCCCTCTCTGTACCCCAAGTTGCCCTATGACAGCGCCACGGCCTTCCGACCGATCGGCGTGATTGCCCTGTTTCCCAATGTGGTGCTGGTCAATCCCCAGTTCCCGGCCAAAAACATTGCCGAGCTGACGTCGCTGGCCCGTTCGCGCAAGGACTTTGTCTCGTTTGCTTCTTCCGGCAACGGCTCCGCTCAGCACCTGGCCGGCGCCCTGTTTGAATCGGCCGCCAAGGTGGACATGGTGCATGTCCCGTACAAAGGCGGTGGCCCGGCGCTGAACGACGTGATTGGTGGGCAGGTGCCGCTGTTCTTTGGCAATCTGGCCTCGACCTTGCAGCACATTCAGTCGGGCAGGCTGCGCGCGCTGGCGGTCACTTCGAGCAAACGCGCCCCCATGCTTCCCGATGTGCCGACGCTGGCCGAGGCAGGCCTCGCTGGCGCAGAAATCTACGAATGGAATGCCGTCTTTGCACCGGCCGGAACACCGGAGGCGGTGCTGGAGAAAATCTCGGTGGCACTGCAAAAGGCGATCGATTCACCCGAAGTCAAGGCCCGCATTACCCAACTGGGTGGCGACATTCAGAAGGGTGGACCAAAAGCAGCGCAGGATTTCATCCAGGCGCAGATGTCGATCTGGTCCAGGCTGGTCAAGGCCAAGGGGATTTCTGTCGAGTGAAGCTACGCCGCCCTGGGTATCAGGCGCAAAGCCCTGACGTGTCTTAACAGCATCGGAATGGCCAGCGCCGCGCCAATCAGCGTCGGTGTCAGACCCGGCGCAATCAGCAGGATGGCTGCGACAAAGCACAGGTATTGCTCCCAACGTTTCATTTCCACCAGGAAGTACTTGGACAGGGCGGCGGCCAGCATCGTGATACCGAGCACGCACCCGGTGAAGGTGACCACAAAGTCGTACCAGGTGAAGCCCTTGGCAACCAGCAGCAGCGACGGCGAAAAGACAAAGACAAAGGGCACCAGCGCCTTGGCCATGCCAAGACGAAAAGCCGTGTTGCCGGTCTTGAACGGGTCGCTGCCGGCCATGCCAGCCGCTGCATAAGCGGCGAGTGCCACCGGTGGCGTGATATCGGCCAGTACGCCGTAGTAGAAAACGAAGAAATGCGCCACCAGCGGCTCCACACCGAGTTGAACCAGTGTTGGCGCGGCAACCGACACCATGATGATGTAGGTGGCCGTGGTCGGGATACCGCAACCCATCAGAACACAGACAACAGCGGTCATGAACAAGGCACACAGCAGGGTCATCGACTGCAGGCTCGCCATGGCTGCGGGGATGATCGAAGCCATGCCGCCGGCCATGCTTTGCGCCGCGCTGGTGATGATGAAACTGATCTTGAAGCCGACGCCGGTCAGTGTCACGACGCCGATGACGATGCCTACGGTGGCTGCAGCCGCGCCAACCGCTAGCGCGTACTTGGCGCCGGTCTCCAGCGCTTCCACCAGGTCTGCATGCTTGATTCGTCCCGTGATGTTGGCGAATTTGGCAAACAGTATTTCGGCCAGAATGCCGGCAGCAAACAGCGTGAGCTTGATCGGTGTGTTGTATTCGCCGTAGTCGCCAAAGGCAATAGCCACCAGCAAGCCATGCAGGCCCAGCATCAAGGCCCAATTCTTTACGGTGTTGCCCTGGGTAGCGGTGGACAAGCCCACGATGGCGCAGGAACTGATGCCAACGAAAGCGGCCAGATAAGGCGTGCGCCCGGAGGTCAGGATACTGATCAACAGCAGCAAGGGAATCAGGGTCGGCCAGCGCATCTTCAGCGAGGCCTGGAGCTTGGGCATTTCCTCTTCGGTCAGGCCACGCAGGCCATAGCGCTTGGCTTCAAAGTGCACCTGCATGAAGACACCGAAAAAGTGCATGAAAGCGGGAACCACCGACGCGGCAATGATGGTCTGGTAGGGCAGGTTCAGGAATTCGATCATCAGGAACGCTGCTGCGCCCAGCACCGGCGGTGTGATCTGACCGCCAGTGGAAGAGGCAGCCTCCACCGCAGCCGCGAAGTGGCGCTGGTAACCGACGCGGATCATGGCCGGAATCGTGAGCGAACCCACCGTCACCGCGTTGGCCACGGAGGAGCCACTGAGCATGCCAAACATCGCCGAACCAAAGACACTGACCTTGGCCGGACCGCCAGCGTAGCGCCCGGCAATGCTGGCGGCAAGGTCCAGAAACAGTTGTCCCAGGCCGACGCGGGTGGCCAGCACGCCAAACAGCACGAAGTGAAAAACGTAGGTTGCCACCACGCCGACCGCTATGCCGTAAATACCCTGGCTGGTCATGTATTGGTGATTGATCATCTGGCTCCAACTCGCGCCAGCGTGTTGCAGCAAGCCCGGAAAGATGGGCCCCAACATGGCATAGGCGGTGAAGCCGATGGCAATCAGGGGCAGCGGCCAACCCATGCAGCGCCGCGTTGCTTCCAGCAGGGTGACAAACAGAATCGTGCCGAACAGCACGTCCCAATTGCTGGGGTTGCCGATACGGAAAGCAAGGTCGTCAAACACATAGGGGATGTAGAGCACACTGAGGGCACAGCACAGGCCGAGCAGCCAGTCGCTTAGCGGTACGCCACCGGGGTTTAGCCAGGAATTGCGTGGTGCCTTGGCGGCGGTTTTCTTGCTCCCCGCAAAGACCAGAAAAATCATGCTCAGCACAAAAGCCATGTGCACGCTGCGGTGCGTTATCTCCTGCAGCAAGCCAAAACCGGCCGTGTAGTAATGAAAACACGACAACGCAATCAGCATCCATTTGACGAGCTGCGTAGCAGGCGGCACCGTTGGCCGGAAGCGCATCTCGGGGTCAAACTTCTCTTCCAGTTCCTGGAGTTTTTTCTCGTCGGGCAGGCTGATGGCAGGAGTATTCATGGTGTTCTCGAAACGGCTTCAGAAACGACAACGGGCGGAAGGTCCGCCCGTTGTCTGTCGAATCATAGCTCCGAGTTTATTTCAAAACACCAGCTTCACGATAGAACTTTTCAGCGCCCGGGTGGAACGGAATGCCAACACCTTGCACCGCGTTTTGCAGGTTGATGTACTTGCCCTTGGCATGACCGGCCGCCAGTGTCTTTTGTGCCGCGTCGCTGTACAGGGCTTTGGTGATCTGGTAGACCGTCTCTGCGTCTGCCTTGTCGCTGGTCACCCATTGCGCGCCCACGGCCAGGGTTTTGACAGCGGCAACACCTTTGTAGGTGTCGGCAGGAATGTTGTCCACGGCAAAGAAGCCGCTGGTCTTGCGCAAGCCATCCGCCTGCGGACCATCGATAGGCACCAGTTCAATGCCAGCGCCACTGGAAGCCAGTTCGGCGATAGCACCCGCTGGCGCACCACCGGTGAAGAAGAAGGCGTCGAGTGCGCCGTCCTTCATCTTGTCGCCAGCCTGATTGGGCTTGATGTATTCGGGTTTGATGTCAGACTCTTTCACGCCATAAGCCAGTAGTACCAGACGCGCATTGATCAGCGTTCCCGAACCCGGCTCGTCGAGCGCGACGCGCTTGCCCTTGAGGTCGGCCACGGTCTTGATGTTGGAGCCTTTCTTGACCACGATGTGCAGGCTTTCAGGATACAGGTTGGCAATCATGCGCAGACCCGCCACGTTGGGCTTGCCTTCATAAATCCCGGTGCCTTTTTGCGCCCAGGTGGCGACGTCGGACTGGCTGAAGCCTGACTCCATGGAGCCGCCGGCGATGCCGTTGACATTGGCCAGCGAACCGTTGGAGGCCTGTGCCGTGGCGATGATCTTGCCGGGTACCGAGACCGCGTTGGCAATCATGCCGCCAATCGGGTAGTAGGTGCCGGCGGTGCCGCCCGTGCCGATACGGAAGTACTGCTGCGCCTGGGCGGCGCCAGCCAGCGCCAACGTAGCTGCCACGGCCAATAGCGAGGTCTTGACGATCTGTTTGAGGATCATGGTTTCTCCAGTCAGGATGAGGTTGCGAATAAAAGCGCTAGGTTAACAGGTTAAAGCACGCTGTGCGCGTTCAGACGCCGAGGTAGCCCGACAGATCTTCATGGCGGGCCAGCGTGGCAGCGTCGCCGTGCAGCACGACGCGCCCTTTCTGCAGCACGACGGCGGTGTTGGAACGCGCCAGCACCTTGCGGTAGTCACGATCCACAATCAGCGTGGCGATGCCGCTGGCGCTGATTTCACCGATGACGCGCCAGATCTCGGCCACGATCAGGGGCGCCAGTCCCTCGGTCGCTTCGTCCAGCACGATCAGTTCCGGGTGCGTCATCAGCGCACGACCAATGGAGAGCATCTGCTGCTCGCCGCCCGACAGTTGCCCGCCCATCTGGGCAATGCGCTCGGCCAGTCTGGGAAAAGTTTCCAGCACGCGTTCAAACGACCAGTCCTTGCGTCCGTCGCGGCCATATCTGGCTGCCATCAGCAGGTTTTCCCGCACCGAGAGGTTGGGGAAAACGCCGCGCCCCTCGGGCACGTAAGCAATGCCCAGGCGTGCCACCTCGTGTGGCTGCAGGTGCGAGGCTTCCTGTCCGAACAGGCCAATGTGACCATCGCGCTGCCGGACATGGCCCAGCAGGGTGCGGATCAGCGTGCTCTTGCCCATGCCGTTGCGCCCGAGCAGACCCACGGTCTCGCCGCGCCCGATCTGCAGATTGACGCCGTGCAGCACATGGCTGGAGCCGTACCAGGCATGGACCGCGCGTGCGTCCACAATCAGTTCACGGTTCATCGCTGGCTTCTCCCAGGTAGGCCAGGCGCACGCCGGCGTGGCTGCGCACAAAGTCGGGCGAACCGCAGGCAATGACCACACCGTTGACCATCACCGTGATCGTGTCAGCGATGCGAAATACCGCATCCATGTCGTGCTCGACCAGCAAAATGGCATGACTGCTCTTGAGTTCGGCCAGCAGAGCCAGCATGCGTTCGGTCTCTTCTGCGCCCATGCCGGCCAGCGGCTCGTCAAGCAGCAGCACCTCGGGGTCGGTGGCCAGACACATGGCAATTTCAAGCTGGCGTTTCTGGCCGTGCGAGAGCATGCCGGCGTTGCGCTCCTGCACGCTGCCCAGGCCGGCGCGCTCAGCCACTTCGCGAGCCTTCTTGCTGCTCAGCGGGCACTTCTGCGCATCCTGCCAGAACGCCCATGGCCGAGGGTGGCGCGTCTGAGCTGCCAGCCGGCAGTTTTCGAACACGGTGAAGCTGGGATAGATGGTGTTGCGCTGGTAGCTGCGACCCAGGCCGGCGCGGGCACGCCGGGGTTGCGACCAGGCGGTCACGTTCTGACCCAGCAGTTCGATCTCTCCGGCAGACAACTCAAGCTCACCGGACAGGATATTGATCAACGTCGATTTGCCGGCGCCATTGGGTCCGATCACCGCATGCACGCTGTGGCGAGCGAGTTCGAGCGAGACCTTGTCCAGGGCCACCAGGCCACCCCATCGGCGTGTGATTGAGAGCCCACGCAGCAGGACTTCGGACTCACTCATCTTCAGACTCCGCATCGGCCGCCGCGGCAGCGGCGTTGGATCGTCCAAACAGGCGCTCGGTGATCTGCTGCGGTACGCCCACCAATCCGCGTGGCAGCAAGGCGACGCTGGCGATGATGGTCAGGCCCAGTCCAAGCTGCCAGTGTTTGGAGAAGTCACCAAAGAGTGCTTCGGACTTGAACAACTCCTGCAACAGCGCAAAGGCGAAGGCGCCAATGATGGCACCGCGCAACTGGCCGATACCGCCCAGGATGATCATGATCAGCACATTGCCCGAGACGTGCCAGCTGATCAGTTCCGGGTTCACATAACCGTCTTTCACGGCAAACAGGAAACCCGCCAGTCCGGCAATGCCGCCGGAGATCACGAACGCGGCCAGTTTGTAGCCGAAGGTCGAAAAACCGGTGGAGCGCATGCGCTGCTCGTTGACGCGGATGCCGGCCAGCGCACGGCCAAAGCGCGAGCGCAACAGCAACGCCAGAAAGCCGAAGACCGTGATCAGACTGGCCAGCGTGAAGGCATAGAGCGTGAGTGGCTGATCCAGATCGAGCAGACTGCCCAGCACTGGCTTGATGGTCATGTAGATGCCGTCAGTGCCACCGCCCAGCGGCGTGTCGTGCGCCACGTAGTAAGCCATCTGGGCAAAGGCCAGTGTGACCATGATGAAATAGACGCCACTGGTGCGCAGCGACAGCATGCCCGCCAGCAGCGCATAGGCCGCGGCGGCCAGCACGCAGACTGGCAGCAGCCAGAGCATGGAGGCGGCGCCGCTCTGTGGCGACAGCAATACCGCCGCGTAAGCACCAATGCCCAGAAACGCCGACTGCCCGAAGCAGACCAGGCCGGTGCCTCCCACCAGCAACTCCAGGCTCAGCGCAAAGACGGCAAAGATCATGATCTTGGTGACCAGGTCGATGCCGTATTTTCCGGCGACCAGCGGAAACAGCGCCAGCGCGGCAAAGGCCAGGACGGAAAAAATGATCTTGCTGTGCTTCATGGGAATCGGGTTGCGCCTAGCCGGCCTTGAACAGGCCGCTGGGTTTCCACAGCAGGATCAGTGCCATCATCACGTAAATCAGCACGCCCGAAGCCTGGGGCACAAGCACCTTGCCAAAAGTGTCAACGACACCAATCAGCAGGGCGGCGAGCAGGGCGCCGCGGATCGAGCCGATGCCACCAATCACGACGACCACAAAGCAGATGATCAGCACCGTGTTGCCCATGCCCGGATAGACCGAAGAGACAGGTGCTGCAATCATGCCGGCGAAAACGGCCACGGCCATGCCGGCGGCGAACACCACGCGGTACAGGAACTTGATGTCAATGCCGAGCGACTGCACCATCTCGCGATTGGTGCTGCCGGCGCGGATCATCATGCCAAGGCGCGTGCGCGTGAACACCAGATACATGCCCAGCGCCAACAGCAGGCAGACCGCCGAGATGAACAGTCGGTAGATCGGGTAGGTCATCAGATCGCTCAGCGGCAGCGTTCCGGCCAGGATGGCGGGCGGCTGCACGCCGTGCACGTCGTCGCCCACCAGCATGCTGCGCAGTTCCTCAAAGACCAGAATCAGGCCATAGGTCATGAGCACCTGCTGCAGATGTTCACGCTCATAGAGAAAGCTGAAGAAAGCCCACTCCAGCACATAACCCGCAATCACGGCCAGCACCAGGCCGACCAGCAGCGTGGCAAAGAAGCCGCCACCAAAAGTAGCTCCGACGATCGGGGCCAGAGCGTACGCCATGTAGGCGCCAATCATGTAGAAGCTGCCGTGCGCCAGGTTGATGACCCCCATGATGCCGAAGATCAGGGTCAGGCCCGACGCCACCAGAAACAGCAACAAGCCGTACTGCAGCGAGTTCAGGCACTGGATCAGGAAGGTGGTCAGGTCCATGGCGGCAGATGACCGCGCTGGCCGTCCGATCCCGTCATCGCGAGCGTAGCGTGGCGATCCATGGCTTCAGGGGTCATGGATTGCTTCACTTCGTTCGCAAAGACGAGTAAACGGCGATGACGAGGAAACGGCAGTTTGGAAATTCTCGCCTTCCTTACATCTTGCAACCACGCGCCGGATCGGCCAGGCCCTTGATGGCCACACTGACCAGCTTGTTCTCTTTGCCGCTGACCTGGCGCAGGTAGATGTCCTGCACCGGGTTGTGTGCCTTGGACAGCATGAAGGGACCGCGTGGGCTGTCGATCTTGGCCTTTTCCACTGCACTGGCAAACTCGGCTTTCTTGCTTAGATCGCCTTTGACTGCAGCCGTGCCAATGGCCAGAATTTGCGCCGCGTCGTAACCTTGCACGGCATAGACATCGGGCTGCATCTTGTAAGTCTTGGCGTAGGCCAGACGGAAGGCGGTGTCGCGCGGCGTGCCCAGGCTGTCGGCATAGTGCAGCGTGGTGAACAGGCCGTCGGCGTCGGCGCCCTGGGCGTCGAGCGTACCGTCGGTCAGGAAGCCCGCGCCATACAGCGGAATGCTCTTCTTCAGACCGGCGGCTGCATAGTCCTTCACGAACTTGACCGCAGCGCCGCCAGCGAAGAAGGTGTAAACGACGTCAGGCTTGAGGGAGGCGATTTCGGTCAGCAGGGCCTGAAACTCGACGCCGGGGAAAGGCAGGCTCAGGTCCTTGACGATCTGGCCGCCACCCTTCTCGAACGCTTCGCGGAAACCCTTGACGGATTCGTCACCGGCAGCGTACTTGTGGGTGATGGTCACGGCCTTCTTGGCGCCCTTTTTGAGCGCCACTTCGCCCATGGCGTAGGCCGGCTGCCAGTTGCTGAAGGAACTGCGGAAGATGTTGGGTGCGCACATGGCGCCGGTCACGATATCGGCACCGGCGTTCGGAACGATCAGCAGGGTGCCGGTGTCTTTGGCGACTTTGGCCATGGCCATCGCCACGCCCGAGTGCACGGTGCCCACCAGCACGTCGACGTTGTCGCGCTTGACCAGTTTGTTGACGTTGTCGGTGGCCTTGGACGGGTCG
>Ga0194038_1000572_pt1 | contig 16176 bp, 15 predicted proteins | sample JunL226m_MetaG_FD_148630 | JGI IMG/M metagenome (GOLD analysis project Ga0194038, IMG submission 148630) | Anoxic zone freshwater microbial communities from boreal shield lake in IISD Experimental Lakes Area, Ontario, Canada - Jun2016-L227-6m | ecosystem: Environmental > Aquatic > Freshwater >... | reverse complement strand
GTACCAATATTAAATTAGAGTTTTTTACTCCAAAATTTGATAAAAACCCATGTATTGCCCATCGAATATTTTTTACATATTTTTTTTTCCACATCATATCTGGAAGAAAATAAAAGTATTTAAGCCTTCCACTAAGTTTAAGAAGTTTGACTAATGGAGACCAAAGGGGATATATGAATGTGACTACTATGACTGAATTTTCTTTGCATTTTAGCAACTCCATTAAAAGAAAAAACTCCACAGCTAAGCTACTGAAGTATCTACCTCCCGGAATTTTGAATTTATTTATACCCCACATTCCCGTTAAATAATGTTCAATTATTTTAGTTGGTTGAATTATTTCGGAGTTTAAGTTTAATTCTGCCAGTCTCGAATTCAGATCTTCAATGACTCTGTCTGTGCCTGTATTTGATTCAATGCTTACTAAATAAATTTTTTGTTTTGTCATGCTATTTTTTGTGCAGCCATTCTTTAGAAAATATTAGCCTTATCCTTATCTGTCATATGTATATTTGTCATCTTTTGCACCAGGATACTTCACCACAGTCGTTAACACATCTGTAATCGCTAAAAAATCAGTTGCTTGATTTGGCTCTATCAAGATGATATCGCCCGCGGTGTATATAACTCCGTTCATCTTTACTTGGCCATTCATGATAACTGTTATTTCTGTGGCGATCTTATGATAATGTGCTGGCTCAAACTCTCCAGCAATGTATTTTTTAACTGCAACCTCTACATCTTGTGTAACTAAGGCGGCTGGTTCAAAGTTACCTACAAACCAACCTTTAACCATATCATTTAAATGAAATACCTTCACTTGAAGTCCCCTCCAAGAATCGCCTCATACTCACCAATTTTTTTCGGGCTATAAAGAGTGTGATATTGATCATTCAATACTTCAAAATGACCTACCTTTTTATTGGCCAATATATAACTATTAAACACAGGTGAAATAAAATATTGTCCATCAATATTTGTGCTGTGTTTAATTGAATCCATGCCGTGCACGACAAAATCTAAGCCACTCTTATACATATATAGCCCTGCAATTGCATGGCGGCTTATTGGTCTTTTTTCGGCCGCTTCAACTACTAAATTTTGATGGTCTACTCGCACGTATGACCACCGAGGATGTACTGAATTAAATGTTAGGCAACCGGCATCAAAGTCACTATTCAAAAATTGGCCGATCGGACCACTAATCCCACCATCAAACAATTGATCTGCATTAGAAATCACCAATGGTTCTGCTGTTCCTATGTGATCTATTGCTAAAAGTACGCTACATAATGCACCTTGAGTATCAGATCGCAACTTAATAATTTCTGAATTTATTGGACTCAACAATGTTAATGTGTTGTCAAGGTGGTACCTATCACAGTCATCTTGCTTAACAATAAAGATTATTTTTTTAAAACTGATATCTTGAGTCAAGTTGCATATGACGTGCTCGATCATCGATTTTCCAGCAATCTCAATCAAAGGCTTAGGATAGCCATAGTCTTCAATACTAAAGAATTTAGAATTCGAGGCAATTGGGATAACCAGATTCATAGATTTTTCTCAATTTCATTTATGCGTTTATTAATATTTTCTAAATTTACATCGTTCACATCCTTAATAATCAATAGATGACCCCCGGAATTCTTTGCTGCCTTAATGCCGTTTTCATTATCCTCAAGTATTAAACATTCCTCAGGCTTTAAGTTGAGCCGTTTCATTGCTTCTAGATAGATCTCAGGATTTGGCTTGGGCTCTTTAACATCCTGATTAGAGATATAAAAATCTAGATAGTTAATAATTGCAGCTCTCTCAAGAAACACATCCATCGTCTTTCTGACAGAGTTTGAGCACACTACCATTTTGTAACCAGTAGCCCTCAGATGAGAGAGGGCGTATTGATGATTAAAGGTTGGTTTACATTTTGTATAGCCTAGTTGAAATGTAAACTCCTGCTTTAGATCATTAATAAATTGATGCAACGATTTTGGCAATCCTCGCTCCAGCGTAAGCATTTCTAATTTTCTCTTAGTAGGCAGTCCGTCATAAGTCAATAAATGATCATAACGACTTATCTCCATGCCGAATAACGATAAGGCATGATTTAGCGCCTCATAATGCCAATCCTTGGCGTCAATCAACACACCATCCATGTCAAATAAAATAGCTTTAATTTTCGACATTAAAATACTCCTTAGCGTTTAAAGGAAAATCTGTACAAATCGATACCAATGAATTCTGATGGAGTTGATTTGCCTTTAAAAAAGACCAAAGATTATGATGAGGACGGCCATGCAATTCTGATGAAACAATTGCTATTTGTTTATTTTTTTTAATTAAATGATTAATGAGCTCAATGTCATACCACTGACTCTCAAAAGCATCTAACCAGACGCCAATACTTAGGTCCAGAAAAGATGGAGTCTGCTCATATTCACTTAAACGAGTAAAAGTAGGAATTCCCTCGGAAAAATATCCCCGCATATCTGGCACAGACATATCAAATGCAAAATAGTTTTTCATTCCAGAACATTCCACCATTTTTTTTACCAGTAACTGTAGGCCATCAGCTTTTATATTTAGCGCCATTAGTCCATCGTTACAAGTGGACTTGAATAGATGGACTAATTCACTAATTGGCATTACATCGTCTCCAGGCAAATCATGCGACACAACAAGGTCGCCATTCAAATCGCGAAAATCGGTTTCAATGCCAAAGCCATTTTCTAGGGCACGAACAAATGCAATTGAGGTATTTTTTTCCGAAGGATCCAACCAAAATCCCCTATGGGCAATTATTTTCAAGATGCAATCACCTGCTGAGAAATAGGGTTATCGAGAAAATAATTCAAGTCACTCGGTATCCCAAGGCCATACATGCCTTTTCCTTCCGATCCGATATTAAAGATCCCTATTTTTTGACCATCTGCAATAAGACGGTTATAAACGGGGGCAACATAAAATTCTCCGTTTACTCGTTCGTCCATTTCTATCATCTCTTTTGCGCCAGCTACAAAATTACAACCTCTTTTGAAGTTATAAATACCTACCGTTGCTTCGTCTGAGATCACTTCCTTCTCTATAACTCGAGTCACTAAACCATCAGCACCCATTCCAACAAAGGACCACTTTGGATCAATTGCTTTCATAGTCATAATCAAACCATCTAGATTCTTACCGTCCATTTCATTTAAGTATTCATTAATATCAATATCCACGTATTGATCACTATTAGCAATCATTAAAGGCTCATCATTATCAATCAGTAATTGGGCCGTTAGTACGGTGCATGCAGCTCCTTCGGTAATGCCATCTAATTCAACAACTACGCTATCTGGTGCCCATTGCTTAAATTTATCTGCTAACCCATAGACTCTCACATGCTCTTTTTGGCAAATAAAGATAAAACGGTGGGAGACGTCAGGTTTAAGATTTTTAATGACAGCTTGAATCATTGGAATCCCATGAATAGGGATTAATGGCTTTGGATCTGTATAGCCCAGTTGTGCAAACCGACTACCCGCTCCTGCCATGGGGATAACAATATTAAGCAATTGATAACCCTCTTTTCAATTTTCTTTACCAACGGCAACACTAAAGCCATGCTTCTCTAAAAGAGCATGTTGCTTGGCTTTTTCAAGATCGTTTGCCACCATCTCGACGATCATTTGATCTAGAGTGATTTCAGGAACCCAGCCCAGTTTTTCTTTGGCTTTAGTGGGGTCACCCAAAAGCGTCTCCACTTCTGTAGGCCGATAATAGCGCGGATCAATTTGGACAATCACATCGCCTACCTTCAAAGCTGGGGCTTTATCACCTTCAATCGCGGTCACAATGGCTTTTTCATTTTCAGCCTTACCTTCAAACTTTAAGGTAATACCCAGTTGTTTGGCGCTGCGGGTAATAAATTCACGAACGGTGAACTGCACACCAGTGGCAATCACAAAATCTTCAGGTTTATCTTGTTGCAGCATGAGCCATTGCATGCGCACATAGTCTTTGGCATGACCCCAGTCACGCAAAGCATCGATATTACCCATGTATAAGCATTGCTCTAAACCATGAGCGATATTGGCTAAGCCACGTGTCACTTTTCTGGTAACGAAGGTCTCACCACGACGTTTAGATTCATGATTAAAGAGGATGCCGTTACAAGCATAAATACCATATGCCTCGCGATAGTTCACCGTTATCCAGTAAGCGTACATCTTGGCCACCGCATAAGGGCTTCTGGGATAAAAGGGCGTTGTTTCTGTTTGCGGAATTTCTTGAACCAGGCCATAGAGCTCAGAAGTGGAAGCTTGATAAAAACGGGTTTTCTTCTCTAAACCCAAAATGCGAATCGCTTCCAGCATGCGCAAGGGGCCCATGGCATCTACGTCAGCGGTGTACTCAGGCGATTCAAAAGAGACGGCTACATGCGACTGCGCACCCAGGTTATAAATCTCATCAGGCTGGCATTCTTGAATAATGCGTACCAAGTTACTGGTATCGGTTAAATCGCCGTAATGCAGAATCAAGTCACGATGGTTAACATGGGGATCTTGATAAAGATGATCAATGCGATCGGTATTAAAGGAAGAGGCGCGGCGTTTAATGCCATGAACGATGTAGCCCTTCTCTAGAAGAAATTCGGCAAGGTAAGAACCATCTTGACCCGTAATGCCAGTAATCAGGGCGACTTTTTGGTTTTTCACTTTGTACATAAAATTAAAGATTGATACATTTTTTGAGCAACCTTGACCCCACAAGTGGATGCGCACCAACCTAATTCTTTTAAAGCTTTAGTTGAATCGCCAAAACTAATTCTCGCCTCTGATGGCCGGAATAGGTTTTCATCTTGAATAACATGGTCTTTCCAATCGAGTCCAGCACATTCAAATGCTCCACGCACAAAATCCTCAAGAGCAATGGGTGTGCCTGTTGCAACTACAAAATCATTTGGATTTTCTTGCTGGAGCATCAACCACATTGCTTCTACATACTCTGGGGCCCAGCCCCAATCTCTAGATATATCTAATCTTCCCAGCTTTAGCTTCGCGATATCTCCATCGGCAATACTTTTAACACCATGAATTATCTTTTGAGTTACATAGCGCGTGGGCCGTAAAGGAGACTCATGGTTAAATAGAATCCCTGTACAAGCAAAAATTCCATATGCATCACGATAGTTATTTACTAGCCAATAGGCGGATGACTTTGCAACTGCATAAGGGCTCATTGGACAAAATGGAGTTTTCTCATTGGCAGGTACACCATCAGTATCACCAAAGCATTCTCCGGAGCCTGCATGATAAAGACGGATATTTTTATCCATCATACGACATCCCTCTAATATATTCAAAGTACCTACAGTGATGCTTTGTATTGTTTCAGCGGGTTGCTCAAAAGACAAGCCAACAGATGATTGTCCAGAAAGATAATAAATTTCGTCTGGATTACTTCGTCGAAGTGCAACTAAAACACTGCGGAAATCTTCTGGTGCCATAGATAAAAAATTAACCTGATCCCTGATGCCAAGTTTTGTTAAGTTGCCAAAAGATGATCCTTGTGAGTCTCTGGAGGTTCCCCAAACTTCATATCCTTTACCGAGCAGCAATTGGGCAAGATAAGCGCCATCTTGGCCAGATACACCACAGATCAGTGCTCGCCTTTTTGCCTTAACTTCCATTAAAAAATTTCATTCATAACTACTAAAGCCATTAATGCGCGTTCTCGAGCACCTGTCTCCACCCCCCCCAATACCTTCAAGCGCGCCCAGCTCCGTTCTTAAGCTTTGGATCTTCACGCGAGCTAAAGCAACCACAAATCCCAACAGGAGTCCACCAAACACTCCTACTAGAAAAGCCATCCATTTTTTAGGACTGATCGGCGTATCACTCGCGTAGATGGGGGCAATTAAATGGGTAAGTCGGTTTGGGCTGGAGGCCACTACACTTTTGAGGTATGCTATCTCGTCCAAAAGATAATGGATCTCATCGCGAGTGGCTAGGTAGACTCCACTTATTTGTGAGCCAACTTTATCAGCATTGGATAACAAGGCCTTAGCTTTCTGTAAGCTAACTTCATCATAGGCAAGTAAAATTTTAGCCTCCTCAATATAGGGACTCAGAATTTTCGTTTGGGTAGTTTTAATTAGTTCAAAAATGGCGTTCGCGCACACTTTGGCCGCTTCAGGAGAGGCGCCCAACGCCCTAATCTCGATTACGTTGGTCACTCCCTTAATAACTCCAAACTTAAGAGTTTTAATCATGGTGTTGATAGAGTCTGGTCTGTCATCAAAGCCACATTCGGAATTAGCCCCCCCTAGAAAGCTGCTAGGCAAGGATAGGCGTGAAATGACAAGTGCAGGCTCCTCAATGTTGATCCCCAGAGGACTAAGGTTAGTGCTGGGGTACTTGGTGTTAGGGATGCCGATTTGAGCCAAGACAATTTGGGCCGTTGCTTCATATTGCTTAGGGGTAATTGCTAGATAGATAAGAGAAAAAACTACTCCGACAACCCCGGTGATGGCAATAGTTTTGTAGGAGCCCTTAAGAAAGCATAAGACATCCAACAATGAGATTCTGGTGTCAGAGTCGTTTGAGTCACCATGTAATTGCGGAACTTGTGTATTCATCAGCCAATCTTTGGGTGAGTAATTAATTAATAGGAGGAAACTTTAGATTAACTCCAACGAAATCTACTCTTTTAGAGGATCTATTGTAATTTACCCGTACAGAACCTTACAAAAATGAGAACGATCCTCTATTTGTTAGTACATACTAACTTTATTGCAGGAAACCCAATCTTTACCCAGCCCCTTAAAGCCCTTTATGGACGCTAGCTTGGTGATTTAAGGCCGCTTGATATTGCCAAGCGAGATATAGAAAACACGTTATCAATAAATAAAACGGTTTGCTGTTGGGGGTCTCTACTAAGCCTCGAACTATATAAAAAGCAAAAAAACTCAGGCCAATTACCAGTGCAAGTTTTTTTAACCAGAGCTTGATGTGAACGTTAGAGCAGATGAGTTTTAACTGCCAGAAAAGAGCGGCTGTCAGTAAAAGCATCAAAATGATTGCGGGTAGGCCACCCACAAATCCCAACTGGAGGATCCAGTTGTGGGCACCTCCAAAATTGATCGTGTCAGCGAGCTGCTGTTGATAAGCAGCATACGTTGTATTCCAAACTGATACGCCTAGGCCATAGCCAAACCAGGGCGCATTGCTAATAAAAAAAATAGTGGGTTTCCAAGTATGAAGCATGCGCTCATCCACCAGTAAACCACGACTTAAAGCGCTATTAAATAAAACTGGGCTTAGCCAAAGAACAGCGCTCCAAAGCGCCAACCCTAAGATAACTAAAATACTCATTAAGTTTGTAAACGAAATGAGCCTCTTTTTAAAGAAGCCGAAAAAAAATAAAATTAGCATCAGAATCAACAGCTCAAATGGCAGAACAATATAGACCCCTCTTGATCCAGAGCCAACGGAAAGTACGCTGATCAAAATAATGAGCATCCATAGTATTACTCTAGAGAGCTTGGATTTTGCAAAGATTGCGCAGGCCCAGATAAAAGGCAGAAAAAAGATATAGGCATCAGTAAGATCTCGATGCCTATTACCAACACCCATCGGGCTTGCACTAGATAATTGCTGGTAATAAAGAGCGATGTCAAAGCCAGCAATAGTTGCTGCTCCCAGACTAAAAATTGCTAGCAAAATCATCGCTGGATTCTTGATCGACATCAGGATCAATGCCGTCACAATCGACAAGGTCAATGGCATCCAGCACTGCGCCCCTAAGGAAAGCAAACCTTGCGTTTGCGGTAATTGCCTGAAAGTGGCAATTGAGAGCACTAAAACTAGACCTGCCAAACTGATGGAAAATAACTTCATTGCTGGGTTGAGTGTGAGGGTTTGCCATAAGCTAGCGATTTGCTGGGAGCGAATGCAAAATAAACCTAACAATACGAGGCCAAGGCCAAGCCAATCTAACTCTTTGTCTAATCTGACATTAAATAATAGAGCCACATAGATTGCATAGCCTAGCAAATAGAGCTTTGCCAAAAAAGTGAATGGCTTGGAGAGTGGAATCGGAGCCAATGAGATAAACTGGTTCTCATCAGCGGCCTGGTGGCTCATCTTATCTTCTGAGGAATTATGTTCAGACTTCACTTTCTATCAGCAGTGGCAAATTTTTGCACCATCGTGCTGGTAGGTTTTATGAGTATTCATCTGCGTTTTTATGATAAATCAATCCCGAATAATCTTTATTATTTATTAATAGTTATTAGTGGTTTTATTTTCATCTTTTTAGACAGAATAAAACCATCGTCGCATGCAGGCCATACTCGTCGCCATTTTTTAATGGCTACTGGCATTAGTAAACATTGGTCAATTAGCTACGGACTGATTTTACTATTAATTATCTTTACGCAAAGTAGCTTGGAATTCTCCCGCGTGTGGTTGGTGGTCTGGGGAGCAGCTACATGGTTTACTCTCATCATTGTTAATTTATGTATCCATGCGTATATTTTTCGCCAAACAACATCCTCTCTTTACCGCCTCAAAGTGGCTATTATTGGTAATAACCCCACTACAGAGAAGCTGATATATGCGGCTGCCACTAATCCATGGCTTGATTATCAAGTGCTCAGCCACTTTACCCAATTTGATGTAGCTGCTTTAGACGCATTGGGACATCAAACTGTAGATGAAATCTGGGTATGCCCAAGCCCTGCAGAAATGGTCAGGCTGGGCGCTGTTATGGATCTTCTCAGTCAAAGCTCCGCGCGCATTCGGCTATCAGTAGATCTGTCGGACTATCACCTACTCAATCATGGTATTGGTGAAATTAATAACACTCCTATGATTGATTTAAGTGCCCCACCCTTTTCTGGAGTGAACGCATTTATCAAGCTGATAGAAGATTATGTATTGGGTAGCCTTATCCTACTGTTACTTTCGCCCATCATGATTGTCTTAGCAATACTGGTGAAATGGAATTCACCGGGCCCTATTTTTTATCGTCAAAAACGCGTTGGTTTAAACGGCAGAGAATTTGCAATGTTTAAATTTCGCTCTATGCCAATCAATACTGAGGAATCAGGGATTCAATGGGGTAGCTCTGATAAAAAAGTAAAAGATGGCTTCTCACGTTTTTTAAGGAAGTACAACCTAGATGAGTTGCCGCAATTTTTTAATGTTCTCTCTGGGAAGATGTCAATCGTGGGGCCCCGCCCAGAGCGCATAGAATTTATTACTGAGCTGGCTAATGACATTGCTAATTACAATAAAAAACACTTGGTTAAAGCCGGCATTACAGGATGGGCCCAGGTAAATGGCCTCAGGGGTGACACTGACCTGCAAAAAAGAATTGAATACGATCTTTACTATATTGATAACTGGTCTCTTTTCTTGGACTTAAAAATTATCGGGATCACCATCATTCAAAGCATCCTGCCTTCATTTCTCAATCAAACTAAAAAATGAAGTCTATCTTTTAGGGCATTTTTAACTTGTTCTACAGTGATTGTATTCATCACATATTCTGGATTTTTAGGATACTCAAATCCGAGATTTAAATAGGCTCCGCCCTCACTTGGGGGAACCGAAATATTGCTCACTAAAGATCCTTTGCCACCCCATCTTGACGCATTGGTGGGGCCATTCAGAGAAATGGTGGGCACCCCTAAGGCGGCTGATAAGTGCATGATGCCGGTATTCACTGCTACTGTACAAAGAGTACCTTGAATTGCTATCGCAGATTCTTGAAGGCTAAAATTACCGGCAGCAATCTGGATATGATCACCGCCATTGATTAAGCTACACAATTGAGTACAACGAGAGATATCTTGTGGCCCACCAGTAATGAGCAGATCCACGCCTTGCTCCAATAAATATTTTCCTAGCTCAGCCCAGTTAGATAAAGGCCATTCACGCATCTCTGAATGGGTGCCACTGGCCCAAGGATGAAATACAACATATCTTGATAATTTGAGTTTTGTAGTGATATCGCCCTGAAAGGGAGCAAATGGCACGCTAAAAGCGCTAGAACTCCCTTTTCTGATTGAAGTGAGTAGCCTATGAAAATTCTCGATCTCATGACAATCATTTTGATGCTCTACATTGCTATCGTAAGCAAGATGCCGATGCTGGCCATCTGTTTTAAACCCGATGGTCCATTTAGCAGCGCTTAAGGCAGCATATACCGCTGCAATTCTGGACCATTGAGAGGTATCAATTAATAAATCAATTGAGTGGCGGCGAATTTCACAAATAGAGGCAATAGGATTTTTTATAGGCAAAATAATGAGCTCGTCAAAACCGTCTAACAAAGAATAGACCGAAGCATTAGCTAGAGAAGAAAAGATCGTGATCTTCGCCTCTGGATAAAGCTCTCTTAGCCTTGTAAAGAGGGTAGAAGACAAAATGGAGTCGCCGATAGCGGCAAATGCAAATATTGCAATCGATCTCACTTTGGGTGCTTGGGGCTTTTGAGTTTTAAAAGCACTCAAGAGGTAAACCAGGGGAACACCCAGCCAAAAATCGATTTTCTTAATAAACCGATTCGATCTTTCTGCAGAGATAGCTTTTGGTGGATTCAAAATATCTAGCAGTTATAAAGATAAAAGAAGCTTTGCTTGATCCAATACTCTGGTAGGCGTAATTTCTTTCATACAACGGGCATTCTCACAATTGGCATAGTTTTTTCCGTCATAACACGGTGAGCAAGCAATCACATTACCCAATTGGATTCCAATACTATTAGATCGCCCAAGGGGAAGAATGGCATTAGCAAGGGTTGGGCCAAAGAGAGCAATCAGGGGAGTATTAGTTAAAACGGCAAGATGAAGCGGGCCAGTGTCATGGGCAACGATTAACTTGGAATGATTTAATAGCTGAATCAAATCTAACAGAGACGTTTTGCCAATCATATCTATCACCGGCAAGTCTAAGAACGCTTTCTTGACCCACTCATCCTCTGGGCTACCAGCAATAATGACATTTTCACCAAGCTCAATCAGGGCTCCAGCAAGCTGACGATAGTGGGCAACGGGCCAGCGGCGCAAACCATCATCTCTTAGCAGATTTTTAGCGCCTCCGGGGATTAATACGATATACGTCCCAGACTCAAGCTGAAGCGCCTGCACAGCTTGATTTGAACTTGAAATAAACGATGCTCCAAAGTCTTTCGAAGCTTTGGCAACATCAAGATCAAATGCTGGCTGCTGCTTTAATAAACTGAAGTACTCAAAAACCCGATTTCTACCTTGAATCAATTTGAAGTCTGAATTTTTATTGGAAAAACGAACACGAGGAATCCAGAAAGTAGCAATAGTCAATAACTCATATCGCCAATCAGCATAGGCAGTAATAATTTGATTACTGCTATAGGTCAATCTGGCTATATAAAAAATAGTCAAAAATAGATTCCAGCAACGCTCAAAATAGTTGCCTAAAAACAGTTTTTGATCATCAATGGCGATGACTCTATCGGCTACAGAAAAAGCGTTGACGAGGGAAGCAAACGATTTACTCGTAACCCAATCGACCGTTACATCTGGGTGTTGCTTACGGTATTCATACAATGCAATCGCAAACTGGACGAGATCGCCAATTCCACCCAACTTAACAACAGTAATTTTCATAATGGGATCAATTTTAAAAGATTTAGGATGCTATTTAAAATTATTTAATACAGCATAGTGCTTTAAATACCCTTATTTGCCTTGCATTTTGATCTCTTTTTCTAGAACTCAGTCCAGTTTACCTAAAGTAGAATCAGTATTCAGATCATCGGGTTCACATGGGGCATTTTTCATATTGATCATAACAATTCGATTAATATAGTTAACAGGGAAGAATCTATGCTCGTATCGATATTAATCAATAATTACAACTACGGACGCTTCCTGACGGAATGCGTCAATAGTGCCTTAATGCAGACCCATAAACAGATTGAAGTGATTGTTGTTGATGACGGTTCAACAGATGATTCTGTAAAGATCGCCAAATCATTTCATGAGCAAATTACCTTCATTGAACAAGCGAATGCTGGTCAGGGAAGTGCTTACAACACTGGCTTTAGTCATGCCAATGGAGAAATTGTTATTTTTCTGGATTCAGATGACATTTTGCTGCCAAATCTTGTTGAAAGAGTCGTTGAAACTTTTTCGGATCCTTTGATTGCCAAGGTACAGTGGCGTTTGGCCATCATTGATGAGCAAGGAAAACCGAGCGGCGAATTATTTCCCGAAACGCTTCACTCGGGTGATGTGAGCCCAATTGTTAGAAAGTTTGGAAATTATGGCAGCCCACCGGGAAGTGGGAATGCCTATCGGCGCTCTGCCTTAGAAGGATTTTTCGGACTCAACATATATGATTGGCGCATTGGTGCAGATACACTCCCCGCCTTAGTTGCGCCCTTTTTGGGAAATGTGGCAACATTGGCCAGCTATGGTGGCTTTTATCGTATCCACGATAAAAAAGAGTCTACAAATCAATTTGTTCTGAACAATAGTCCTGCCACACCTGCAAAGGCTGTGGAGCTAGCGGTCCATTCTCGTAATGCAATCTGGCAAGAACTTTCAAAAGCCAGATATCTCTCTACAGGGTTTGAGTATGAGATGCCAGCCCAAGTCAAACTTCGCTTAATTTCTTTGCGTGTTAGCCCACTAGAACACCCGATAGATGGTGACAGTCGGTATCAATGCGTCAGAGATGGCATTAACGCTGTTATCCGCTGGCCTGGCTTTTCGCTAAAAAAACGCATTCTCTATCTTGCTTGGATTGGTGCGGTGGCTCTATCACCCCAACATTTAGCAAAACGAATTATTCTAGCTGGCATGCGCAGAAAAAAGGGTTAATGTGTCCAAAGCTATTCTCCTCAAAGGGGCTGTTGCCAATGTTTTAGCCAGAAGCGCTGGATTAGTTGCTAGTTTTCTAAATGTATTTTTGCTTGGTCGCCTTTTTAATGCAAGTGAATTTGGTCTCTGGGCATGGTTGTTTTCTATTTTTATCCTAGTAACCAGTCAAGATTTTGGTTATATCAGTGCCATGCGTGTTCAGATTGGTGGAACTCTAAAATCTGAAACGCCCAGTGAGCAAAAAATACTCTATGGGACGGCTTTTCTCATGACGCTTGCGGTAGTAGCAAGCGCGTTTGTAGGCGTGACTGTCTATAGCCTGATTTGGAATGAGTCCTCTAGTGATCCCCTCTTGAGAAATCTTGCAATCTTATGCTCAGTGACCACAATACTCGGTACAGTATCCGCGCAGGCATTGCTTGCAAACTTACATACCGCCACGATTGCGCTGATTGAGGCAGCCCGCTCAATCATTCAAATTCTCATTTTTACCTTAGCCTATTTTTTCAACTGGGACCTAACAACCCTTGTTTTTTGTTTTTTCCTTACATCGATTCTCTACGTGCCCTTGGTAGGGAAAATTTATGTCATGACCACCGGATGGGGTTTTAATGAAATCTTCTTAACCGTAAAGGGGAACCTCCAAAAAGTCAGAGTTACCGCTGTCAAACTATTACAAGATGGTTGGATTCTCTGGATTACCCAAATCGGCATGACCATGCTTATCAGCTCGGATGTCTATTTATCGGGATTTTTCTTAGGCGATGAAGACATCGCAAAAGTTAATGTAATTACTCGTTTTCAATTATTGGGTGTGGGGATTTTAGGGGCTGCTCTCACACCAATTATTGCCCATTTTGTCGTTCAAGTGGGCGATGTCAGCAAAAAGAATGCCCAAAATAAGATCCTCTTAGGCTATTTCTTCTTCTTTTTCATAGGACTCTTCTACGCCCTCATCTTTACCACATGGGGCCAGACACTCGCTCAACTCTGGAGTCATGTGGATGTTAACAAACCACTAGTTTTTGCCTACTCAGGAGTACTTTTCTTTCTGATGCTATCAGTCACATTGATGCAAATATTTTTACAGTTTTCTGTTATTTCTAAAGCGCTTGCTCCATGGTTGGCACTACTCATTGCCATTAAAATTGGTTTATCTCAATATCTTGTTTCTAATTATGGTTATATTGGCATTTTCATGGCCAGTATTTTTGTGATCGCCTTCTTCTTAGTCGTGTCATATTCATTGCTTTTTAAACAAGGTCTGTATGAACGGCTACATGCAACCCGGTAACCCCAAACAAGTCATCATGGTATATCCATCTATTGGATATGCGGGCGGTGTTGAGCGCGTCATGGCTGAGGTGCTAAAGTTTTTAGCAGAAAATGGCATTCAAATCCATGCTATCTGCTCAGATATTGATCCCAGACTACAAGCCCTGTGCCATAGTTGCCAACCTTTGCCATTGAAAAAATCTAAGCATCGTTTAATCGATCTTTATTTTCAAGCGCAATGGATGTACCGCAGCGGAAAAATTGCAAGATCTTTTTCAAAGGCTAATACCAAAATTATCAGCGCACCTTGCGCTGTATTTGCAGCTGATATCGTCATGGCTGGAAGTTGCCATTTAGCTGCGCAATATGAAAGATTAACTAAAGGCTCTTTTAAATGGCTACTCAATCCTAGGCATTGGTTTTATATTTTTTCAGAAGGAAGTATTTTCTTTGGAAATAATCCTCAAATATTAGTGCCCTCCCAAAGAACTCAATCTGAAATCAATCGTTTCTATCGTTGGACCAAGGGGAGAACTGATGTAGTTCCACATGGAGTTGATTTAGAAGTGTTCTCTCCCTCAGATAGTGTAAGAGCAGAAGTGACTTCAAGATTGGGGATTAATAAAGATGCCGTAATCTTGCTCACAGTGACAAATGAGATAAAACGTAAAGGTTGTTTTCAGGTACTTGAATCGCTCCGCTTGATTCAAGACCCCAAAGCACAATTTCACTACATTGTTGTGGGGAGAGATGACCCCTCCGACTTTTTGAATAAAGCCAAAGAGATGGGCTTAAGCGAAGTGGTATCTGTTTTACCTGGAGCACAGGGACAGGATTTGGCAAAGCTCTATCAAGGAGCTGACCTTTTTATCCTACCTACCGAGTATGAATCCTTTGGCCTAGTTGGAATGGAGGCCTTAGCCTGTGGACTTCCAGTACTTTGTACAAGAGTTGGAGGATTAGAGGATTATGTAACGGATGGTATAGATGGAATCTTTGTAGAAAGAAATGGCAAATCGATCGCGGCAGGTCTAGAAGTTTTTTTAGGTCTAACGCCCCATCAAAAAATTGCGATGAAGCTATATGCCGCAATCAAATCTAGGTCATACAAATGGAAAGAGGTATTACATCCCATTCTTAAACTTTTGTAGTTTGGACAATGCGCTCAAAAGAGTCGAAGCATATCAGCATAAGCTAAGCTGAGGCCTTCATCTAAATCTACCTTGGCTTGCCAACCCAAACGATTTAATCTTCCAGAGTCCATCCACTTTTGGGGTGAACCATCTGGCTTACTGATATCAAAACCAATTTTTCCAAGATATCCCGTTGCCTTAGCAATTGCTGCGGCTAGCTCAGCGATAGTGATATCACTGCCATACCCCACATTAAGATGGCTTTGCATCGGTAGTATTTGACTGTCGTAAGTGGTTTTATCTAACTGCATCACAAACACTGAGGCTGCAGCCATGTCGTCAACATACAAAAACTCTCTTTTGGGTGTACCCGTACCCCAGATCACTACTTCAGGAGCCTTAGCTACTTTGGCTTCGTGAAACCTTCTAATCAACGCCGGTATCACGTGACTATTTTCCGGGTGATAGTTATCACCCGGACCATAGAGATTGGTTGGCATTACTGAGCGGTAGTCAATGCCCTGAGATTGACCATACTGGCGGTTATAACTTTCACACATTTTGATACCGGCAATCTTGGCAATCGCGTACGGCTCATTGGTGGGCTCTAACTTACCGGTCAGAAGTACATCTTCACTCATCGGCTGGGGAGCTAATTGAGGATAAATACAGCTTGACCCTAAGAACAGTAGCTTTTTAACCCCACTCAGGAATGCTTGATGAATGACATTGTTTTGCATCATCAAGTTGTCATAAATAAATTCGGCTGGGTAGGTATTGTTCGCATGAATACCCCCCACTTTTGCAGCAGCCAAATACACCTGATCTGGCTTTTCTCTTCCAAAGAAGGCTTTAACTGCCTGCTGATTGGTCAGATCTAATTCTGCATGGCTGCGAGTCACGATATTGGTG